>WNGB01001661.1_pt1 | contig 36457 bp, 28 predicted proteins | sample 5400681 | NCBI WGS metagenome assembly WNGB01 (sample SAMN13153367, study PRJNA577476) | soil metagenome | isolation source: 115 cm soil or saprolite under grassland replicate 2 | place: USA:California | collected 2016-06-15 | reverse complement strand
CGAGCTCGCGGCGATCCCCGGCGTCACCGTGCTGATCTACGACCAGACCTGCGCGGCCGAGAAGCGAAGGCGCAGGAAGCGCGGGCGCTTCCCGGATCCCGACAAGCGCGTGATCATCAACGAGCTCGTCTGCGAAGGCTGCGGCGACTGCGGCGTGAAATCGAACTGCGTGTCGGTGCAGCCGCTGGAGACCGAATGGGGCCGCAAGCGCACCATCGACCAGTCGAGCTGCAACAAGGATTTTTCCTGCCTCAAGGGCTTCTGCCCGTCGTTCGTGACCGTCGAGGGCGGCAAGCTCAAGCAGGGCGGGAGCGCCGCCGCCCGCCAGGATCTGCCCGCGCTGCCGGAGCCCAAGCTGCCGGCGATCGGGCAGACCTACGACATCATCGTCACCGGCGTCGGCGGCACCGGCGTCGTCACCATCGGCGGCATCCTCGGCATGGCGGCGCATCTCGAGGGCAAGGGCGTCGGTGTGATCGACATGGCGGGGTTGGCGCAGAAGGGCGGCGCGGTCTACAGCCACATGCGCATCGCCGAGCACCCGGAGGACATCCACGCCATCCGCATCGCGGCGGGCGGCGCCGACCTCGTGCTCGGCGGCGACATCGTGGTCGCCGGCAACAAGAAGGTGCTGGCCGCGGTCGCCCACGGCAAGACCGAGATGGTGATCAACACCGCCGAGTTCCTGCCCGGCGATTTCACCCGCAATGCCGACTTCTCGCTGCCGACCGAGCGGCTCAAGCGCACGATCCTGGCCGACGCCGGGCGCGACAAGACCCATTTCGTCGATGCGACGCGCGCCGCCAGCGCGCTGTTCGGCAACACGGTCGGCGCCAACATTTTCCTGGTCGGCTACGCCTACCAGCTCGGCGCCATCCCGCTATCGGCGGCGTCGATCATGCAGGCGATCGAGCTCAACGGCGAGGCGGTGGCGATGAACAAGGCCGCCTTCCAGTGGGGCCGCCGCGCCGCGCTGGCGAGCGAAGCGAGCGGCCAGCGCGGCGACTCTAAAGTGCGCGCGCCGGACACTCGCCCTGAACCGGGCTCGTCGGCGCGCGCCGCCCTCGAGCCGGCCGCGGTCGAGACGCTGCTCCAGCCCGCGCCCGCGGCGATGAGCGACTCCCGCCGGCTGTCGCAATCGTTCGATGAGACGGTCGAGCGCCGGGTCGGCTTCCTCACCGCCTACCAGAATGCCGCCTATGCGGCGCGCTACCGCGGCTGGGTCGAGCAGGCGCGGGCGGTCGAGGCCGCCAAGGCGCCCGGCAAGACCGGCCTCGCCGAGGCCGTGGTGCGCTACCTGTTCAAGCTGATGGCCTACAAGGACGAATACGAGGTGGCGCGGCTCTACGCTGACGAATCATTCGTCAAGCAGGTGCGCAACGAGCTTGGCGGCGAGCGCCTGCGCTTCTACGTGCACCTGGCGCCGCCCTTGCTGGCGCGCACCGACAAGGCCACCGGCGAGCCGAGGAAGATGATGTTCGGCCCGTGGATCTTCCCGGTGTTCCAGCTGCTCGCGAAGCTCAAATTCCTGCGCGGCACCGCGTTCGATCCGTTCGGCTATTCGACCGAGCGCAAGACCGAGCGGGCGCTGGTGCGCGACTACGAGGCGATGCTCGACGAGGTGCTCGCCAAGCTCACGCCCCACAACCACCACATCGCGGTCGGGCTGGCGGCGATCCCGGAAAAAATCCGCGGCTTCGGCCACGTCAAGATGCGCCATCTCACCGCCGCCAAGGCCGACGAGGCCGCGCTTTTCGACCAGTTCCGCGCCGGGCCGGCGCCGCTGCTCAAGGCGGCGGAATAGTCTCGCATTCTGCTCGGTACCTCTCTCACCTGGATTCGAGAGATGAGCGACGAGAGCGATCGACGACATTCGCTCGCAGCGGTGGCCGGAAGGCCTCGTACCCTCTACGACATGATCTGGGACGACCACCTGGTCGACGAGCAGCCGGACGGCACCTGCCTGCTCTACATCGACCGTCACATCGTCCACGAGGTGGATAGCCCGCAGGCGTTCGCCGGGCTGCGGCTCGCCGGCATCAAGGTCCGCGCGCCGGACAAGACGCTGCTGGTCGTCGACCACAACGTGCCGACGTCCGACCGCGCGAAGCCCAACCCGGACCCCGAGAGCGCCGCGCAGATCGCCTATCTGGCGGAGAACGCCAAGCTGTTCGGCCTCGAATATTATAACGAGTTCGACAAGCGCCAAGGTATCTGCCACGTCATCGGCCCCGAGCAGGGCTTCACCTTGCCGGGGGTCACGCTGGTGTGCGGCGACAGCCACACCGCGACCCACGGCGCGTTCGGCGCGCTCGCCTTCGGCATCGGCACGTCGGAGGTGGAGCACGTGTTCGCGACGCAGACGCTGATCCAGTCCAAGTCGAAGAACATGCGCGCGGTCGTGGACGGCCGGCTGCCGCCGAACGTCACCGCCAAGGACCTCATCCTCGCCATCATCGGCGAGATCGGCGCCGCCGGCGGCACCGGCTACGCGCTCGAATATGCCGGCGAGGCGATCCGCGCGCTCACGATGGAAGGCCGCATGACGGTCTGCAACATGTCGGTGGAGGCGGGCGCCAGGGCCGGGATGATCGCGCCCGACGAGAAGACCTACCAATACCTCGAACGCCGTCCCAAGGCTCCCAAGGGCAAGGCCTGGGACGACGCCATGCGCTACTGGGAGACGCTGCGCAGCGACGACGGCGCGCATTTCGACCGCGAAGTCAGGCTCGACGCGGCGAGGCTTCCTCCGCTCGTCACGTGGGGCACCAGTCCCGAGCAAGTCGTCTCGATCGCCGGTCGCGTGCTGGTGCCCTCGGAGATCGCCGACGAGAACAAGCGCCGCGCCGCGGTCGCCTCGCTCGACTATATGGGCCTCAAGGGCGGCGAGAAGATCACCGACATCGCGCTCGACCGCGTGTTCATCGGTTCGTGCGCCAATTCGCGCATCGAGGACCTGCGCGAGGTCGCGCGCGTGGCGAACGGCCGGACGGTCAATCCCAACGTCTCTGCGATGATCGTGCCCGGCTCCGGCCTGGTGAAAGCGCAGGCCGAGGCCGAAGGCTTGCACAAGATATTCATCAAGGCCGGCTTCGACTGGCGCGAGCCCGGCTGCTCCATGTGCCTTGCCATGAACCCCGACAAGCTCGCGCCCGGCGAGCGCTGCGCCTCGACCTCGAACCGCAATTTCGAGGGCCGTCAGGGCTACAAAGGCCGCACCCATCTGGTCTCGCCGGCGATGGCGGCGGCGGCCGCGATTGCCGGCAAGTTTGTCGATGTGCGGAGCTGGGTAGGAACCGGTTCGCCGTAAAACGCGTCAACCGCTCTCGCGATGGGAGTCCCTCCAAAGCTCTCGCCCTGCGCAGTAACGACTGTTATCCTCCTGCGCACCAACCGGGCTCGGAGCATTCAATCGTGCGGTTGCTTCTCCTCGCGGCCATCGCGCTGGTCGCCAATTTGCAAGGCATCGCCGGCGCGGCGGCACAAGCCTATCCGACGCGGCCGGTCCGCTTCATCATACCGTTCGGACCCGCCAGCGGGGCGGACATGGCGGCGCGGCTGGTCGCGGATCGGCTGGCGGCGCGCTGGGGCAAGCCGGTGCTGGTCGAAAATCGTCCGGGCGGCGATGGCCTGGTCGCGATCGGCGCCTTCACCGGCGCCAACGACGACCACACGCTGCTGTTCGGACCGGCCGGCACCTTCGCGGTGCATCCCTATGAGCACGAGAAGCTGCCCTACGACGCCGAGCGCGACCTGCTGCCGATCGCGAGCATCACCACCATCATCCTGGCGGTCTCGGCCTCCGGCTCGCTGAAAGCCGGCTCGCTCGGCGAGGTCGTGGCGCTCATCCGGGCGCAGCCCGGCAAGCTCAACGCCGCCGCCGCCAACGGCAACGCCGATTTCCTGCTGTTCGGCTTCCTCAAGAGCAGCGGCTTGCAGGTGGCCAAGGTTCCCTATCGCGACATCATGCAGGCGCCGAACGATCTCGCCGAGGGCCGCATTCAACTGCTGGCGACGTCGTTGGCGGTGGTGCTGCCGCAGATGCAGACCGGCAAGGTCAAGGTGCTGGCGGTGACCAGTCGCCAGCGCGCCCCCAGCGCGCCCGAGGTTCCGACCGCCGTCGAGGCCGGATACCCGGCGCTGGAGCTGGAAAGTCCCATCGGCGTGTTCGGGCCGCGCGGCATGCCTGCGGAGCTGCGTGAACGCGTCGCCGATGATCTGCGGGCGGTGGCTGCGGCCGACGCGGTCATCGCGACGCGGCTCGCGGCTACCGGTCAGACGGTCAACGTGCGCGGACCCGCCGAATTCGCCGCCGCGATCGAGGAGCTGCGCGCGAAGCTCGCGGCGACCGCCAAGACCCTCGGCATCAGCATCAAGTCGGCGCGATGAATGTGGCGTCGAGCTTCATGATCGCCGATCCAGTATCCTCGATCACCGTCAACGGCGTCCGCGTGGAGTTGATCGAGCGCGGCGCCGGCAAGCCGTTGCTGTTCCTGCATCCCGGCATCGGCATCGAGCCGACCGCCCCGGTGCTCGATCGCCTGGCCGCGCGTGCGCGCGTGCTGGCGCCGGTGCATCCGGGCTTCGGCCGCTCGGAGCAGCCGAAGTCGTTCGACACCGTCGACGACCTCGCCTATTTCTATCTCGATCTGCTGGATGAGCTCGATCTGCGCGACACCGTCGTCGTCGGCGTATCGTTCGGCGGCTGGATTGCGGCTGAGATCGCGATCAAGTCCACCGAGCGGATATCGCACCTGGTGCTTGCCAATGCGGTGGGCATCAAGGTCGGCGACCGCGAGACGCGGGACATCGTCGATATCTGGGCGATTCCCGAGAAGGAGCTCGTCGAGCTTGCCTATTTCGATCCGGCCGTCGGCACCCACGACTACAAGGCGATGCCGGACGCGGAGGTGCTGGCGGCGGCCCGCAACCGGGAAGCGACCGCGCGCTACGCCTGGTCGCCCTACATGCATGCTCCCAAGCTGCGCAGCCGGCTGCATCGTATCCGCATTCCCACATTGGTCCTATGGGGAGCGGCCGACCGCATTCTGTCCGAGCCCTACGGGCGCGCCTACGGCGCCGCCATTCCGGCGGCGCGCTTCGAGCTGATCGAGCGCGCCGGCCACTTTCCGCATCTGGAGCAGCCCGAGCTGTTTGCCGATCGCATCTTCGCTTTCGTCGAGGGAACGTCGCAATGAGAGTGTACCAGTTCACCGAGCAGCCCTATCCCGATGCCTGGAAGGACCACGCGGGCTCGTTGCGGGTCAACCTGCCGAACCGCAAATGCGACCCCGTGGTCGCGGCCGATCTGTTTCACCGCTATTACGACGAATGGCTGCTCGCCGACGAGCTCGGCTTCGACATCATGCTCAACGAACACCACCAGACCGCGACCTGCATGTCGTCGACCGTGGTGGTCGGGCTGTCGGTGCTGGCACGGCAGACCCGGCGCGCGCGGCTGCTCGTGCTCGGCTATCCGGCCGGGCACCGGCAGGATCCGCTGCGGGTTGCCGAAGAGCTTTCGACCATCGATGTCATTTCCCGCGGCCGGCTCGATATGGGCTTCATCAAGGGCGTGCCGTACGAGTTTCCCTCCTCGAACCAGAATCCGGTCGGCGTCATGGACCGCTTCTGGGAGGCGCACGATTTCATCATCAAGGCCATGACCAGCCACGACCAGCCGTTCAACTGGGAGAGCGAGCATTTCCACTACCGGCACGTGAACATCTGGCCGCGTCCCTGGCAGCAGCCGCATCCGCCGGTTTGGAGCACCACCGGCAGCAAGAGCAATGCGCGCGTGCTCGGCGAGCGCGGCTACGTGATGGCGACGCTGGGCACCGGCTACAACACGCGCGTGCTGTTCGACGCCTACCGCGAGGGCTACGTGTCCAGGGGGCGGCCGGCACCGGCTGCCGACCGGTTCGCCTATCTGGGGCTCGTCGCGGTCGCCTCGAACGAGCAGGAGGCACGCGCCCGCGGCGAACGGGTGGCGAGCTATTTGCGCTCGGCCTCCATCGTCCATTTGCCGTTCCGCAATCCGCCCGGGTTCCTGTCGGCCGAGGACAATGCGCGACTGATGCGCGGCGAAACCCCGCCGCGCAGCTACACCAAGGATCGCCGCGTCATCGACATGCGCAGCGCGAGCGTGCAGGAGCTGATCGACGCCGCCATCCTGTTCTGCGGCACCCCCGATCAGGTCCACGATCAGATCGTCGATTTCTGCGAATATTGCGGCGGCATGGGCAATCTCCTGATGATGGGCCATGCCGGCTCGATGTCGCACGCCGACACCATCGAGAACCTCACGCTGTTCGCCAACGAGGTCTTGCCGCGGCTCAAGGACTACAAGCAACCGCTCGCTGCCGCGACCGCCGCCTGATACCACCGGTGAACACACTCTCCCCGTCGTCCTGTGAGGCTCTGAGGTGCTCGCTACGCCCGCACTCAGGATGAGGGCGGAGCATCTCTCTCGGCCTCATGCTGAGGAGCATCGCAGCGCGAGGCAGACGCATCCAGTTCTACAAGCACGGGCGCGCTGCGATGCTCCTCAGCATGAGGGCGGGGCAGGACGGCGACTCGAATCTTCTCGCCCTCGCGGGAGGACGGTCTTGCTTGTGCCGTCGGTCACGGCGCCTTGTAGGTCAACGCCTGCTTCGCTTGCTCGACGATCGTCACCGGCGTGGCATAGATTTTCTCGGCCAGCGCCTGCAATTCCTCGCCCGAGATCGGATCGATGACCAGCCCGATCTTCTGCGCCTCGGCCAGCAGCTCCGGGTCCCGCATCGTCGCCATGAACGCCTGGCGCAGCGCCGCGACCCGGTCCGCCGGCACGCCGGGCGGCAGCATGTACGGGCGGCCGAACGTCTCCGAGCTGTAGATCAATTCCATCACCCGGCGGTTCTCCGGCGTCTTGGCGAAGTCGACGGCGAGCGGCACGCCCAGCTGGTTGATGTCCGGGTGGCCCTTGTCGTGCTCCTGGACGAGCACGCGGATGAAGCCGGATTTGATCCAGTCCGGACGCTGCGCCTTGAGGCTCGACCAGCTGAAGCCGCACAGCCCCTTGACCTCGCCCTTCTCGATGGCGAGCGTGATCTCGCGGGTGCCCGGATAGCCGCTGACCAGGCGAATCTTGGAGCCGGTCATGTTGTTGAGCATGGCCGGAAAGTCGCGCGTCGAGGTGCCGGGCTGACTGGCGCCGATGATCAGCTCCTGGGTGAGCAGGTCCTGGAACGATTTCACCGGCGCGTCGGCGCGGGCGATACAGACGTAATGATCGATCGTGGCGGAGCCGAGATGGACGAATTTGGTCGCGTCGTGTCGCAGCCGCCGGGTGTCGCCGAGCAGCGCGTCGAGCAGCGCGTCGAGAATGACGGTGTTCTGCAGCGCGCCGATCACCGTGCCGTCCTTGGGTGCGACATTATAGATATGCGCGGCGGCGGTGTTGCTGGCGGCGCCCGCCATGTTGCTCACCACCATGGCGGGATTGCCGGGGATATGCTTGGGCAAATGCCGGGAGATGAGCCGCGCATAGATGTCGTAGCCGCCGCCGGCGGAGGAGCCGACGATCACGTTGATCTGCCGGCCTTTGAAGAATTGCGCGGCCGTGTCCTGGGCAGGCGCCGATGCGACCGGAGTCACGGCGAGCGAAACGGCCAACAACAGGCGGCGCCACATCACGTCCTCCCTCGGATTCGCCGGCTGCGCCAACCGGCGACTTTGCGCGAACCCGTGGGGCAAAGTACAACGCTGCGTGCCCCAACGCAAAAACCGGCACTGATCACCCGGGCTACAACGAATACCAAGACGCCGAACCGACGGAGGGACTCCATGCGTCCGAAGCACGCGATCCTGCTGGCCTTGCTGGCCTCGGCCGCCGTCGTCGACGGCGTGAGCCCGGCCGCCGCCCAGAGCTGGCCGACCCGGGCGGTGACCATGGTGGTTCCGTTCGCGGCCGGCGGCGGCACCGATGTGCTGGGACGCATCGTCGGCCGCCGCCTCTCCGAGCTTCTGGGACAGCAGGTGATCATCGAAAACGTCGGCGGCGCCGGCGGCATGATGGGCTCGGCCCGGGTGGTGCGCGCACCGCCCGACGGCTATCAGTTCGTGATCGGCAGCCGGGCCGACGCTATCAACCAGACGCTCTACAAGAATCCGCTCTACAATTTCGCCACCGATCTCGCGCCCGTCGTGCTGATCGCCGAGCAGCCGACGCTGCTGGTCACGCGCAAGGATTTTCCCGCCGGCAATCTGCAGGAGTTCATCGCTCATGCGAAGGCGAACCAGTCGAGCCTGCAAATGGGCTCGGCGGGAGCCGGCTCCACGGGCCATCTCGACTGCACGCTCCTCAACGACGCGATCGGGATCAAGGTCACGCACATTCCCTATCGGGGCGGGGGGCCGGCAATGCAGGATCTGATCGCCGGCCGCATCGACTACATTTGCACGCTCAGTGCGACCGCCAAGCCGCAGATCGAGAGCAACCTGATCAAGCCGATCGCGATCCTGACGCGCGATCGCTCGTCGATGCTCCCGAACCTGGCGAGCGCGCACCAGCAGGGTCTGACGGATTTCGAGGCCACGACCTGGTTCGGCTTCTTCCTACCCAGTCGCACGCCGGCGTCGATCGTCCAAAGGCTGCACGACGCCACCGTCGCGGCGATGGACACGCCGTCGGTGCAGGAGCGGCTGAAAGAGGTCGGCGCCACCGTGGTTGCGCCCGGGCGCCGGTCGCCCGAATACCTGCAAGGATTCGTCGAGAGCGAAATCAAGAAAAACGCGGTGCCGATCAAGGCCACCGGCATCTCGATGGATTGAGCAACCTAATCCCTCACCACCGTCGCCCGCGCCCGCTCGATGTACCCGCCCGCCACGTATTTCGTGGCATCGAAGGTCAGCGACGCCGGCAGCAGCCCGGCCTTGATCTGGGTCTCGAACACCCGCCGCAGGCCGAGTTCGCTGAAGGCGAGGTTGCGCGTGAGCGTGCCGGTCCGCGTGTAATAGTCCCAGGCGCGCTCGGCATAGGCCGGCTTGATGTTCATCTCGCGCGCGGCGATTTCCGCCGCCGGCGCCCGATTGCGATAGATCCAATCGGTCGCCCGCAGGATCGCCCGCAAGAAGCCTTCGGCCTTGGCGGGATTGGCTTTCGCCCAATCGCCGTTGACGTTGTAGGTGGTGAACTGCCAATCCGGGACGTAGTCGACCGCCGCGCCGAGATTGTTGAGGCCCATGTCCTCGCCCACATAGGCCCACGGAATCGACTGCAGCCCGACGTCGATCTTGCCCTCGAGCAGCAAGTTGTGGCGCGCGCCGGCGCCGGCGGTCTGCATCACCTTGTAGTCGTCGGGATATTTGAGGCCGTGCTTGAGCGCGATGTCCTGCCAGTTGAAGAAGCTGCCTTCGGTCAGCGTCAGAATGCCGACGGTGGCGCCTTTGAGGTCCTCGACCTTCTTGAACTTCTTCTGCGCGATGATGAAGTGGCTGAGCTTGCCGGAATTCGCCGCCAGCATGCGCAACGGCCCGCCGCGCTCGGCATTCTGCATGATCCCTTCCACCGACGAGAGCGCGACGTGGAGGTCGCCCTTGATGAGGCCCGCGGCCTGGCCCTCGCCGCTGCGGATGAACCGCATATTGGCGTTGAGGCCCTCGTCGGCGAAGAACCCGTTCTGGATGGCGACCAGGATCGGCTGGAAGAAGAACGTGCGGTCGATCACGCCGACGTGGATGGTCTCGCGCGCACGGCTGGTCTGAGCAGGGGCGGGCGCCGCCAGCAACGGCAACAAGGTCAGCGCGCCCGCCAGCGCCACTGACCACGCGAATTTGTTGCGCACTTGCTCCTCCCGATGGCTGCAGGGGCGCTTATTGTCAGGCTGCGCGGCATTAAGAAGACCATCGCCATGACATCGGCACAAGGCCCCGGGCGATGCCGTCGTTGCGCTATAGCCAGGTTGGGGAGTGATTTGGTGTCATGAAACAGCCAATTGTCTCGCGCAGCGCCGACGTGATGGGCGGTGCCGTAGTGTTTTACGGCACGAGAGTTCCCGTGCAGACGCTGCTTGACTACCTTGAGGCGGGCGAAACGATTGATGATTTTCTCGAAGGCTTCCCGTCTGTGACGCGGGGTCAGGTCATTGCTTTCCTGGAGGAAGCGAAGGACCGGTTGATCGAAGCGACGTCGTGAAGGTTCTTCTCGACGAATGCGTCGATCTTAGGCAACGGTCCCGAGCCTGTTGGCGGCGGTCGAATCCGCGAAGCCTGGCGTCGCAACACCCGTTGGCATTTAGCCAGCGTTGCTTGGTGGCTTGAGAGGGGCCGCCCGCGGCAGCCATACTGACGCGGCATGAGTGGAGCCGAGGCCGGCCTTAACCGCGGACCCGCGTCGTGATTTCAGCCGACCATCTGCGCAGCATCGCGTTCTGGTCGCACGACCTGAGCGAGGAGCATTTCGAGCAGGCCCGACGCGGGATTGTCGAAAAGACATTCCCCAGGGGCGCCTATATCTGCCACCGGGGCGACCGCCTGGACGGCTGGACCGGGGTGGCAACCGGCCTGCTCAAGCTCAGCACCACCTCGAAAGCCGGCAAGACCGTCACGCTGGCCGGCATGCGGGAAGGCGGATGGTTCGGCGAGGGCACCATCCTCAAGGACGAGCCGCGGCAATATGACCTCGTTGCGCTGCGCGACACCCGGATGGCCTTGATGAGCCGGTCGACCTTCCTGGCGCTGTTCGAGAACAGCGTCGCGTTCAACCGTTTTCTGGTGCGGCAATTCAACGAGCGCCTCGGGCAGTTCATCGCGATGGTCGAGTACGATCGGATGCTCGACGCGCCGGCCCGGCTGGCGCGCCACCTCGCCTGGCTGTTCAATCCGGTGTTCTATCCCGATGCGGGACTTCGTCTCGAGATCACCCAAGAGGAGATCGGCCTGCTCTCGGGACTGTCCCGGCAGGTCGCCAACAAGAGCCTGCAAATCCTGGAGAAGCGGGGTATTCTGCGGGTCGAGCACGGCAGCCTCACGGTGCTCGATCTCTACCGCTTGCGCCGGTACGGCGAATAGCGCGCGTCAGATTGCGTGGGCTGATCGTTAGACCTTGGTATGAGTGGGAAGCGCCGGCAGGGGGCGTAAACCGCCGCAACCATACCGAACATGGGGCCGGTTTGTCTGTCAAGACGCGGCTTGCGAGAAGATCGTTTCGCTGTCATCTGATATACGAAAAAAGAGCACCCAGAGGATCGGCCGCCCTAGGCGGCGCAAGGCCGACCGCGACCAGCGCGCGGACCCACCAGGGAGGATAGCGCCGTGGCGAGTGACGCCACCGCCCACGCGGACACGTTCCCCAAGCTCCTGATCCGCAATGCCCGCCTTTACGGGGGCCGGCCGGCCTACCGGCACAAGGACTTCGGCATCTGGCAGGTGTGGACCTGGGGCCAGGTGCTGGAAGAGGCGCGGGCTTACGCGGTCGGGCTCTCCCGCCTCGGGCTCAAGCGCGGCGATACCGTCGCCCTCGTCGGCTCCAACCGCCCGCGGCTCTACTGGTCGGTGACCGCGGCGCAGATGCTCGGCGCCGTGCCGGTGCCGGTCTATGCCGACGCGGTCGCCGAGGAGCTCGCCTATGTGCTGGCCCACGCCGAGGTGCGCTTCGCCGTCGTGGAGGATCAGGAGCAGGTCGACAAGATCCTGTCGGTCTCCGACCGGCTGCCGAAGCTCGAGCAGGTCGTCTACGACCGGTCGCGCGGGCTGCGCGACTACGACCACAGCCGCCTGCATGCGATCGAGGAGGTCATCAAGGACGGCCGTGCCGCGCTGGCGCAGGACGCCGCCACGGCGCAGTGGCTCGACCGCGAGATCGAAGCCGGCAAGGGCTCGGACCCCTCGATCATTCTCTACACCTCGGGCACCACCGGTCAGTCCAAGGGCGTCGTCCTCTCCGCCCTCGGCTGCATCAATGCGGCCTCCGATACGGTCGCCTTCGACAAGCTCAGCGAGCGGGACGAGGCGCTGGCCTATCTGCCGCTCGCCTGGGTCGGCGATCACTATCTCAACTACGCGCAGGCGCTGGTTGCCGCCTTTTGCCTGGCCTGTCCGGAGAGCTCCGAGACGGTCATGCAGGACATGAAGGAGATCGGCCCGACCTTCTATTTCGCGCCGCCGCGCGTGTTCGAGCAGATGCTCACCCGGGTGATGATCCGCATGGAGGATGCAAGCCCGCTCAAGCGGCGCGTGTTCCACTATTTCATCGGCGTCGCGCGCCGCCACGGCGAGAAGATTCTCAGCCGCGAGCCGACGTCGCTCACCGGCCGCCTGCTCTATGCGCTGGGCGAGGCTTTGGTGTACGGGCCGCTCAAGAACGTACTCGGGCTCTCGCGCGTGCGCATCGCCTATACGGCGGGCGAGGCGATCGGCCCCGATCTGTTCTCGTTCTACCGCTCGATCGGGCTGAACCTGAAGCAGCTCTACGGCCAGACCGAAGCGTTCCTCTACATCACCGCCCAGCCGGACGGGAAAATCTATTCCGACACCGTCGGCCCGGTGATGCCGAATGTCGACCTGCGCATCGCCGAGAACGGCGAGGTCTTGTTCAAGTCGCCCGGCATGTTCACCGGCTATTTCAAGGACGCGGCCAAGACCGCCGAGGTCATGACCGCGGACGGCTTCGTGAAGACCGGCGATGCCGGCTTCTTCGATCCCAAGACCGGCCATTTGAAGATCATCGACCGGGCGAAGGACGTGGGTCGGCTCAACGACGGCACCTTGCTGGCGCCGAAATACATCGAGAACAAGCTAAAGTTCTACCCCAACATCCGCGAGGCGGTCGTGTTCGGCGACCAGCGCGATTTCGTCTGCGCCATGCTCAACATCGACCTCACCGCGGTCGGCAACTGGGCGGAGCGCAACAACATCGTCTACGGCTCGTACCAGGAGCTGGCCGGACATCCTCGGGTCTACGACATGCTCGCCGCGCACGTCGAGGAGATCAACCGCTCGCTCGCCGAGGAGAAGGTGATGGCGGGGGCGCAGATCCGGCGCTTTCTGATTTTGCACAAAGAACTCGATGCTGACGACGGCGAGGTCACCCGCACCCAGAAGGTGCGCCGCAGCTTCGTCGCCGAGCGCTACGCACCGCTGGTCGACGCGCTCTACGGAGGAGCGAGCGAAGCCGACATCTCGACCGAGGTGACGTTCGAGGATGGCCGCAAGGGGGTGCTGTCGGCCCGCGTCAAGATCCGCGACGTGAAGACGTTCCCGGTGCCGCAGCAGCCGATGGAGAAAGCGGCATGAAGATAGACACCGCTCACTATCTTCATTCAAGCGCTCGCGAGAATGTGTTGGAGCACTTGTTTATCGGAGAGTTGCTGCGGACTTTGTGGTGCGAGGGTGTGCACGACGTCGAGGTCCTTCGGTCTGAAGTTGATGATCGAGGCTACGATCTTGTCATTGAATGCAATGGAACTCTTCGTCACGTGCAGCTCAAGTCTACGCACAGGCAAGGAAAGGCCAGTCGCCAAAATATCAATTCAAAGATTACGAACAAGCCCGGTGGCTGCATAGTTTGGATGCTGTTCGACCCAATAAGTCTGGCGTTGGGACCATTTCGCTTGTTGGGTGGTCAGCCCGGCCAACCGATATCGTCATTAGGCGAGAAGATAGCCAGACATACGAAGGCAAACAGCGAAGGCGTAAAGACCCCGCGTCCAGACATTCGTGTTGTCAACAAAAGTCAGTTTCGCGAAGTCGCTCCATGAAAGATCTTGTTCGAGAGCTTTTCGGCGAAGTGAGCCGTGCCGGGAGGCCGCCAGCATGAGAGCGCCGCGATCTCGGTGCGCTCCCTCTCCCCATTGGGGAGAGGGTGGGGGTGAGGGGGTTCGAAGCCTATCGAGAGACTTTAACCCCTCACCCCACCCCTCTCCCTTCGGGAGAGGGAGCAGATCGTGCCCGCGGCAGGTGCGTCAATCGTGCCCGACGATCTCTCGAGCGAGGGTGGTCACGTCTGGAGCCGTGCTGTGAGAGCGCCGCAGGGGACCGACATCGTCGCCGGCGACGTGCTGCTGTCGCTCGAGAACGTGTCGCTCGCCTTCGGCGGCGTCAAGGCGATCAGCGACGTCTCCTTCGACGTCCGCAAGGGCGAGATCCGCGCCATCATCGGGCCGAACGGCGCCGGCAAGACCTCGATGCTCAACGTCATCAACGGCTTCTATCAGCCGCAGCACGGCCGCATCACCTTCAAGGGCCGCACCCGCTCGAAGATGCGCCCCTACGACGCGGCGCTCGGCGGCATCGCGCGCACCTTCCAGAACGTCGCGCTGTTCAAGGGCATGACCGCGCTCGACAACATCATGGCGGGGCGCACCTTGAAGATGCGCCGCGGCTTTTTCTGGCAGCTCGTCCGCGCCGGGCCGGCGCTCAAGGAGGAGGTGGAGCATCGCCACCGGGTCGAGGAGATCATCGACTTCCTCAAGATCCAGCATATCCGCAAGATCCAGGTCGGCAAGCTGCCCTACGGGTTGCAGAAGCGGGTCGAGCTCGGCCGCGCGCTCGCCATGGAGCCCGATCTCCTGCTGCTCGACGAGCCGATGGCCGGAATGAACCTCGAGGAGAAGGAGGACATGTCCCGCTTCATCCTCGACGTCGGCGACCATTACGGCACCACGATCGCGCTGATCGAGCACGACATGGGCGTGGTGATGGACCTGTCCGACCGCGTGCTGGTGCTCGATCACGGCATCAAGATCGCCGACGGCACGCCGAACGAGGTGCAGGCCAACCAGGCGGTGATCGACGCCTATCTCGGGCTGAGCCATTGAGGGGAGCGATGAACACACTATCCCGGCCTCATGCTGAGGAGCGCACGAAGTGCGCGTCTCGAAGCATGGGGCCGCCACCGCAAGTCGGCTATAGCCGACTTGCGCACTTAAAGTGCCGATCTCGGGTAAACCCGAGATCGGTTGCCTTTGAGACGTCGCCTTCGGCGGCTCCTCAGGATGAGGGCGGAGAAGGAGCGTGAGGGCGAGATGCTGGGTCCGGTGCTCGAAACGCTGATCGGCGGCCTCCTGACCGGGGTGCTCTACTCGCTGGTGGCGCTCGGCTTCGTGCTGATCTTCAAGGCGTCGGGCGTGTTCAACTTCGCGCAGGGCGCCATGGTGCTGTTCGCCGCGCTGTCGTTGGCGCGGCTCTCCGAGGTCATGCCGCTGGTGTTGGCGCTCGCGCTCTCGGTGCTGATCATGATCGCGCTCGCCTACGCGATCGAGTTCCTGGTGCTGCGCCATCTGGTCAATCAGGAGGGCATCATCCTGTTCATGGCGACGCTGGGGATCGCCTATTTTCTCGAAGGCTTCGGAGAGACGATCTGGGGCAGCGACATCTACAAGATCAATCTCGGATTGCCGAAGGACCCAATTTTCGTTTTCGAATCAGTGTTTCCCGGCGGACTCCTGATCGATCCGTCCGAGCTCATTGCGGCGATCATCTGCGCCGCGATGGTCATCGTGCTCGCGGTGTTCTTCCAGGTGACGCGGGTCGGACGCGCCTTGCGCGCGGTTGCCGATGATCACCAGGCCGCGCAGTCGGTCGGCATCCCGCTCAATCAGATCTGGCTGATGGTTTGGGCCGTTTCGGGTCTGGTGGCGCTGGTCGCCGGCATGATGTGGGGCGCCAAGCTCGGCGTGCAGTTCTCCCTGTCGCTCGTCGCGCTCAAGGCGCTGCCGGTGCTCATCCTCGGCGGCTTCACCTCGATCCCGGGCGCGATCGTCGGCGGGCTGATCATCGGCGCCGGCGAGAAGCTCGCCGAGGTGGTGCTCGGGCCGGTGCTGGTGCGGACCTTCGACCTCGCCGGCGGCGGCATCGAGAACTGGTTCGCCTACGTGCTGGCGCTGGTGTTCCTGCTGTTCCGCCCGCAGGGCCTGTTCGGCGAACGCATCATCGAGCGAGTGTGACGCCGTGCTCTATCGCGAAGCCGGACAGTTCAAGACCTCCTACGCCGCCGACCAGGCGATCTTTCCGATCGCGCAGGACCGCTGGTTCGTCATCCTGCTCATCGCCTTCGCATTCCTGGTCGTGCCGCTGTTCGCTGGCCAATATCTCTACACCGAGGTGCTGATCCCGGTTCTCATCCTGTCGATCGCCGCCATCGGGCTCAACATCCTGACCGGCTATTGCGGGCAGCTCTCGCTCGGCTCCGGCGGGTTCATGGCGGTCGGCGCCTATGCCGCCTACAATCTCGCGTTGCGCATGCCGGAGACCAACATCATCCTGGTCTTCCTGTTCGGTGGCGTGATGGCGATGCTGGTCGGCATCCTGTTCGGCCTGCCGTCGCTGCGCATCAAGGGCTTCTATCTCGCGGTTGCGACGCTCGCCGCCCAGTTCTTTCTCGAATGGGCGTTCGCGCGCGTCAAATGGTTCACCAATTATGCTCCGTCCGGCTCGGTCGCGGTGAGCCAGGTCGAGCTGTTCGGCTACCCGATCAACACGCCGGGCAAGACCTACATTCTGGTGCTGGCGATCGTGGTGGTGCTCACGCTCGCCGCCAAGAACCTGGTGCGCGGCCGCATCGGCCGGATGTGGATGGCGATGCGCGACATGGACATCGCGGCCGAGATCATCGGCATCAGGCCGCTGCACGCCAAGCTGTCGGCTTTCGCGGCGTCCTCGTTCTATATCGGCGTCGCCGGCGCGCTGTGGGCCTTCCTGCGGCTCGGCTCCTGGGAGCCGCTCGCCTTCGACGTCAACCGCTCGTTCCAGGTGCTGTTCATGATCATCATCGGCGGGCTCGGCACCATCCTCGGGTCGTTTCTCGGCGCTGCCTTCATCGTGCTGGTCCCGATCTTTCTCAACCAGTTGCCGTCCTGGCTCGGGATTCCGATCTCGACCGCGATGATCTCGCACATCGAATTCATGCTGTTCGGAACCATGATCGTGCTCTTCCTGATCGTCGAGCCGCACGGCCTGGCCCGGTTGTGGGCGATCGCCAAGGAGAAGCTCCGGCTATGGCCGTTCCCGTATTGAGGCGCGGCCCATTCGCGGGCACTATCGGACCCAGACGCGGGTAGAGAACCCGCTCGCCATGACCGGCCGGCTCGGACTGTCCGGTTAAGTCAACGGAGGAAAGCCAATGATCGGAAAGCATGTCGGGCTCGCGCTCGCGGCGGTGCTCGGGGGCACGCTGATCGCCGCGCCGGCGCTCGCCCAGAACGAGCAGTTCATCCCGAACCTGGTGTATCGGACCGGCGCCTACGCGCCGAACGGGGTGCCGTTCGCCAACGGCATTGCCGATTACTACAAGCTGGTGAATGCACGTGACGGCGGCGTCAACGGCGTCAAGATCGTGTTCGAGGAGTGCGAGTTCGGCTACGCCACCGATCGCGGCGTCGAGTGCTACGAGCGGCTCAAGGGCAAGGGTCCGACCGGTGCGGCCTACGTCATCCCGCTCTCGACCGGAGTGACTTTCGCGCTCACCGAGAAGACCACGACCGACAAGATTCCGATCATCTCCATGGGCTATGGCCGGTCGGAATCGCGCGATGGTTCGGTGTTCCAGTGGAACTTCCCGCTGCTCGGCACCTACTGGACGGCGGCCGACATCATCCTTCAGCACATCGCCAAGAAGGAAGGCGGCTTCGACAAGCTCAAGGGCAAGAAGATCGCGCTCGTCTACCACGACTCGCCCTACGGCAAGGAGCCGATCGCGCTGTTGCAGAAGCGCGCGCAGATGCATGGTTTCGAAACATTGCTGTTGCCGGTGACGCATCCGGGCGTCGAGCAGAAGGCGACTTGGCTGCAGATCCGCCAGAACCGGCCGGCCTATGTGCTGCTCTGGGGCTGGGGTGTGATGAACTCGACCGCCATCAAGGAAGCGGTGGCGGTCGGCTATCCGCGCGAGCAGATGTACGGGGTGTGGTGGTCTGGTGCCGAGCAAGACACGCGTCCGGCCGAGGCTGGCGCCAAGGGCTACAACTCCGTCACGCTGCAGCACAGCTCTGGTCAGTTCAAGCTGCATGAAGATCTGAAAAAGCATGTCTATGACAAGGGTCAGGGCTCGGCCAAATGGGAAGATACTGGCGAGATCCTGTACGTACGCGGATTGATCGACGCCATGCTCGGGGTCGAAGCGATCCGCACGGCGCAGCTGAAGTTCGGCAAGAAGCCGCTGACCGGCGAGCAGGTGCGCTGGGGTCTCGAGAATCTCGATCTCTCGGCCGAGCGCCTCAGGGAGCTCGGCTTCGAGGGCGAGCTCAAACCTATCAAGGTCTCATGCCAGGACCACGAGGGCGCGCGCACCGGTCGCATCCAGACTTGGGACGGCAAGAACTGGAAGATCACGTCCGACTGGTACACCAGCGATGACAGCGTGATCGCACCCATGGTCAAGGAGGCCGCCGCAAAGTACGCGGCCGAAAAGAAGATCACCCCCGGGTGCCTGGCGACAAACTGATGTCGACCCCGGTCGACGCCGATCGCAACGAGAAGGCGGCGGCGTCGCCGCCTTCTTCCGCTACGACGAAGACCGATGGCGTCGCGGCCGCCGCCGCGGCGCCGATCCTCTCGGTCAACAATATCGAGGTGGTCTACGATCACGTCATCCTGGTGCTCAAGGGCGTCTCGCTCCAAGTCCCCAAGGGCGAGATCGTGGCGCTGCTCGGCGCCAACGGCGCCGGCAAGTCGACCACGCTCAAGGCGATCTCCAATCTTCTCTCCGCCGAGCGCGGCGAGGTGACCAAAGGCTCGATCGTCTTCGAGGGCGCCGAGGTGCACGCGCTCACCCCCAACGAGCTGGTGCGGCGGGGCTGCATCCAGGTGATGGAGGGGCGCCACTGCTTCGCCCACCTCTCGGTCGAGGAGAACCTGCTCACCGGCGCCTTCACGCGGCGCGACGGCAGGTCGGCGATCAAGCAGGACCTCGAGCTGGTCTATTCCTATTTCCCGCGCCTCAAGGAGCGCCGCGGCTCGCTCGCCGGCTACACCTCCGGCGGCGAGCAGCAGATGTGCGCGATCGGCCGCGCGCTGATGTCGCGGCCGAAGATGATCCTGCTCGACGAGCCGTCGATGGGGCTGGCGCCGCAGCTGGTCGAGGAAATCTTCGAGATCGTGGTCAGCCTCAACGCCAAGGAAGCGGTGTCGTTCCTGCTCGCCGAGCAGAACACCTTCATGGCGCTCAAATGCGCGCGCCACGGCTACGTGCTCGAGAACGGCCGCGTGGTGCTCGACGGCGAGGCCAAGGCGCTGGGCGAGAACGAGGACGTCAAGGAATTCTACCTCGGCATCGCCGAGGGGCGGCGCAAATCGTTCCGCGAGGGCAAGCACTACCGGCGGCGCAAGCGGTGGCTGGCGTAGCTTGATGCTGCGTGTGTGTGGCAGGTTAGAGCGTCACAGCATCGAAATCCATGCGCTACGAACACTACGACAAGCTCGAAACCCGCGACCCGGAAGATCGCGACCGCGATTTTTTCGGCCGGCTGCCCAATCTTATCGCGCTGGCGCTGAGCGGGTCCGGCTGGGCCAGGCAGCTCGCCGGCGTCGATCCGAACGCCGTGACCTCGCGCGCCGCGCTCGAGCAGCTGCCGGTGTTGCGCAAGTCCAATCTCCTGGCGTTGCAGAAGCAAGATCCGCCGTTCGGCGGCTTCAACGTCACGGCGCCCGGCAAGGTGCGCCGCCTGCTGATGTCGCCGGGGCCGATCTTCGAGCCGGAAGGCGCCGGCAAGGACTGGTGGGGCGCGGCGCGCGCGCTGTTCGCGGCCGGCTTCCGCGCAGGCGACGTGGTGCACAATTCCCTCTCGTATCACCTCACGCCCGGCGGCTTCATGATGGAGTCGGGCGCGCACGCGCTCGGCTGCGCGGTGATCCCGGGAGGCACCGGCAATACCGAGCAGCAGATCGAGGCGATCGCGCATTTCAAGCCCGCCGGCTATATCGGCACCCCGGATTTCCTCAAGATCCTGCTCGATGCGGCGGCGAAAGCCGGCAAGGACGCAGGCTCGCTCAAGCGCGGTCTCGTCTCCGGCGCGGCGCTGCCCGCTTCACTGCGGCAGGAATTGGCCGAACGCGGCGTCAAGGTGCTGCAATGCTACGGCACCGCCGAGCTCGGCGTCATCGCCTATGAGAGCGAAGCGCTCGAGGGCATGATCGTCAACGAAAGCTTGCTGGTCGAGATCGTGCGGCCCGGCACCGGCGATGCGGTTGCCGAAGGCGAGGTCGGCGAGGTCGTCGTCACCTCGTTCAACCCGGACTATCCGATGATCCGGCTGGCGACCGGCGATCTGTCCGCCGTGATGAAAGGCCGCTCGCCGTGCAAGCGCACCAATATGCGCATCAAGGGCTGGATGGGCCGCGTCGACCAGACCACCAAGGTCAAGGGCATGTTCGTGCATCCCGCCCAGGTGGCGGAGGTCGGCAAGCGCCATCCCGAGCTCGGTCGGCTGCGCCTCGCGGTGACGCGCGAGGGCGAGCAGGACGTGATGACGCTCAAGGCCGAATGCACCGCGCCCGCGCTCGACCTCCAGCGTGCGGTCGCCGCCACACTGCAGTCGGTGACCAAGCTGCGCGGTGGGGTCGAGATCGTCGCGCCCGGCAGCCTGCCCAACGACGGCAAGGTGATCGCCGACGAGCGGCCGGTGGGGTAGCAAATCACTTCAACACGATCCGCCCCTGCACGCCTGTTCGCACCGTCCCGAGATTGACCAGGTAGCTGATGACGTCGTTGGAAAGCAGCGGCGAATCGCTGGCGGGCAGGAGCGGCTTGGCGTCGCGGAATGTGACGTAGCCGTCGCCGCCCTGCGTCAAAAAATCATTGGTTGCGACCCGATAGATCTTGCCCTCGTCGAGCGGCGCGTCGCCGACCTTGATCGACACGATGCGGTTGCCGGCGGGACGGCGCGCATCGGCTTCGATGGTGAGGCCCGAGACCTGCGGAAAACGGCCGCTGGGATTGGGCAATTGCGAAAGCCCGTTCTCCAGCGCGCGCTTGAGATCGCCGCCGCTGATCTCGATGGTCACCACGCGGTTGCCGAACGGCAGCTCGGCGAGGATGTCGCGTCGGGTGATCGTCGTTCCCGGCGCATAGACCTTGCCGCCGCGAATGCCGCCGCCGTTCATCACCGCGGCGTCGGCGTGGGTCGATGCCCGCATCGCATCGGCGATCAGGTCGCCGATCGCGGCCTCCTGCCTGCGCACCGTGGCCACGCGGCTGTCGAGCTCGATGGCGGTCGTCCCGATCGGCGTGTCGATCCGCTTGCTTAGCTCGTTCTCGAATTTCGCCACCACTGCCGCGACCTCCGGATCGGGCGTCACCGCCGCGGTGTCGATGACGCGGAATTGCGGCCACCAGGTCGTCACGCGGCGTCCGCTGCGCTCCTTCACCTCGATGGCGACGTCGATCGCGGTGACGTAGTGGGCGTCGTAGTTCGATTCGACAATGGCGGTGCGGCCGTCGTAATTGATGAACAGATCGTGGGTATGGCCGCTGAGGATCAGATCGACCGTGCGGGTGCCGAGAATCTCGTAGCTCTGTTCTCGGGCGGCATGGATCACGGCCACGACGAAATCGGCGCCCTCGCGGCGCAGCGTCTCGGCCTGGCCCTGCATGGTCGCGACCGTCGGCAGGAATTTCAGGTCGCCTGGGCTCGACGCGCGCGCCGAGTCGTCATAGGTCGCACCGGTGAGCCCGATGCGCACCCCGTCGATGGTCACGATCGAGCGGTCCTTGAAATTCGGCAGCGGCGCCCCGTCGGGGCCGCGCAGGTTCGCCGCATAGAGCGGGAACTTGGCCTCCGCCATGCGCTGGAAGAAGATCGCCTTGCCGAAATCGAACTCGTGGTTGCCGGGCGCGAAGATTTCGGGCGGGACCAGATTGGTCAGGGTCATGATGTGCGCGCCGCGGTCGATGCCCGACATCAGCGAGGGCGACAGCGTGTCGCCGGCGTGCGCGAAGATCACATGGCCGCCTTTGGCGCGCTCGGCCTTGACCACGGCGGCAAGCCGCGCGAAGCCGCCGCGCCGCTGACCGTCGGGCATCATCTGGTCGGCCATCAAATAGATGTCATTGACCAGAATGAAGGTGACGCGGGTGGTCTCGGCGCGGGCCGAAGCGACGAACAGGATCGCAATGGTCAGGGCGGCAGCGGTCAGACGGCGAATGATGGACATGGGTTCCAATTCGATGCGGTGGGGCTGCGTGCTTAGCACGCATGCAAGGTCTGCCGCTATCGCGTACAATGGATCACGATGAACGAAGCCTCACCCATAGCTCCGGCGGCGGCGACCGAACTGCCGGTTGTGCAGCCTGCGCCCGCAGTGGGCAAGATCGGCGTGCTGCTGGTCAATCTCGGCACGCCGGACGCGGTCGACGCTCCCGCGGTCCGCCGCTACCTCAAGGAGTTTCTCTCCGATCCGCGGGTGATCGAGAACCAGGGCGCGCTGTGGAATCTGATCCTCAACGGCGTCATTCTGCGGGTGAGGCCGCGCCGCAAAGCCCGCGACTACCGCAAGATCTGGAATCAGGAGAAGAACGAGTCCCCGCTCAAGACCATCACGCGCTCGCAGGCGGAGAAGCTGGGCTCGACGCTCGAGCCGCTGGGACCTCATCTCGTCGTCGATTGGGCGATGCGCTACGCCAACCCGTCGATCGCGTCGCGGCTCGAGGCGATGGTTGCGCAAGGCTGCGATCGCATCCTGGTGCTGCCGCTCTATCCGCAATATTGCGCGGCAACGACCGCGACCGTCGGCGACGAGGTGTTTCGCGTGCTCACGCGCATGCGCCACCAGCCGTCGGTGCGTTTTGCGCCGCCTTATTACAACGACACGGTCTATATCGAGGCGCTCGCCGCCTCGACCAGCGCCGAGCTCTCCCAGCTCGATTTCAAGCCGGAGGTCATTCTCGCCTCGTTCCACGGCGTGCCGCAGGACTACGTCGACAAGGGCGACCCCTATTACGCCCATTGCGTCGAGACCATGCGGCTCCTGCGCGGTGAGCTCAAGCTCGATGAATCGAAGCTGATGATGACCTTCCAGTCGCGTTTCGGCCGCGCCAAATGGCTCGAGCCGGCGACCGATCGCACGGTGAAAAATCTCGCCAAGCGCGGCGTGAAGAGTATCGCGGTGATCACGCCCGGCTTCTCTGCCGATTGCCTCGAAACGCTGGAGGAGATCGCGGTCGAGAACGCGCACCTTTTCCGCAAGCACGGCGGCGAGAATTTCGTCGCGATTCCTTGCCTCAACGACAGCGCGCCCGGCATGCTGGTGATCTGGCAGATGGCGCTGCGCGAGCTCAAAGGCTGGGTGTGACCCTCATGCGGCGCGCCGCATCATCGCGGCATTGAGCTCCGCCTCATAGTGGTCCGCCAGCGCGTTGAGCGCGCGACCGCCGTCGCCATTGTAGGAAGCACCGTGCATGAGCGCGAGCGTGCGTGGCGCATGGGCGGCGAGCTTGCGGACATTGGGCGCGGTGCTGGGCCCGAGGCTGGTGTAGTGAAACAGCCTTTCGGCCTCGATGGCGGGTCCCACGATATCCTTGTCGGTCACCGCCGGGCCATTGCCGATGTGAGTGAAGAGATCGCCGCACAGCAACGTGCGCGAGGCCTCCTCGTAAAAGACGCCGGCCTCCCAGCCGTGCGGGACGTGCGGCGTGTCGATGTAGCGCACGCGCTTGCCGCCGAGATCGGCGGTCTCGCCGTCCGCGAGCGTGCGCGGGGCCCGGTCGGCCAGGTCGTTGACCGACACCATGCAGGCCGTTGCGCCGTGGACGACCTGGGCCTGCGGCGCTGCGGCGAGCCATGAATTCATCGCGCCGCATTCGTCGGCCTCGACGTGACCGAATCCGATCCAGCGCAACTGCTCGACCGGCATCAGGCGCGCGACCGCTTCGGAGAGCGCCGGAAACATCCCGCGCAGCCCGCAATGGAACAGCATCGGCTGATCCGCGCGGATGAGGAAGTGATTGAAGGTGAAGCCGGCGGGCGGTGCGATGTCGGGAACATGCACGGAGAGGCGATAGATGCCGTCGGCGATCTCGTTGACCTTGGTCTGCATGGGTAACTCCTTTCAACTTCGTCTTGTTATTGCCGTCCAGTGGGGTGGGACACATCGGCGGACAATCGCGCCAGAATGAACCCGGAAACGTCCTCGGCGGCTTTGGCCGGCGTCAATCCGTCGCGGGTGAGCGCGCCGTAGACCGCGACATCGAGCAAGGCGGCGCATGTACTGACGAGCCGCGCCTTGACCTTGAACGGCCGCAATGCCTCCCGTGTGAGCGCGAGGCGGTTGTTTTCCTCGCGCTCGACATAGGCCGCAATCGGCGGCATGCCCCAGCGCTCGGAGCGGACACGTTCGTATTCGGGAAGCCGCTCGTAGAAGCCGAAGACCTCCCGCGTCAGGCGGCGCACCCGTGCGTCCATCGTCGACGAGTCGGCGAAGATTTGCGCCGTCGGGAATGGCAGCATCTCGGCCGTGTGCCGGGCGCACGCGAAGACGGCGTCCTCGTAGGTCGGAAAGTGGTGGTAGACGGTGCCGACGCTGACGCCGGCCCGATCCGCGATGTGGGTCATGGATGTTGCGTAGATTCCCCGCTCGGCATGCAGCTCGTGAGTGGCCTCGACGATTCGGCGGCGGGTTTGCTCGGCCGTCTCGGCGCGGCGATCCAACCGATAGCGCCTGGGTGACATGAAGCCCTCATATTCGTCGAATATTATTCATTGAATATAATTCAACCAATGTCAAGGGCTTATTGGCAGCGCGGGTTCATTCCCCGTCGCATTGCGCTGCTCGGCGCCGCGTGAGCTGAAAAGGTTGGGATTGAAACCAACGGCGCATAATCGCGCGCGGGCGAAATTCAAGCCGTCTGTGCACTGCACCACGCGAATTCCTCGACGGTACTTGCGGCGATCCCCCGCCTTCTCCACATTTTCAGCGGCACACGTCTGTTGGGTTGACGCGTTTTCTGCGGCGAAGCGGAAGACCACCCCGGATCAAGTCCGGGGCAGGCTTCGCCGGAAAACGCTAGGAGAGGGCACCCCCATGTTCGGCTTCGATGTTTTCGCGATCGTCATCGTGGCGCTCGCGGTTTTGACCCTGTTCGCCGGCGTCAAGACCGTCTCCCAGGGCTACAATTGGACCGTCGAGCGGTTCGGCAAATACACCCGCACCCTGCAGCCCGGGCTGACGGTGATCGTCCCGTTTTTCGACCGCGTCGGGCGCAAGATGAACATGATGGAGCAGGTGATGGACATCCCGCAGCAGGATGTCATCTCCAAGGACAACGCCACCGTCACGGTCGACGGGCTCGCGTTCTTTCAGGTCTTCGATGCCGCCAAGGCCAGCTACGAGGTGGCCCATCTCGACCAGGCGATCGTCAAGCTCACCATGACCAACATCCGCTCGGTCATGGGCGGCATGGATCTCGACCAGATGCTGTCGCATCGCGACGAGATCAACGAGCGGCTTCTGCGCGTGGTCGACGCGGCGGTGTCGCCCTGGGGCGTCAAGGTCAACCGCATCGAGATCAAGGACATCGTGCCGCCGGCCGACCTGGTGCAGGCGATGGGACGGCAGATGAAGGCCGAGCGCGAGAAGCGCGCCGTCATCCTCGAAGCCGAAGGCCAGCGCCAGTCGGCGATCCTCAAGGCCGAAGGCCAGAAGCAATCGCAGATTCTCGAAGCCGAAGGACGCCGGGAGGCGGCCTTCCGCGACGCCGAAGCGCGCGAGCGCTCGGCGCAAGCCGAGGCCAAGGCCACCGAGATGGTGAGCGAGGCGATTGCCCGCGGCGATATTGCGGCGCTCAACTACTTCGTCGCCGAAAAATATCTCCGAGCGTTCGGCCAGCTTGCCCAATCGCCCAACCAGAAGGTGCTGATGCTGCCGATCGAAGCCATGAACGTGCTCGGCTCGCTCGCCGGCATCGGCGAGATCGTGAAAGCGACGTTCGGCGGCGACGGCAAGGATGGCTCGCCCGCCACGCCGGCGCGGCGGCCGACCGGCCCGACGGCCGGCCTTGGCGCTTCCTGAGGAGGCGGTGTCATGTGGCAGTGGATTGTTTCGCTCGGCGCCTGGAACTGGTTCATCCTGGCGGTGCTGCTGTTGCTGCTCGAAGTGCTCGCGCCCGGGATGTTCATGCTGTGGCTCGGGCTCTCGGCCATCCTGGTCGGGATCATTTCGAGCGCCGTGGTCTGGTCATGGCAGGCGCAGCTGATCGCGTTCGCCGTGTTCGCGATCGCCTCGGTTCCGGCCTGGCGTCACTTTGCACGCAAAGTCGAGCGGCCCGCCGACAGCCCGTTCCTCAATCGCCGCGCGCAAGGCTATGTCGGGCGTGAGTTCACCCTCGACAAGCCGATCGTGGACGGCATCGGCACCATCCGCATCGACGACACGGTCTGGCGGGTGCGAGGGCCGGACTGCCCGGCCGGCAGCCGGGTCAAGATCGCGCGCGCCGACGGAGCGAATTTGCTGGTGGAGGCATCGTGAACCAGGAGTCAGCGGTCAGTCATCAGTCATCAGAAGAGACAAAGCTCTGATCACTGGCGACTGATGACTGACTACTGATCAGGCGATCCCGGCCCGCAGCAGATCGTGGAAGTGCACGATGCCGACCGGCTTGCCCGCCTCGGCGGCGATCAGCGCGGTGATCTTCGAGGAATTGATGATCTCGAGCCCCTCGCTGGCGAGTTGATCCGGGCTCACGGTCTTCGGCGCGCGCGTCATGACGGCCTCGACGCGGGTCTGCAGCAAATCGGGACGCATATGGCGGCGCAGGTCGCCGTCGGTGATGATGCCGACCAGGATGCCGCTCGCGTCGGTGATGCCGACGCAGCCGAAACCCTTCGCCGACATTTCGACCACCGCCTCCGACATCGGCGTGCCCACCGCCGCCAGCGGAATCGCGGCGCCGGTATGCATGACGTCGCGCACGAATTTGAGCATTGCCCCGAGCCGTCCGCCCGGATGCAGCCGGCCGAAGTCGAGCGCCGTGAAGCCGCGGCGCTCCAGCAGCGCCACCGCGAGCGCGTCGCCGAGGGCGGCCTGCATCAGCGTCGAGGTGGTGGGGGCGAGGTTGTGCGGGCAGGCCTCGCGCGCCTGCGGCAAGACCAGCAAGGCGTCGGCCGCCTGCCCGAGCGTGCTGTCGGCGGAAGCGGTGATGGCGATCAGCCCGATGTTGAAGCGGCGCGAATAGTCGACCAGGTCCTTGAGCTCGACGGTCTCGCCCGACCACGACAGCGCCATGATCACGTCGTCGGGCGTGATCATGCCGAGATCGCCGTGGCTCGCTTCGCTCGGATGCACGAAGAAGGCGGGCGTGCCGGTCGAGGCGAAGGTGGCGGCGATCTTGCGTCCGACGTGGCCGGACTTGCCCATGCCGGTCACGATCAGCCGGCCGCGGGCGTCGTGAATGAGGTCGACCGCGGCCACGAACGCGCGCCCGAGCCCGTCATGGATCGCGGCCGAGAGCGCGGTGATGCCGCCAGCCTCCGCCTCGAGCGTGCGCACCGCCGACGCGATCGAGGCGCGGCCGTGCTCGCTGGTCTGCCTCTCGCTGCTGAAAGGCTTCGATTTCGCCATGGGTACCGTCGGCTTTCGCGCCGATTATAGGGAAGGGGCGGATCGCACGGAACCCATGGAATGGCCCCGCCGGGCGCGGTCAACGCCTCGTTAACCATATCCGTTTTACCTTCGTTAACCAAAGCCTATCGGCCGCTGGTCACGCCCGTCGGCGGGCCGCCGCCGGGCCGGTGGATATCCGTACAAAGTATTGATCTCAACGGGATTCTTGGCGCGCGGCAGGACGAGCGGGAGCCGCGAGCCGGGACTTGAGGATTGCAGGTGCTGCGCCGTCGCCATCCACCTTTTGCGATCCCGCTCCAGGCCTGTGCGCTGGCCGCCGCGCTCGTCATGGCCGGCGCGGAGGCCCGCGCGCAGACCACGAGCAATCCCGACCCCCTGCTGATGCGCCCGGTGCTCGACGGCGATCCGCAAAATCCGCCGCGCTTTCGCCCGCCGAGAAGCGCCAAGCAGCACGGCGACGCTTCGCGCTTCAGCCAGGTCCCGAATTACGACTATCGGCCGGCCGTGGGTGCCGGCACCACCGGCTTCGATTCCGCCAACTCGCCTAAGCGCAAGGCCAAGCCCGGCCAAAAACCCAAGCCGGGCGAACCGGCCAAATCCGCTGCGACGCCGGGCGCGCCGGCGGCTGCGGCACAACCCGCGACGCCGGCGGCGGCGCCGGCCGCTTCGCCGCCACCCGGCACACCCCGGCCGCCGCGCATCCCGCTGCGCTTGGGCGCGCCACCCGCCGCGGATGCGCCGGTCGCGATCGACGCCGTGTCGGCTTTGCCGCGCCGCCGCCTGGTGCCGCCCGAGGAAAAGCCGTTCGATCCGCTCGGCATCCAAGTAGGCGCGTTCAATTTTCGTCCGGCCTTCGAATACACGCGCGGTTACGACAACAATGCGCCGCGCAACACCGCCCCGCCGGCCGCCAGCTCGTGGTTCAACATCTACGCGCCCGAGCTCCTGGTCAATTCGAACTGGGCGCGCCACGAGCTCACCGCCAGTCTGCGCGGCACCTATACCACCTACGACACCTTGCACTCGCTCGACCGACCCACCGCCGACGCCAAGGTTAACGCCCGCATCGACGTGACCAGTCAGACCCGCATCGAGCTCGAAGGCCGCTACCTGCTGTTCACCGACAATCCCGGCAGCCCGAACATCCAGCTCGATCTCGCCAGGCTGCCGATGGCTATGACCTACGGCAGCACCGCCGGGATCGGTCAACGCTTCAACCGGTTCGAGATCGTGGCCAAAGGCACCTTCGACCGGACGGTCTACAACGACTCGGTCTTCATCGACGGCTCGACCGCCAGCAACGCCGGTCGCAATTACAACCAGTACGGCACTTTGCTGCGCAACAGCTACGAATTGACGCCGGGCGTGAAGCCATTCGTCGAGCTCGGCGCCAACATCCGGGCCTACGACCTCGCGATCGACGCCGCCGGCGTGAACCGCTCCTCGCAAGGCGGCTACGGCAAGGCCGGGTCGACGTTCGAGCTGTCGCGCAAGCTTACCGGAGAAGTCGCCTTCGGGTATTTGACGCGCATCTACCAGGACCCGACGCTGGAGGACGTCCGCGGCTGGACCGTCGATGCCTCGCTGGTCTGGCTGGCGAGCGCGCTCACCACCGTCAAGCTGACCGCCACGACGACGGTCGCGGAGTCGACGCTCGTCGGAGTCTCGGGCGCGTTCACGCGCGAGATCACCGCCCAGGTCGACCACGCCTTCCGGCGCTGGTTGCTCGGCACGCTCAAGTTCACGCGTGGCTTCGACGATTACGTCGGATCGCCGCGCGAGGACTATCGCTATGTCGCGTCCGGGGCGCTGGCCTACAGCGTGACGCGTGAGCTCCAGCTCAAGAGCGAGTACCGCCAGGAATGGAGGATCTCCAACATCCCCGGGAACAATTTCTGGGCGCATGTCTGGCTGCTCGGCCTGCGGCTGCAGCGGTGACTCGCTACTCGCCCAACAGGCGCTTGAGCTCCGCCCGCATCGCCGGCGCGATATCGCTGCGTGCGAGCGCATAGGAGACGTTGGCCGCCAGGAAGCCCACTTTGGAGCCGCAATCAAAGCTGCGGCCGGCGAATTCCAGTGCATAGAACGGTTGCGTCTTGGCGAGCTCGATCATCGCGTCGGTGAGCTGGATCTCGCCGCCGGCGCCGCGCTTCTCGGCCGCCAGGATGCCGAAGATTTCCGGCTGCAGGATGTAGCGGCCGGTGATGATGAGATTCGAGGGCGCCTTCTCGCGCGGCGGCTTTTCCACCATCTCGGTGAGCGAGAACAGCTTGCCCTTGCGTTCGCCGACGCCGACGACGCCGTACATGTGGACCCGGTCGTGCGGCACCTGTTCGACCGCGATGACGTTCGCGCGGTCGCCCGCGTCGCGCGCGGCATCGATCATCTGCGCCAGGCAACCGGGCGCGTGCTGGATCAGCATGTCAGGCAACAGCAACGCGAACGGCTCGTGGCCGACCAGCTCGCGCGCGCACCATACCGCATGGCCGAGGCCGAGCGGCAATTGCTGGCGCGTGAAGCTCGCGGTGCCCGGCCCCGGCAGGTCCCGCGCCAGCGCCTCGAGATCGTCGCGCCGCTGGCGCTCGCTGAGCACGTTCTCGAGCTCGAACTGGCGGTCGAAATGGTCCTCGATGACGCCCTTGTTGCGGCCGGTGACGAAGATGAAATGCTCGATGCCGGCCTCGCGCGCCTCGTCGACCACGTGCTGGATCAGCGGCCGGTCGACGACCGGCAACATCTCCTTGGGCATGGCCTTGGTGGCCGGCAGGAACCTGGTGCCCAGCCCGGCGACCGGGAAGACGGCTTTGCGAATCGGTTTCATGACTTGGCTGGGATTGTAGTGGGAAACACGGGCGCCCGTCGTCTCCATATTGCCGAAGTTGGGATGTGTAACGAGGTAGAGCCTGTGGCCGCGTGCAAGGGACAGGGCATAGCCGGACGACCGCCGACAACCGGTTAACGCAGCGAGGTGGGCGAAATTGACATCGGCAGGCGATAGCAGCCGTTAACGGTCCCGCAACCATATAGGTTCCCCATAACCACGCGCATAAAATCGGTCCGAGGCGGAACACCATGGTGAGACTTTCCCGATCGATGTGCTTGTTCGGCGCGGCCGCGTTGACCACCACGGCGCTCGCCGGGCCGGTATTGGGCCAGGGCTTCGATATCCGATCGCTGTTCATGCGGGGCCAGACCACCACCGGCACCGTCACGCCACCCAGCGCCCCGCCGGCCGTCAACCCGGCCACGTCGCCGGCGGCGCCCGAATGGAGCGGCGAATCCGGCTCCTCCGGCCATCCGCTGATGACGGCGGACGCCATCCGCGCCGCCGCCGACAATTTCCGCAACTGCCTCGCGGGGCTGTGGCCGCTCGCCGAGCGCCGCGGCGTGTCGCGTGCGGCCTTCGATGCCAGCACCTCGGGTCTCACGCCCGATCTGCGGATCATGGACTTGATGGATGCCCAGCCCGAGTTCACGAAATCGTTCTGGGACTATCTCGACATCCTGGTCAACGACGCGCGGATCGAGAACGGGCGCGCCATCCTCGCGCAGCATCGTGCCACCTTCGACGCGGTCGAAAAGGCCTACGGCGTCGACCGGCACTTCATCGCCGCCATCTGGGGCGTGGAATCCAACTACGGCACCCAGATCGGCGACCGCTCGGTGATCCGTTCGACGGCGACGCTCGCCTGCATCGGCCGCCGGCAGGATTATTTCCGCCAGGAGTTCCTTTCGGCGCTGGAGATCCTCGCGCGCGGCGACGTGAAGACGGACCATCTCAAGGGCTCGTGGGCCGGCGCCTTCGGCCCCACGCAATTCATGCCGACCTCGTTCAAGCGCTACGCCATCGATTTCGACGGCGACGGCCGCCGCGACGTGGTCGACTCGATGCCCGATCTGATCGCGTCCACGGCGAACAACCTGAAGAAGGACGGTTGGACCGCCGGACAGACCTGGGGCTACGAGGTGGTCGTGCCGCAAGGCTTCAACTATCTGCTCGCCGATCGCTCGCGCCTGCTCACCATGCGCGAATGGGAGCGGGCCGGCGTCCGCCGCGCCGGCGGCAAGGCCTTCCCGCGTCCCGACGATCGCGCCTACCTGCTGGTGCCGGCCGGCGCCCAGGGCCCGGGCTTTCTGATGCTGCAGAATTTCCGCGTGATCATGAAATACAACCCGGCCGAAGCCTATGCGCTTGCCATCGGCTACCTCGCCGACCGGCTGCGCGGGGGGGAGCCGTTCGTGCAGCCTTGGCCGCGTCACGAGCGGGTGCTGTCGCGGACGGAACGCTACGAGCTGCAGCAGCACCTGGCGCAGCGCGGCTACGACGTGGGCGAGCCCGACGGACGGCTCGGCGGCAAGACCCGCGCCGCGCTCCACCAGTACCAGTCCTCGATCGGCCATGTTCCCGACGGCTTTGCCTCGGGGGCGATGCTGGAGCGGCTGCGCGGCCGATAACCCTGATCCTGTGTGGCTTTGCGGCCACTGGGTAACTACCGGCCCATCTTCAAGTTGACATTTTTGTCGGGCTGTTAGCCGATAGCGGCTGGCGGCCCCTGAGACGGGTGCCGGCCAGGGGCGGAACGGCGGCGAACGGCGATTGGTCATGGGTCTACCCATCAAGTCCCGGAGTTTTGTGGCGGCGGCCGCGACCGTCTTGAGCCTTGCTTTGCTGCTGCCCGCGAAGGCGCAGTTCTGGGAGCCCTGGGGCGGACGCCAGCAGCAGCAACAGCAGCAACGGCAGCAGCCCTCCAACAATCCCTTCGGCGGCGGCTTCTGGTCGCCGTTTGAAAGTCGTCCGCAGCAGCAGCGCGAAGCGCCGGTGGATTACTCGCGCGCGCCGGCGCCGGCGCAGAAGAAGCCCGAAGCCACCACCAACATCCTGGTGATGGGCGATGCGATGGCGGACTGGCTGGCGCTCGGGCTCGAAGAAGCGTTTTCCGAAAAGCCGGAGATCGGGATCGTGCGCAAGCATCGCACCGAGTCCGGCCTCATCCGATACGACCAGCGCCGCGACGTCGAGTGGCCGCAGATCGCCAAGGAAATCATCGCGGCCGAGAAGCCCAAATTCATCGTCATGATGGTTGGCAACAACGATCGCCAGTCGATCCGCGAAAAGCCGCCCGCGGCCGCCAAACCGGGAGCGCCGGGAGCGCCGAAGTCGCAGCAGGCACAGCCGGCGCAGCAGGCCCAGTCGAGCGCCCCCGCGCCGCAGGCGACCCCGCCGCAGCCGGACCCGGAACAGCAGGCCCCCGATCCGCAGGACAATCCCGAGCCGCCGCCCACGCCCGAGCAGATCCGCCACGGCGCGCTCGGGCCCTGGGAATTCCACACCGAGAAGTGGGAGGCCGCCTACATCCGGCGCATCGACGCCACCATGGCGGCGTTGAAGACTGCTGGTGTTCCGGTGCTCTGGGTCGGGCTGCCGTCGCAGCGCGGCACCAAAGCGAGCTCGGATTCGGCCTATCTCAACGAGATCTACCGCAGCCGGGCCGAGAAGGCGGGCATCACCTACGTGGATGTGTGGGACGGCTTCGTCGACGAGTCGGGGCGGTTTGCGCAACAGGGCCCGGACTACGAAGGACAGACGCGGCGCCTGCGCAGCGGCGACGGCGTCTATTTCACCAAATTCGGCGCCCGCAAGCTGGCGCACTATGTCGAGCGCGAAATCCAGCGCCACATCACCAATCGCGCCGTTCCGGTCGCGCTGCCGATCCCGGTCGAGCCGGGACATCCGGGCGCCAAGCCGGGCGGCCCGGCGCAGCGGCCGGCGGTAGGTCCCGTGGTCCCGCTCACCGCTTCCGCGACCCCGGCTCCCGAGGAGCTGATGGGCGGCGGCCGCGCGCCCCGGCAGGCGGCGCCCGATCCGGTCGCGACCCGCGTGCTCACCAAGGGCGAGCCGATCGCCGCGCCGTCCGGGCGCGCGGACGATTTCAGCTGGCCGCGCGGCAGCGCGCCCGCCGCCGAGCCGGTCGCGCTGCAGCCGACACCGGCGACCCCGGCGCCTGCGGCCGCATCACCTGCCCCGGCAGCACCCGCCGCCGCGCAGTCGAAAGCGGGCCAGCCGGCGGCCGCCAGTGCCCAGCGCGCGACCACCGACGGCCAGACCGGCGAGAGCAAGCCGCCGGCTCCCAAGCGGACCCGCCCGCCCGACGCGCCGCGACCGCCGCTGTCGATCCAGGGACTCCAGGGCCTGTTCCGCTGATCGATGCTTATTCGGCCTGGCCGCGAATTACCGCGGCAGCGTCGTCGACCCCATCAGGAACTTGTCGACCGAGTGGGCGCATTGGCGGCCCTCGCGGATCGCCCACACCACCAGCGATTGGCCGCGGCGCATGTCGCCGGCCGTGAACACCTTCGGGTTCGAGCTCCGATAGGCCAGCGTGTCGGCCTTGACGTTGCCGCGCTGATCGAGCTCGAGGCCGAGCGCCTTGATCATGCCTTCGTGCACCGGATGCACGAAACCCATGGCGAGCAGCACGAGGTCGGCGTCGAGCTCGAACTCGGTGCCGGGGATCGGCTTGATCTTGCTGTCGACGCGCACGCAGTGAAGCTTTTTCACCCGGCCGTTCTCGCCGGTGAACTTCGTCGTCATCACGGCGAAATCGCGCTCGGCGCCCTCCTCATGGCTCGGTGAGGTGCGCAGCTTCAGCGGCCAGTCCGGCCAAGTGAGCATCTTGTTCTCGCGCTCGGGCGGCTGCGGCATGATCTCGAAATTGGTGACCGAGAGCGGGCCCTGGCGGATCGAGGTGCCGATGCAGTCGGAGCCGGTGTCGCCGCCGCCGATGACGACGACGTGCTTGCCGCCCGCGAGGATCGGCTCGCCGGCGTCCGGCGGCTCGCCGCTCACGCGCCGGTTCTGCTGCGGCAAAAAATCCATGGCGAAATGGATGCCCTTGAGCTCACGGCCCGGGATCGGCAGATCGCGCGGTTCTTCGGCGCCGCCGGTGAGCACGACCGCGTCGCAATCCTTGACGAGGGCCTCGGCCGGCACGTTCACGCCGACATGGGCGTCGTAGTGGAAGGTGACACCTTCCGCCTCCATCTGCGCGACGCGGCGCGCGACGATGTGCTTCTCCATCTTGAAGTCGGGGATGCCGTAGGTCAGCAATCCGCCGGCCTTGGCGAATTTCTCGAACACGTGCACCTCGTGCCCGACGCGCGCCAATTGCTGCGCGCAGGCGAGCCCTGCCGGGCCCGAGCCGACGACGGCGATTTTCTTGCCGGTCTTCGCCGACGGCGGCTCCGGTTTCACCCAGCCCCGCTCGAAGGCGCGGTCGGCGATCGCGCATTCGATGGTCTTGATGGTCACCGGATTGTCGTCGATGTTGAGCGTGCAGGACGCCTCGCACGGCGCCGGACAGACGCGGCCGGTGACCTCGGGGAAATTGTTGGTGGAGTGCAGGTTGCGCGCAGCTTCCTGCCAATCGCCGCGATAGACGAGGTCGTTCCAGTCTGGGATCTGGTTGTTCACCGGGCAGCCGGTGTGGCAGTAGGGCACGCCGCAATCCATGCAGCGCGCCGCCTGCTTCTTGTTCTCCTCTTCGGGAAGCGGCAGGACGAATTCGCGCCAATGCTTGATGCGCTCCTCGACCGGCTGGTAGTCGCGGTCGTTGCGCTCGAACTCGAGAAAGCCGGTAATCTTGCCCATACGCTATTCGGCCGCCTGCATCGTGCGCGCCTTTTCCATCTCGGCGAGCGCGCGGCGGTATTCGACCGGCATCACCTTGCGGAACATCGGGCAATATTTCTTCCACTCGGCGAGGATCTTGGCCGCGAGCGCCGAGCCGGTGAAGCGCACATGCCGCGTGATCAACAGGTGCAGCCGCTGGACGTCGTAGCGGCTCATGTCCTCCAGCACCTCGACCCGGCCATGCGATTCGAGATCGTGGGTCTGGTGATAGACCCGCTCGCTGATCTCTTCTTCCGCAGGCATCGGCTCGAGCTCGACCATCGCCATGTTGCAGCGCGACTTGAAGGTGCCGTCCTCGTCGACCACATAGGCGATGCCGCCCGACATGCCGGCCGCGAAGTTGCGGCCGGTGCGGCCGAGCACCACCACGATGCCGCCGGTCATGTATTCGCAGCAATGGTCGCCAGCGCCCTCGATGACGGCGATGGCGCCGGAATTGCGCACGGCGAAGCGCTCGCCGGCGACGCCGCGGAAATAGCATTCGCCCTCGATCGCGCCGTAGAGCACCGTGTTGCCGACGATGATCGATTGCTCCGGCACGATGCCGGCGTCGGCCGTCGGGCGCACGATGATCCGCCCGCCCGACAGACCCTTGCCCACATAGTCGTTGGCATCGCCTTCGAGCTCGAAGGTCACGCCGCGCGCGAGCCAGGCGCCGAAGCTCTGCCCGGCGGTGCCGGTGAGCTTGACGTGGATGGTGTCGGCCGGCAGCCCTTCGTGGCCGTAGCGCTTGGCGACCTCGCCGGAGAGCATCGCACCCGCGGCGCGGTCGGTGTTCTTGATCGTGGTTACGATCCGCACCGGCGCGCCGCGGTCGAGCGCGGCCTGCGCGTCGGCGATCAGCCGGCGGTCGAGGATCTTGTGAATCTTGTGATCCTGCGGCTCGCAGTTGTGGATGGCAACGCCTTCCGGCGCGTGCGGTTTGAAGAAGAGCTTGGAGAAATCGAGCCCCTTCGCCTTCCAATGCTCGATCACCTGGCGCTTGTCGAGCATCTGCATCTGCCCGATCATTTCGTCGAAGGTGCGGAAGCCCATCTCCGCCATCAGCTCGCGCACCTCCTCGGCCACGAAGAAGAAGAAGTTGATGACGTGCTCGGGCTGTCCCTTGAACTTGGCGCGCAGCACCGGGTCCTGGGTCGCGACCCCGACCGGGCAGGTGTTGAGATGGCACACTCGCATCATGATGCAGCCGGCCGCGATCAGCGGCGCGGTGGAGAAGCCGAACTCGTCGGCGCC
>WNGB01003440.1_pt1 | contig 36458 bp, 41 predicted proteins | sample 5400681 | NCBI WGS metagenome assembly WNGB01 (sample SAMN13153367, study PRJNA577476) | soil metagenome | isolation source: 115 cm soil or saprolite under grassland replicate 2 | place: USA:California | collected 2016-06-15 | reverse complement strand
GCGGGCCGACGACGTGGGTGTGGACGCACACTCCCCCGATCCCGCCCACTTCAAGGAAGGGATAGATCAGATCGTCGTCGCCCGCGTACAGGTCCAGCCCGAGCTCCACGATGGCGCGCGCCTGGCCGATGTCCGGGTTCGCCTGCTTCACCGCGGTCACGCTTTCGATCTCGCCCAGCTCGGCGATCGTCTCGGTCTCGAGGTTGAGGACGACGCGTCCGGGGATGTTGTAGACGACGATCGGGAGGTCGCTGACGGCGGCGATTGCCTTGAAGTGCTCCACGGTGCCGCGCGGCGGCGGCTTGTTGTAGTAGGGCGTAACGACGAGGAACCCGTCAACGCCGAGCGCGTGCGCCCGCGCGGTCAGGTGGATGGAGTGCTCGGTCGAGTACGTGCCGGTTCCGGCGACGACGGTCGCGCGGTCGCCGACCTCCTCGAGCGCGGCCGCCCAGAGCTCTTCCCGTTCTGTGTCGGAGAGCGTCGGCGACTCGCCGGTCGTCCCCGTTACGACGAGACCGTCGGAGCCGTTGGCGACCAGGTAGCGCGCAAGCGCCCGGAAGGAGTCGAGGTCGAGCGAGCCGTCGGCACGGAACGGCGTCACCACAGCGGTCAGGACTTCGCCGAGCACGGGAGCGATTCTACTCCCCGGCTCTGAGGGCCAGCTCGAGCCCGAGGATCGAGTAGGACGTCCCGCCGGCCGCGAAGCGCAGCTCGGGAACAACGATCTGCCAGCCGCGCCCGCGGTAGAGCGCCAGCGCCGCCTCGTTGTCGACCTGCGTCGAGAGGACGGCGGTGCGGCTCTCGAGGCCGTCGAGAAGCGCGTCGTGCAGCGTCCCGCCGATTCCACGCCGTCGGAACTCCGGCCGCACGTGCAGCTCGACGAACTCGAAGTGCCCCGGAGCCAGCCAGTGCCGGCGCTGCTCGTCGGTCATCGCCGCCGACACGAGATCGTGCCACCACTGGCCCGGCGCGCCCAGGTAGCCGTAGGAGAATCCGACCATCAGATCGTGCTCTTCGGCTGCGAAGAAGCGGAAACCCGCGCGGCCTGCATGGCGCGGCAGGATCTCGTCCAGGCGGTCGCGCGATGCCTCCGGCCAGATCTCCGCAATGTCGTCGCGGCGGGCGAGCGCCTCAGCCGCGGTCAGCGCTCGAATCGCCGCTACTCGAACTCCGTCCAAACCGTCCACTCCTCCGCGATGCGGTCACCCGCGAAGCGACTGATGTTGATCCCGATAGCGGTCTTCCCGACCGAGTAGACCCGCACGCGGCTGACAAGCTTGTCGCCGGCCTCGAATTGGTCGAGCACATCCAGATGGAGGCTCGGATACTGGGCGCGGTACAGCTCGACGTCGATTAGCAGCTGGTCGATGTTACGGTCGCGAAGGCCCGAGTGGCCGACGTAGTCCTCCGTCAGCAACTCATGGACGTTCGAGAAATCGCCCTGCACCCAAACTTCCTCGCCGTAGCGGTTGAACACCTCCGCCCTGTTCACAGCACGGCCTCCAGCCCGACGGTCAGCCCGGGCGGCAGCGCGCTCAGCTTCCCGAGCGCGAGCAGCACCCCGGGAACGAATGCCTCACGGGAGAGAGTGTCGTGGCGGATCGTCAGGAGCTGGCCCGGCCCGCCGAGCAGCACCTCCTGATGGGCGACGACTCCGGGAAGCCGGACGGAATGGATCGGGACGTCGCCGCCGAGCCGCTCCGCGGTGGCCTTGGCCGTGCCGGAAGGAGCATCGAGCTTCGTCTCGTGGTGCAGCTCGACGATCTCGGCGCTCGGGAGGTGGCGTGCAGCCTCCTCTGCGAACCGCATCATCAGCACCGCGCCGATCGCAAAGTTGGGAACGACCAGCAGCGGCAGCGAGCGCTCGCGGGCGGCGGCGTCCAGGCCGCTGAGATCGGCTCCGCTCGTTCCGACGACGCAGGCGACACCCTGCTCGAGGCACGCCGCCACGTTCGCCTCGACCGCGTCCGGCCGCGTGAAGTCGACGGCGGCGTCGACGCCTTCGACCTCGACCGGGTCGCCGCGGCCGATCCCCGTGACCTCGTGCCCCGCCTGCTCGAGCGCGGGCGCGAGCACCGATCCGACCCGGCCGCGATAGCCAAGGAGAGCGACCTTCACGCCCCTCGCCGCCTTTCGCCCAAGCGCGGCAAAGCCGCGCTCTGCGAACGGCTGACGGCGCTGGACGGCGCGGAACCGTCGGGCCCGTATTGCTCATACTGTGCCCGCCGGCCCCACACCGCCAGCGCCGCCCGAGAGACGTGAGAAAACTTCATGCCGCAAGCGCGAGCGCGGGGTTGACGCGCCCGACGGCGGCGGCGAATACCTTCTCGCTCGGCCCGATCCCGGCGGCCGAGAGCCGCTCCGGCGCGAGCAGGACACCGGCGAGCTGGGCGAGCGCCTCGGGCTCGACCGCGTCGATCTCGGCGCTCAGCCGGTCGAGTGAGAGCAGCTCGGTGTCGGTGATGAGCGACCGGCCGAGCCTGCTCATTCTGCTGGCAGTCGACTCCATCGCCAGCATCATCCGCCCCTTCAGGTTCTCCTTCGCCCGCTCGAGCTCCTCTTCACTCAGGTTCCCGGCCGCGATGTCGGCGATCTCGGCGGCGGCGATCTCGAGGCACGGGGCCAGGTTCTCCTCCCGCGTGCCGACGTAGAGGCCGATCTGGCCCGAGTCGGTGTACTGCGCTCCGAAGGTGTAGACGGAGTACGCCATCCCCCGCTTCTCGCGAATCTCCTGAAAGAGCCGCGAGGACGCCGATCCCCCGAGGATCCCGTCCAGCAGCGAGGCGGCGAAGCGCCGCCGGTCGGAGCGGGCGATGCCGGGAGCCGAGAGGCACACGTGATACTGCTCCGTGTCCTTGCGCTGGAAGCGCACTCCCGGAGGAGGAATCTTGACGAGCGTGGAGCGAACGCGCGGCTTCTGCACGCGCGGCTCGGCTCGCTTGGACGCTGCCTGCTGGAGCAGCCCGACCAGGCGCTCGTGATTCACCCTCCCCGCAGCAGCGACGACCATGTTCCCCGGGATGTACGTCGCCCGGTGGAAGCTCAGGAGAGAGCGCCGGGTGAGCGTCGAGACGGCCTCGGCCGTCCCGATCACCGGCCGCCCAAGCGGATGCGACCCGAAGACGGCCTCCGAGGCGAGGTCGTGGACGAGATCCTGCGGCGTGTCCTCGTACATCGCAATCTCCTCGAGGACGACTTCCCGCTCCGCATCGAGCTCGGCGAAGGCAGGCGCATAGATCATGTCCGTCATCACGTCGAGCGCATCCTCGAGGTGCTGGTCGGCGATCCGCGCGTAGACGACCGTGTGCTCGCGCGAGGTGGCGGCGTTCAGCTCGCCGCCGAAGGAGTCGAAGACCTCGGCGATCTGCTGCGCGTTGTACGTGCGGGAGCCCTTGAAGAGCAGGTGCTCGATGAAGTGCGAGATCCCGGCCTTGCTGTCGCGCTCGTCGCGCGAGCCGGTGCCGATCCAGAAGCCGATCGCGACCGAGCGCACGTGCGGGAGGCGCTCGGAGATGACCCGCTCGCTCGAATCCAGCTCGGAGATGACGTACTTCTGCACGCATTGATCGTATCGGGGTCTTCTCTGGAACTCGCGTAGCCGACGCTCGGCTACAGGCTGATGCGGATGATCTGGATCGCGGAACCGAGGAAGAAGAGCGTCCCGATCGAGAAGAACGCGATCCGCAGCGCGTAGCGCCTGATCACGCCCGCCACTCCGAGCATGAACAGGGCCGCTGCGGCGATCACGGTGACGAGGTCGTAGCGGTCCAGGAAGTGGCCGTGCCGCTCGATCTCCGGGAGTGCGCCTGCTTCCATTGCGGCCGGAGTATTCCAGAGCTACTGGGCGTGGCCGCACACTTGGAACCCGTACCCGACCTCGAAGCCCTGCAGGACCGAGTTGACCTTCAGGGCCTTCGAATACGAATTGACCACCGCCTGCCGGTCGACGGCGGCCGCCGCGTTCGCCGCGTCGTCGAGATTGGAGGCGATCACGCCGTACTGGCCCATCGTCTTCTTCCAGCGGCCCTCGACCGCCTTCGGCGGCTTCAGCCGGGAGAGCTCGTCCCTGGCGCCGCGCAGATTGTCGGCGAGCTGGGCGAGGATCGGGCCGGCCTTGCGGACGGTCTGATCGGATGCCAGCGGATCGGTGGGGCTCTGACTCGGAGCGCGCTTCTGCAATTCGATGTTCTTCCCGCGGTACTTGGTGCAGATCGTGTCGCCCCGCTTGATGAGCTGGGCTCTCGTGAGCGGCTTTCCTCCCCCGCCGTTCCCGCAGCCGGTGGCGAAGAGGGCCGCGGCCGCAACGGCTGGAAACGTCCACCTCACGCGCGTAACGCTAGCGGCAGGGTCCAGAACTGCGCGCGGACGCGGCGGGGCTGCCCGGTTTCCCGTCAGCAGTCATACCGCGTCACTCGAGCTTTGAGAAACCGGCGGAGGAGGGCTCAGCCCTCCGCACGCCGGTTTAGCGCCGCGAGCAGACCGGCGATGCCGAGCCCGGCGAGGTATCGCGGCGTCACATGAGTCAATCGCGTCTCGCGGGGCCCGGCTGCCCGAGACCGGCGGCCGTCGGCAAAGCCGCCGCCGCCTCTCCCAAAGGGGAACTCGATGGTTCCCCGTTTGGGATCCCCTCCTTTCGACGTTCGAGCAGCGTTGCGACCATGTTCGGAGCCTACGAGGCCACAGCCAGACCGTCGCGGTCTCTAGCGGCGGCTCCCGCCGCGCCCGCGGTCGCGTCCACCGTGGCCGCCGCGGCGCTCAGGCCGCTCCGTCCGCTCTCGCGGAGGAGCATCCTTGGCGCGCTCGATCAGCTCCTCGGGCTGGACGAGCTGCCCGTCCTCGTGCTTGGCGACGAGCTTGAGCCCGATACGGCCGCGATCCTTGTCGACTTCCTGGACGATCACGTCCAGGACGTCGCCGCGGCTGATCACGTCTTCGATGTGTCCGACCCGGCCCGGGCCGACGTTGGAGACGTGCAGGAGGCCGTCCGTGCCCTTGGTCAGCTCGACGAACGCGCCGAACTCGGTCGTCTTCACGACCTTGCCGGTGTAGGTGTCCCCCACCTCCGGCTCCTTGGTCAGGCCGGCGATCGCCGCCATTGCCTCCTTGGCCTTCGTGCCCTCGGTGGCGTAGACGAGAATCGTGCCGTCCTCCTCGATGTCGATCTGGACGTCGTAGTCGCCTTCGAGCGAGCGGATCGTCTCGCCGCCCTTGCCGATGACCATCCCGATCTTCTCCGGGTCGATCTTCATGGACGAGATCCGCGGCGCGTGCTCGGCCAGCTCTTCGCGCGACGCGGGGATTGCCTCGGCCATCTTGTCGAGGATGAACTCCCGGGCCCGCTTGGCCTGCTCGAGCGCGCTGCGCATGATCTCCTGGGTGACGCCGGTGATCTTGATGTCCATCTGCAGAGCGGTCACTCCCTCGCGGGAGCCCGCGACCTTGAAGTCCATGTCGCCGAGGTGGTCCTCCGCCCCCTGGATGTCGGTGAGGATCACGTAGTCGTCGCCCTCCTTGACGAGCCCCATCGCGATCCCGCCCACGGGTCGCTTGATCGGCACGCCCGCGTCCATCAGGGCGAGCGTCGAGCCGCAGACGGAGCCCATCGAGGACGAGCCGTTCGACTCGAGCGTCTCCGAGACGAGCCGGATCGTGTACGGGAACTCGTCCGGCGGCGGAATCATCGGCTCGAGCGCCCGCTGGGCGAGCGCGCCGTGGCCGATGTCGCGCCGCTTCGGGCCGCGCATGAATCCGGTCTCCCCGACCGAGTACGGCGGGAAGTTGTAGTGGTGCATGTAGCGGCGATCCGTCTCCAGCGAGAGGTCGTCGATGCGCTGCCCCTCCTTGGCCGTGCCAAGCGTGAGCAGGGTCATGATCTGTGTCTGGCCGCGGGTGAAGAGCGCAGAGCCATGCGTTCGCGGCGAGACGCCGACCTCGCAGGTGACCTCGCGGATCTCCTCGGTCCCGCGTCCGTCCGGGCGGCGCTTCTCGACCGCGATCTTGCGGCGGACGAGCTCCTTGTAGATCGCCTCGGACGCGCGCTTCACGAACTGCTTGGTCAGCGAGTCCTTGACGACGGGGCCTTCACCCTCGACCGTGGCCGGGCCGACCGGGAAGGGAAGCTCGACCGTGTCGAGGATGCGGTCGAAGAGCAGGCGCCGCTTCGCCGAGCGGAGCTCCTTCGAATCCTGCTCGGCGTCGGTCAGCATCTGCAGGTCGTCCTCGAACTGCTCGCGAACGGGCCCCTCGACCGCCTCGAGGCGTAGCCGCTCGAGGATCAGCGCGAGGCTCGCGCGGACCTGGGTCTGGCGGACGATGTCCTCCTCGGTCGAGTCCATTGTCAGCTCGGGACAAAGCTCCGAGACGAGCTCCTCGACGACGGCGCCCGCCTCGCGCAGGCCCGCAGTGGAGATGCGCCCGCGGATCGCGTCGCCGTGGTCCCTTTCGATCTCCTCGGTCAGTGTCGCGTCGAGCCACTTCGACTTGCCGGCCTGCTCGGCCAGCTCCTCCTGCACCTCGCAGATCTTCACGATCTCGGTGTGCGCCTTCTCGAGCGCGTCCAGCAGGAGCTCCTCGGGAATCTCGTCGGCGCCGGCCTCCACCATCGTCAGGCCTTCCTTCGTCCCGACGACGATCAGGTCGAGGTCGCTTTGCTCCTCGATCTCGTGCAGAGTCGGGTTGAGGACGAGCTCGCCGTCGATCCGCCCGACCCGCACTGCGCCGATCGGCCCGTAGAACGGGAGCGGCGAGAGCATCAGCGCGGCCGACGCGCCGTTGATGCACAGGATGTCGTGCGGCGTCACCAGGTCGGCCGAGAGCACCGTGCAGATCACCTGCACCTCGTTGCGAAAACCCTTCGGCCACAGCGGCCTGATCGGCCGGTCGATCATGCGCGCGGTCAGGATCGCCCGCTCAGTGGGGCGCCCCTCGCGCTTGAAGAAACCGCCCGGGATCTTCCCGGCGGCGTACATCCGCTCCTCGACGTCAACGGTGAGGGGGAAGAAGTCCGCGCCTTCGCGCGCTTCCGTCCTGCCCTGAGCGGTGGCGAGCACCATCGTGTCACCGCTCCGCACGAGCACGGCACCGTCTGCCTGCTTCGCAAGCTTGCCCGTCTCGAAGGTCATCTCCTCTTCGCCCACGGTCACGCTGACCGCTGACGAACGCTCGGTGGCAATAGCCATATGTCTTCTCTCCTTGCTTCCTTGAGGAGAGTGGAGGTTTGAGTCAGCTCGGAAAGGCTCTCCGGGCTCGCTCAAACTTCCACCCTCCGGTCTTCGCTAGCGCCTCAGCCCCAGCTCCTTGATGAGGGCTCGATAGCCCTCGAGATCGTTTCGTTGCAGGTAGTTCAGGAAACGCCGCCTGCGGCCGACGAGCTTCAGCAACCCACGCCGGGAATGGTGATCCTTCGAGTGGGCCCTGAGATGCTCGGTCAGTTCGTTGATCCGGGCCGTGAGGAGCGCGACTTGCACCTGCGCCGACCCCGTGTCGGCCTCGCTCCGGCCGTGCTTGCCGATGATTCCCTGCTTGTCTTCCTTTGTAAGGGTCAACCACACCTCCTTAGCTGAATCCGCAGTCCCCGCGCGCCGCGAAAGGAAGAACGCGGACGGCCGAGGCTGCGGTCTATCCCTAGGGTAGCAAGGACGATTCGGGGCGGTTTGCGGCCCTGGTTTCCTCCACGTCACGCGCGATCTGCTCGACCAGCTCCTCTTCGTTGGCGAACGCGCGCTCGTCGCGTAGGCGCTGCCAGAGCTCGACCACGAGGCGCTGCCCGTACAGGTCACCTTCGAAGTCGAGCAGGAAGGCCTCGACGCGGCGTTCTTCCCCGCCGTAGTGCGGATTGGTCCCGATCGAGACTGCGGCCCGGCATCCCGCGGCGGAGCCCGCGTAGATGCCGTACGCAGGCACGAGCAGTGCTGGGTCGACGGCGAGGTTCGCGGTCGGGAAGCCGAGCGTTCCGCCGCGGGCGTCTCCGGCCACGACGGTGCCCTCGACTTCCGCTGGCCGGCCGAGCAGCGCCGCGGCCTGCTCCACGTTGCCGTCGCGAAGCCGCCTGCGGATCTCGCTCGAGGAGACGTCCTCGAGGAGCGGGACGGCTCGGACGTCGACGCCGAGTTGCTCGAGCAGCCCGAGGTCGCCCTTGCGCTGCCGCCCGAAGCGGAAGCCCTCGCCGGCCACGACGATTCGGGCGCCGATCGGCCGCAGCACCCGGTCGACGAACTCCTCGGGCTCCCGCTGCGCCACTTCGGGAGTGAACTCGACCACCAGCGTCTCCTCCACACCGAGCTCGTCGAGTAGCTCGAGCCGGCGCTCCAGCGTCGCCAGCAGCTCGACCTCGTAGCCGAGCACGACCCGCGGATGGGGGTCGAAGGTCACGACCGCCGGGGTCGCCCCCGCCTCGAGCGCAACCTCGATCACGCGGCGGTGCCCACGATGGACCCCGTCGAACGTCCCGATCGCGACCGCACGCTCCCCCGCGTCGAGCTCTTGCGGGGAGCGGGCGACCCTCATGGGACCACGGTCCCGTCCACCGCGACCAGCTCGCCCGCGTGAAGGACCCGCACGTCCTCCTGCACCCGCTCGCGGCCTTGCCGGATCGCCTCCGCGGTCGCGGAGTCGACCTCGCGCGCAGGAAGAAACGGGAGGGCTTCCGCGGGCGGCAGGATCCGGTCGGGGTCGGCATCCTCAACCCGGAACGGGCCCACTTCGGTTCGCCGAAGCGTGCGGCAGTGGCCCGCGAGCTCGTCTGCGATCGCCCGGATGTAGGTCCCCGAGCTCACACTCAGGTCGAGCGTCACGGAGTCGCCTGTATACGCGATGACGTCGAGCCGATCGATCCGCGAGCGCCTCACGGGCATCTCGACCGCGATGCCGCGCCGGGCCAGGCGGTAGGCCCGCTCACCTCCCACCTTTACGGCTGAGGCCGCAGGAATCGGCAGCTCCACCTCGCCGCGGAGGCGCTCGAGCCGATCCATGAGCTCGTCCTCCGGCGGAGACTCCAGCTCCTCGACGACCTCCCCCTCGGGATCGCCCGTCGATGTCCGCCCGCGCAGGTCGATCTCGGTGAGGTAGCGCTTGTCCAGTCCAATGAGCCACGGCACCAGCCTAGTTGCCGAACCGGACAACACAAGCAAGAGCCCACTCGCAAACGGATCGAGTGTGCCGGCGTGCCCCGTCCTGGCTCTGGTCTTGGCCCGGATCTCGCGGATGACGGCGAACGAGGACGGGCCTGGAGGCTTGTCCACCAGGATCAGCCCGGTCGGTCTCAGCGCGCGGGGCGGCACTATGAGTGCACTAAGCCGCGGCCTTGGCCGCAGCTGCGAACTCGCGCCGGATGAACTCGATCAGCTCGTCGAGCGGAAGCTCGCTCGAGAATCCCGCCGCCTGCCTGTGGCCGCCTCCCTGTGACTTGCGGGCAATGGACGACACGTCGAGCATGTCGGCCCCGTCAACGGCACGCAGGTAGTCGATGATCCCCTCCGAGTACGGCTCGACCGCCCCCACCTCGAGAAAATCGTCCCGCCTCAGGTACGAGATCACGAGGCGCCCCCCGTCATAGACCTCCGCGCGCTCGAGCGCCCGGGCAAGGAGCTTCAGCTTGGCGAACTCGACCCGCTCGTAGACCCCCTGGAAGATGCGATGGAGGTCCGCCCCGGCCTCGACGAGCTCGGCCGCGAGGCGAAGCGCCTTCGGCGTCGTGTTCGTGTACTGGAAGCGGCCGGTGTCGGTGACGAGCGCGATGTAGAGCGCCTCCGCGATCTCCGGCGTGAGCCTCACGTCCAGCAGCTGAAGCAGGTCGCGCATGATCTCCCCCGTCGAGGAGGCATCGGGAATGATCGCGTTGATCTTGCCGAAGCGGGTGTTGTCGTGGTGGTGGTCGATGTCGACCGAGAGCGGGGCGCTCCCGAGCAGCGGCTCCTTACCGAGCCGGCTCTCGTTCGCGCAATCGAGCGCGAGCAGGACGCGTTCCGAAGCGTCCTCGGGCAGCTCGCGACGCAGGTCCTCCAGGTGCATGAACCCGTACTCGGCCGGGAGCGGCAGCTCGCCGTAGAGGTACATGACCGAGTCCTTCCCCAGCTGATCCAGTGCCAGCTTGCACGCGAGCACCGACCCGAGAGCATCCCCGTCCGGGTTCTCGTGCGTCGTGATCAGGAAGCGCTCGTTGGCCCGGATCGCCTCCGCAGCCTGCTCGAGATCAGTCGTCGTCTGGCGCGAGCTCATCGATAAGTCGAGACATCCGGACGCCACGCTCGACCGTCGGATCGTACTCAAAGGCCAGCTGGGGGGTCCGCTTCATCCTGAGCTCGCGCGCGACGTGCCCCTGGAGCAGGCCGTGCGCGGCACTCAGGCCCTCCAGCGTCTGCTCGCGCTTCTCCTCCGAGCCGAGGACGCTGACGAAGACGCACGCGTGGCGGAGATCGGAGGAGGTCTCGACGGCGGTGATCGTGACGAACCCGATCCGGGGATCCTTGAGCTCGACGAGCGCCTCAGACAGGACCTCCTTGACTGCGGCGTTCACCCGCCTCATGCGGTCAGTCGTCAAGCCTCACCACCTCTTTCTCGACGGCCCCGAGCTCGAAAGCCTGCCCTGCGAGATACCGCTCCGCGCCGGCGAGGAGCTCCTCGACCTCCCGGTACCCCCGCGATACGCATGAGAGCGTCAGCCGTGCGCGCTGCCAGAGCTCGTGGTGGTCGACCTCGGCGACCGACGCGCCGAAACGCCGCTGGAGTTGCGCCTTGACCGAGAGCAGCTCCTTGCGCTTGCCCTTGAGCGAGCCGTTCTCGGGAAAGTGCAGCTCAGCCGAGAGAATGCCGACGTATCCGCTTCCCATCCGCCCGATTATCGTCGTAGAATCGCCGCGACCGCCCTCGACGGAAGGAGGAACAATGAACTGGGCCCGCTGGTGGCCGCTTACGGGAATTGTCTTCGTCGCGCTCTTTTTCTTCGGTCTCATGGTCTCCTCGACTGTTGACACGCACGACACCGACTCCGAGATCCTGGCGCACTACGCCAAGCACTCAAACCGCGTGAACCAATTCATCAGCTTTTTCCTCGTCCTGGCCGGCGTGCTCGTTTTCGTCTGGTTCCTCGCGCACCTCCGGAAACGCCTCGCAGTTGCAGAGGGAGGGCAGCCGCTCCTGACGGCGGTCGCCTTCGGAGGCGGCCTCGTCGCAAGCGCGCTCTGGGTGGTCTCCAATGCTCTTTTCACCGGCCCGGCCGTGGCCGTTAGCGATACGAGCAAGTTCACCCTCGACCCGAATGCGTATCGGCTCCTCAATATCATCGGCTACGGGGTCTGGATCAGCGGCACCACCATCGCCGCCGCCCTCGTCTTCTCGGTCGCAATCCTGTCACTGAGGACGGGCTTCCTGCCGACGTGGCTCACATGGCTGAGCTTCCCGGTCGGGATCACGATGCTGGTGTCGTTCTTCTTCGTCCCGTTCCTGATCATGCTGGGCTGGTTCCTGGTCGTCTCGATCACGCTGATCGTGCGGCCCGGGCCGTCGCCGCCGGCCGCACCGGCACCGACCGTGTAAAGAGGAGAACTCAGGAAGCGGGGGCGGGCGCCTGGGAGAGATCCGTGCGCTCGACCTGCCGCGTCTCGTAGGCCTCGAGCACGTCGCCTTCCTTGACGTCGTTGAAGTTCTCGAGGAGGATGCCGCACTCGAAGCCTTCGGCGACTTCGCGAGCGTCGTCCTTGAAGCGCTTGAGCTGGGCGATCGACGTATCCGCCACGACCGTGCCGTCGCGGACGACGCGCACCTGCGCGCCCCTCCGCACCTCGCCCGTCGTGACGTAGCAGCCTGCGATCGTGCCGAGCCGGGAGACCCGGAAGAGCTGCCGCACCTCGGCCTCCCCGAGCACCGCTTCCGTCGTGACCGGCTTCAGCAGCCCGACGAGCGCCTGCTCGATGTCGTCGGTCAGCTGGTAGATGACGCGGTAGGTGCGGATGTCGACGCTTTCGCGCTCGGCGAGAGCGCGCGCCTCGGCGTTCGGGCGCACGTTGAAGCCGACGACCAGCGCCTGCGATGCGGAAGCGAGCATGACGTCGTTCTCGGTGATTCCGCCGACACCTGAGTGGACGACGTGGATGCGCACCTCGGCGTGCTGGATCTTCTGCAGCTCCGAGAGCGCTGCCTCGACCGAGCCGACGACGTCGCCCTTGACGATCAAGTTGAGGTCCTGGACGGCGCCGGCGCCCACCCCCGCGAAGAGCGTCTCGAGCGAGACACCCCCGGCAGCCTGCGCGAACTGCTCCGTGCGTAGGCGGTGCCCGCGCAGCTGGGCGAGGTCGCGGGCCTGGCGCTCGCTCTCGACGACGCGGCCCAGCTCGCCGGCAGGCGGCGGCTGGTCGAAGCCGAGAATCTCGACCGGGTCGCCCGGCTTCGCCTCGTCGACCTTCTCGCCGCGGAAGTTGTAGAGCGCGCGCACCTTGCCCCACGCGTCTCCGGCGACGATCGCGTCACCCACGTGGAGCGTGCCGCGGTGGATGAGCATGGTCGCGACGGGACCGCGGCCCACGTCGAGCCTCGACTCGACGATCGGGCCCGACGCCTCCGCATTCGGATTTGCCTTCAGCCCCTCGAGCTCGAGGTCGGCGACCAGCAAGACCTTCTCGAGGAGGTCGTCCAGGCCCTTCTTCTCCTTGGCCGACACCTCGGCGTACTGCGTCGTCCCGCCCCACTCTTCCGGCTGAAGGTCTTCCTGGGCGAGCTCCTGCCGCACGCGGTCGGGATTCGCGTCGGGAAGGTCGATCTTGTTGACAGCGACCACGATCGGCACCTCGGCCGCTCGCGCGTGCGAGATCGATTCCTTCGTCTGGGGCATGACGCCGTCGTCGGCGGCGACGACAAGGACCGCGATATCTGTCACCTTGGCTCCGCGGGCGCGCATGGCGGTGAAGGCTTCGTGGCCCGGCGTGTCGAGGAAGGTGATCTCACGTCCGTTGTGCGAAACCTGGTAGGCGCCGATGTGCTGGGTGATCCCTCCCGCCTCGGTCTCGACGACCGCGGACTCGCGCATTGCGTCGAGCAGCGTCGTCTTGCCGTGGTCGACGTGACCCATGATCGTGACGACCGGCGGCCGCGGGGCGAGCTCCTCCTCTGGATCGTCGAACTCCTCGGGCTCGGGATCCTCCTCGTCGGCGTGCTTGATCGTGACCTCACGCTCGATCTCGGTGGCGATCAGCTGGATCCCCTCGTCGGAGAGCGACTGGGTGATGGTGACCATCTCCCCCAGCCCCATCATGATCTTGATGATCTGTGCGACCGGGATCCCGAGCGCCGCAGACAGCTCCTTGACGGTCGAGCCGGACGGGACCGTGACCGGTCCGGTCGGCTGGACGATCTCTTTCGGCGTCTTCGGAGGCCGCTGCTCCTGGCGGTCGCGCGCCTGGCGCCCGCCCTGGCGCGGGTGCGCAGCCTGCTGGTCGATGACCACGCGGCGGCGGCGCCCGCCGACGGCGCCCTGGCGGGGCCGGACGGGTCTATTTGGCCTATTCGGCTTCGAGTTCGGCATTCGAATCTCCCTCAGTGTAGAGCCGCGCAAGCTCCATTTCGACGCGAACGGGCCGTTTCAGCGTCCGGCTGAAGGCCCGGCCCGAGGCCGCTCGCTCGAAGCACGAAAGACGCCTGCACGTGTAGACGCCCCGGCCGGCGCCCTGTTGCGAGGGCGTCAGTGCGCCGTCGCGGGCGACGAAGCGGACGAGCTCCTGCTTCGGAGCCTTCCGCCCGCAGCCCGCGCACGTCCGTGTCGGAGCGCTCATGCGGCAGCGTCCGGCTCCTCCTCTTCCGGCGGGCTCTCTGGTTCCTGTGCCTCGGGCGTCTCCACAGCGACCGCGGCCTCCATCGGCTCGGCCTGCTCCGCCTCTTCGCTCGCAGGCTCCTCCGGCGCCTCCTCGGCCGCCACCTCAGGCGGCGTCTCGGCAGGCGTCTCGGGCTCCTGGCCGACGAGCGCCTGGTGGGCCGGCACGCCGCAGTACCGCGATCCGGGCAGCGCCGCGTTCGGGCAGCGCTTGCCGTTCGCGAGGATGGCGGCGCAGCGGCCGGTGAACTCCTCGTCATTGCCGCCGCCGTAGGCCGCCTCGGCCTCGGCCTGCGCGAACTCCGTATCGGACTGGATGTCGACCCTCCAACCGGAGAGCCGTGCCGCCAGCCGGGCGTTCAGGCCTTCCTTGCCGATCGCAAGCGCGAGCTGGTCGTCCGGAACGACGACCGTCGCTTCCTTCGTGTCGTCGTCGACGAAGACCTCCCGCACGCGCGCGGGCGAGAGCGCCTTGGCGACGAAGCGCGCCGGATCGGTATTCCACGGGATGATGTCGATCTTCTCGCCGCGCAGCTCGGAAACGACCATCCGCACGCGCGAGCCCCGGGGGCCGACGCACGCGCCGACGGGATCGACGCCGGGCTGGTGGGACTCGACGGCGATCTTCGAGCGGTAGCCGGGCTCGCGGGCGACGGAGCGGATCTCGACCAGCCCGTCGGCGATCTCGGGCACCTCGAGCTCGAACAGCGTCCGGATCAGCTCTGGATCGCGGCGCGAGAGGATGACCTGCGGACCCTTAGTCCCCGAGCGAACCTCGGTGATGACGGCCTTGATCCGGCTGCCCTGCTCGTAGCGCTCGCCGTCCACCTGCTCGGAGCGCGGCAACAGCGCCTCGACTCGGCCGAGGTCGACGAGCACGTTGTTTCGGTCGCCGGCCTGCTGGACGATGCCGGTGACGACCTCGCTTACACGGTCGACGTACTCCTCGTACATCATCTCGCGCTCGGCCTCGCGGATCCGTTGGAGGATCACCTGCTTGGCCGTCTGCGCGGCGATGCGCCCGAAGTTGTCGGGCGTGACGTCCTCGCGCTTGACGAGGTTGTCGGGCACCTCGGACCAGTCGATCTCGAGCTCGTCGTCGAGGACGAGCACGTGGGAGCGCTCGCCGTTCTCCTCCTCGAGGCGCTCGAGCTCGGTAATGGTGCGCTCGCGCGCCTCCTCGATCAGCCGCTCCTCGATGTCGGACGGCAGCTCGATGGAGAAGACGCGGAAGTCGCCGCGCTCGTCGACGTCCACGGTCGCGTGGCGCGCCGAGCCGGGAGTCTTCTTGTAGGCGGCGAGAAGCGCGTCCTCGAGCGCCGAGACGAGCGTCCCACTCTCGATTCCCTTCTCCTTCTCGATCTCTCGGATCCCTTCGATGATTTCCTGGCTCATGCTCCCTGCCCCTCGTCGATCAGATTTCCCCGGACGATCTCGCCGTACGGGACCTCCACGTTCTGGCCGTTCGCCTGGACTGTGACGGCCCGCTCGCCGGCCTCGACAACCTCGCCGCGCAGGCGCCGCTTCTCGCCGGTGCGAAGCGCGACGCGCCGGCCGACGACGTTGCGGAAGTGCTCCGGGCGTCGAAGCGGCCTTGTCAGGCCCGGCGAGGAGACGTCGATGGAGAACTCGGTCAGATAGCCGCGCAGCGACTCGGTAACGCGCTCGCAAAGCGCGTGATCGACCCCTTTGGGGTGGTCGACGAAGACCGTGAAGCGCTCCGGGCCGGTGAGCTCGACTGCGAGCACCTCGACGCCGGGCACGCCGGTCTCCACGCGCGCGGAAACCTCGCGATAGAGCGTTTTCTCCTTGTCGTAGACGTTCGGCACCTCTTCCTCCTCATAAAAAATGGGCGCGCCGCGCCCATTTCGCCAAGCCGGTGAAATGTGGTCTAAGAAGGATAGCAAGGCAAGGCCTATTCGAGCACGATCGTGACCGGCCCCTCGTTGACGAGCTCGACGGCCATTTTTGCTCCAAAAACACCTCTCTCAACGCGGGCGCCCTCGGCCTCCAGCGCGTCGCAGAACGCCTCGTAGAGCGGCTCTGCCTGCTCGGGCGGCGCCGCGTGCGAGAAGCTCGGGCGGTTGCCCTTGGAGGTGTCGGCGATCAGCGTGAACTGGCTGACGACGAGCGCCTCGCCACCCGTGTCGACCAGCGAGCGATCGAACTTGCCCTCATCGTTCTCGAAGATCCGCAGGCGCGCAACCTTGCCGGCCATGCGCTCCGCGTCCTCAGCCATGTCACCCTCGGCGACGCCCAGGAGGACGAGTAGGCCGGGGCCGATCGCGCCGCCCGGCGTCGCGCTCGCACGGGCGACGCGCTGGACGACGACTCTCACGCGAGATCTCTGATGCGCACTTCGTAGTCGGCCGTCCCGGGCCGGAGCGATCGCGCCAGCTTGTAGTGGCCGTTCGCCTCGGCGTCCTTCCCGAGCTTCTCGAGACAGCGGCCGAGCGCGTAGTGGGCATAGTCGTCGGCCGGAGAAAGGTCGAGCATGGCCCGGAACTCCCGCTCGGCCTCGCCGTAGCGGCGGATGCGGAAGTACGCGATCCCGAGCGCCTCGCGGATCGAGGCCTTGCGCGGCTCGCGCTTCTTCGCCTTCTCGAGCGGCACGGTCGCCTGGGCGGCCATCCCCTTCTTGAGATGCGCCCGGCCCTGCTGAAAGAGGTCGTATGTGCTTTCACTCATGCCAGGTAAGGAAAGTTCTCCACGATCAAGTCAAGCGGACGCGTCAAGTCTCGTGTGCGCCCGATCTCGATCGCCAAAACCTCCTCGCCCGAGTCGACCGCCCGCTGCAGCGCCTCGGCGAGCTCGAACGGCGGGCCCGGGAGCCCTTTGAGGAACGTCCCGATGGACGGGCCGAGGCCCCAGAGAGGCGCGCCGGCGAGCGGATTCGCCGGGTCGTCGTCGAGCATGCGCTCGACCCGGCCGTCCCGGACGCCAACCGCGAAGCGATCGGGCGGCGAGGGCGGCGGATCGCGCCGAACGGCGACGGCCCCCGCGGCTCCCGAGGCCTCGAACGCCGTTGTGAAGCCGCTGATATCGCCTGGCGTGAAGAGCGTGTCCGCGCCGACCACGAGCGCGGGAAGCCCCGCCCCGCCGCGAAGGGCGCTCGAGACCGCGTCCGCCGAGCCGTTCGGCTCAGGCTGGCGGACGAAGGCGACTTCGAGCCCGAATCCGCTCCCGTCGCCGACGAGCTCCTCGAGCTGCTCCGCCAGATGGCCGCTGACGACGGTCGCCCGCGGGAAGCCGGCGGCGGCGAGCTCGCGCAGCAGCGTCGAGATCACCGGCCTGCCGTCGATCGGAAGCACCGGCTTGGGCCAGCGCTCGGTCAGGGGACGCATGCGGCGCCCCTCCCCCGCCGCCATGACGATGGCGTCTATGGCCTTGTGCTCCAGTGAACGAACATCATGCTTGTCCTTTGGAGCACAAGGCTTAGGTTGCGCGCAGGGACCGGAGCGAGATCGCGCCGAGGAGCCGCTCGCTCGTCCTCACTCGGCGGCGCAGGAGTCTCCGCAGGCCGCGGAGCTCCTCACGAAAGCGGGCCCCGGCATCTTCCGCGGCCGGCGGAGAACCGAAGCGCGCCCGGCCCGCAACCGAGGAGAAGCCTTCCGCGTCGATCCCGTATCTCTCGTTGAGCACCACGGCCAACTCCGTGAAGGTCACGCTCGGAGCAATCTCGACCTGCTGATCGACCAGGAACTCGATCAGCTCGCGCCGGGAGGCCGAGGCGAGCCGGCGAGGGTCGCGGGTCAAGTAGCGCAGACGCGCCCGGACGAGCTTGAGCCCGAGGATCGCGGCCAGAATCGCCCCGAGCACGATCGCGAGGAGCTCGAGCAGGCTCGCTCCCCTGGGGCCGATGGGATGCGAGACCGCCGGGAGAGGCGGCGCAGGGCGCCCGAATGGATTCTCCGTCCGGAACCGTCCCCCGGGTGACTGCCCCCTCGCCTTGCTTTCGAGGAGCTTTCGAACCGCGGGCCCGAGACCGCCCGCTACCGCAGCCGCACCCGAGGCGTCGAACGCCTGGGAGGAAGCGGTGTAGGGCGCGCTCAGCGTCCCGCGCCCCGGCGTCGGATCGAAGGGCAGCCAGCCGTAGCCGGGGAACCAGGCCTCCACCCAGGCATGCGCGTCGTGGTCGGTCACCGTCCAGGTGTGGCTCCCCTTGTCGTACGTCCCGCTGGTGAAGCCGACGGCGACGCGGGCCGGAATGCCGAGATAGCGCAGCATCAGCGCCATCGCGCCGGCAAAGTGCTGGCAGTAGCCGCGCCGCGTCTCCGTGACGAACGCGACGAGCGGCGGGACGCCAGGGGTCGCGGGAGGATGCTCGTCGTAGACGAACCGCCCGCTGTCGCGCAGCCACGACTCGATTGCGACAACGGCCGCGTACGGGCTCGTGGCCCTGCCCGCCACTGCTCGAGCTTGGCGGAACAGTCGCGCGTATGGCTTCGGCACGCGCGAACCGCCTATCAACGCCTCGACGACCCGGTCGCGGCCGCGATCCCCGAAGAGAGGAACCGTCTCGCCGGTTCCGATCTCAAGATCCTGCCCGTCGCGCGAGATCGAGCCTGGATAACGCGTGCCGGCGCGGGCAAGCTCGGCCGGGGTCGGGCGCGCCGAGTAGCTCCAGACGGAGTAGCTCTGCCCTCGATCGAGGCCGTTCTCCACGAGCGCGACCCCGCCGCGGGCGTAGCTGACGTTCTCGAGCCCGCGCGCGTCGTAGGCGGCCGGCATCGACGCCCCGACGAGGTGCATGTCACGAAGCGCCTCGACGGTCACGACCTGCTTCGTCCAGCGGACGGCCTGACGTGCTCGTGGCGGAATGAGGTCGTCGCCCATGAGCACGTCGCGGCCGTTCTGCCGCAGGGAGAACGCCTGCGTCAGATCTTCCAGCCAGCGGCCATACCGGAAGGCGCCGAGAGCGGTCGCGCGCCAGTACGTGGGTCTCGGGCCGGCCTGGATCTCGAGGACGTCGGTCTTCTTCTTGGGCCAGTCGAGACCCGAGTAGTCCGCGTCCCAGACGTAGGAGACTCCGACAGACCTGGCTGTGTTCGCGGACAGGTCCCAGCCCTGCCAGGAGAGAAACGCGCTTTTCGCGACTGCGGGCGAAGTCGAGGCCGCGAGCGCGCATCCCACGACGGCGGTCCCGAGGACGAGCGCCGCGAGCGGCCGCCGCGCCGGCCTCTCCCGTAACCCCGCGAGCAAGAGCAGCACCGCACCGAGGACGAGCGCGCCCCGCACGAGCGCGCTTCCACCGGGAAGCAGCGTTGCGGGCCAGCCGGCGCCGACGACGACGGCCAAGCCTGCTGCGAGCGGCCGGCGCGCCGCGATCGCGAGCCCGATCGCCAGGCAGAAGAGGAAGATGCCGGCCAGCAGGGCCTGGTGCATGCGCGGGTGAACGTGCGGATCGAAGGGAAGGGCGAAGTCGTAGTACTCCATGAAGCCCTTACCGAAGCGCGAGCCGAGCGGCCCGAAGAAGTCGTGGCGCTGAAAAATGGGAACGCCGAGCGCGATCCACGCGGCGGGAACCGAAACGCCGAGGACGGCAAGCGCTCGGAGCCGGAGCGGCTGGACAAGCGCCGGCACCAGCGCAAGCCCTGCGAGAACGAACGCCCGCCCGCCCTGAACAGGCTTCTCCACCGCCAGCCAGCCCGAGACGACGAGCGCGGCCGGGACGAGATACAGGAGAGCGGTCCTACGCATGGGCGGCCACCACCCCCACCCGAATCCGATCGGCACCGAGCGCCTCCGCAAGATCGTCGCCACGCCGCACAACGGCCACCGAAATCCCTGCGGCCTGCAACCGCAGGAGACCCGGCTCGCGCCCATTGGCCCTGCCCGCGAAGCTCTGCGGCTCGACGTAGACGAGCGAGACTCGGCGGCGAGAGTGAGTCCGCTGCACGAGCCGGTCGACGAGCTGAGGAGTTAGCGCCGAGGTCACGATTGTCGTCTCGAGCGAGCCCGTCATAGGGGCTCCGTGGTCGGCCAGGAGGGCGGCGGCGGAGATCCGGCCGTCCGGCTCGGCCGCAGCGAGCAGCTCGAGGGCTTTCACACGGTCGCCGTCGGCCCCGGCGATGTGGGTTGTCTCGACGACGGAACGATTGAGGACGAGCACCGAGCGCCTGCCGCGCCTGACATGGGAGAGCAGGATGGAGCCGGCCGCGCGAACCTGCATGTCGAAGCTCGAGTCGGGCGGCTGACCCGTCGAGCCGCAGGCCGTGTCGAGCAGAACGACCACCTCGTCGCGCGGAGCGTCCTCGAGCTCCTTGATCATCAGCTCCCCGCGCTTGGCGGTCGACGGCCAATGGACTCGGCGCAGCGACTCGCCCTGCTCGTACTCCCGCACGCTGTGGAGGTCGAAGCCGCTCGGCCGGTGTAGCAGCAGGCGCCGTCCGTCGAGTGCGCCCCCGCCGGTGTCCGAGAAGAGGGCGTCGAGGTCGGTCAGCCTCGGATAGACCAGCACCGTCGACCCGGCCGCGAGCTCGATCTCGATCCGCTCGAGCCCGAATGGGTCCTCGAGCAGTGCGGTGGCCTGCTCGAGCAGGTAGCGCCCGCGCGGGACCGCCTCGAGGACGTAGCGACCGGTGAGGCTGTCGCCGTGCCGCTCGAGCGGAGTCGTGCGCGCGCCGAGCCTTCCACTCTCCCTGAGCGACGCCGGCGGCGGGGGCGGCCAGCCCGGCTCGAGCTCGAGCTCGATCTCGACCTGGAGGTCGTCACCCTCGATGTGCTCGCCCTCCTTGCTGCCCCAGCGGAGCCGCACCGGCCGGCTGCAGAGGCGCAGCCAGGCCCAGGAGAAGAGGACGGCCAGCAGCACGCCGACCGCAACGGGGTAGAGCGCCTTCGAGCCGAACGCCCAGGCGGCGACATACACGACCGCGCCGAGGAGCAACGCGAGCCGGGCGCGCCAGGTCATTCCTAGACGGGAACGGGCGTCTTGGCGACCGCGTCGCGCACGAGCTCGTCCGCCGAGAGCCCTGCCGAGCGCGCCTCCGGCGCGAGGATCAGGCGATGGGAGAGGACGACCTCGGCGACTGCCTTGACGTCGTCGGGGAGTAGGAAGTCGCGACCGTCCGAGAGCGCCCGCACCTTGGCGACCCGAAGCAGCGCGATCCCGGCGCGCGGGCTCGCGCCCAGATAGAGGCGGTTGTCCGACCGGGTCTCCCGCAGGAGGGCGACGACGTAGCGATTGAGGCTCTCCTCGACGTAGATCCGCTTCGCCTGCTCGGCTGCCGCCACGATCTCCGTCGCGGTCGAGACCGGCTCGAGCCAGTCCAGTGGAGGGTCGTTCGTCTGCTCGGTCAGCATCGCGGCCTCCTCGGAAAGCGGCGGGTAGCCGATCGAGAGCCGCATCGTGAATCGGTCGAGCTGAGCTTCCGGGAGCGGGTACGTGCCCTCGTATTCGATCGGGTTCTGCGTCGCGGTGACCATGAACGGACGCGCGAGCTCGTAGGTCGTGCCGTCGATCGTGACCTGGTTCTCCTGCATGCACTCGAGCAGCGCGGCCTGCGTCTTCGGGGATGCGCGGTTGATCTCGTCGACGAGAAGGAGGTTCGCGAACACCGGCCCGGGCCGGAACTCGAACTCGTTCGAGCGCTGGTTGAAGACGTTCACGCCGGTCACGTCCGAGGGAAGCAGGTCGGGCGTGAACTGCATGCGTGAGAACGACGAGTCCACGGAGCGCGCCATCGCCTTGGCCAGCATCGTCTTCCCCACACCGGGGAAGTCCTCGATGATCAGGTGGCCCTCGCTGACGAGGCAGAGAACGCAAAGGCGGAGCGTCTCGTCGGGAGCGTGGACGACCCGGCCGACGTTGTCGGCGACAGCCTGAACGACGCGCGCGGCCTCCTCGAGACCGAGCGCGGGCTGCTCCCTAGCTTCCATTCCCTTTCAGTATCCGCTCAGCCTCGTCGAGGATCACACGGGCAATCGCGGCCTTGGGCGCCTTCTCGATCCGCCGCTCCCCCTCGGGCGAGACGAGCACGACCTCGTTGTCGGGCGCGTCGAAGCCGATGTCCTCACGAGACACGTCGTTGAAGACGACGAGATCCGTGCCCTTGGCAGCCAGCTTCGCGCGCGCGCGCGCGAGACCGGCCTCCCCTTCGTCGGCGGCGAAGCCGACCAGCACCTGTCCGTTTGCCCTGCGCTCGGCGAGCGTCGCGAGGACGTCCTCGGTCGGAACGAGCTCGACCTTCCAGGACTCCGGGCCCTTCGGCCGCTTGTCCGAGCGGGCGTCCCCGGGGCGGTAGTCCGAGACCGCGGCCGCCATCACGATCAGGTCGGCGTCGGCTTGATCGAGCGCGGCGCGCAGCATCGCCTCGGCCGTCGGAGTCTCGATCACGCTGACGCCCGCGGGCGGAGAGACGGCGACGTTTGCGGCGAGCAGCGTCACCTGCGCCCCCCGCCGGGCGGCCTCGGCCGCGACGGCGACCCCCATGCGGCCGGACGAGCGGTTGCCGAGGAAGCGGACGGAGTCGAGCGGCTCGCGCGTTCCTCCTGCACTCACGAGCACTTTCTTTCCAAGTAACACTGTGTTACTAAGTCCGAGGAGCTCGCTGCAACGGGCGTGGATGGCCTCGGGCTCCGTCATGCGGCCCATCCCCCACTCGCCCTCGGCCAGCTCCCCTTCCTCGGGGCCGATCAGCTCGACCCCGCGGTCGCGAAGCGCGGCGGCGTTCAACTGAGTCGCCGGGTGCTCCCACATGCGGTGGTTCATGGCCGGGGCGACGAGGATCGGGCCGCGGTGGGCGAGCGCCGCCTCGGTGAGGACGGAGTCGGCCAGCCCGTACGCCAGCTTCGCGAGGGTGTTCGCAGTCAGCGGCGCAATGACGAGCAAGTCGGCGTTCTCGAGGTGGGGATAGGGGTCGTCGCCGCGCGGGCGGCGGGCAAGAGCGTCGAAGGTCTCCGCGGTGACGAAGCGCTCCGCGCCGGGGGTCAGAAGCGGGATGACCTCATGCCCGTCCTTGACTAGCAGCCGACAGAGCTCACAGGCCTTGTAAGCCGCGATCCCTCCTGTCACCCCAAGCAGAACCCGGGCCATGGGCCAATTGTGCCCTAAGGGCTACGTTTTGTATTCGTACTTGATCTTGCCCTGGGACACTTCCTCCAGTGACATGGTCAAATAGTTCTTCGAGCGCGACTCGACGAGCGGGGGCGGAAAGTCCTCGAACGTGCCCTCGCCGAGCTGGTGGTGGTAGTTGTTGATCTGCCGCGCACGCTTGGCCGCCACGATGACGAGCGCGTAGCGCGAGTCCACGTTTTCCAGCAATTCGTCGATGCGAGGATGAATCACGAGACCATGGTAGCGACCGCCCGCTCAGGGGCCGGCGAGCTGGTCGAACTCCGCCGTCGTATAGGGCGCATTGGAGATCGGCAGCGCGCGCGAGAACGGGCTGTTCAGCACCGTGGCCGCGAAGAGGGCGGTGGCGACCACCGCCGAGACCGCCGCGACCTTCACCGCCTGGAAGCGCTTCGAGACCGTGACGAGGAACATCGGCGCCACGACGACGACGAACCCGGTTAACAGGAGCAAGACCGCGAGGATGTTCGGGATCGACTCGGTGATCGACGCGAGCGTGTCGCGGCGGTCCGTGACGATGTTGTCCAGCCAAGCCAGTGCCTGTCCGTAGAAAGCGCTTTCGGTCGGCGTCTTCGGCTCGTACGCCTTGAGCGTGGCGTACATCGCGCCGATGTCGCCCCAAGCCTCGCTGCTGGTCCTGCCCTCGCGCAGGAGCTTCCACTCCTTCGAACGGACGTCGCGCGCGTATTCGACGATCTGGGCCCTGAGCTTCGAATCGACCACCGGCGGAAGGGCAGTGCCGACGCGGGCAAGCTCGGCGAGCGCGATCGCCTCGGAGCGGATGCCGACCTGCGCGCTGCGGTACTGCTGGAAGAGGTTGACGATGACGAGCGCCATCGTCAGTCCGAAGAGCGCCTGGACGACCGAGCAGCGCGGCTATCTAAACACGCTCGAGAGCGGCTGCGACGATCTCCGCGAGCTCGTCCGCGGCTCGCTCGACATCGTCGTTGACGACGACGTAGTCGAACTCATCTGCCTGTTCGCGCTGCTTCCGGGCCAGCGCGAGCCGCTCGTCGATCTCCCCCGCGCTCTCCGTAGCCCGCTCCCGCAGCCGGCGCTCGAGCTCGTCGAACGTCGGCGTGTCCACGAAGATCGTCACTGCGCCCGGCACGGTGTCCCGGACGGTGAGCGCGCCCTCGATCTCGAGGTCGAGGAGCGGGACCTTCCCGGCCTCGTGGATGCGATCGATCTCGAAGCGGAGCGTCCCGTAGCGATGGCCGGAGACGTACGGAACCCATTCGAGGAAGTCGCCTCCTCGAACGCGGCGTTCGAACTCCGCATCCGAGACGAACCAGTATTCGCGCCCGTCCTCCTCGCCTTTCCGTCGCTCCCGGGTCGTCGCCGAGACGGCGAGCTCGAGCTCGGCCATACGCTCGAGCAGAGCGGCCTCGAGCGTGCCCTTTCCGGCCCCCGAGGGCCCGGTCACGACGATCACGGGCGGCGGCTCTCCCTGCAACGTGGGAAAGCCTAGGCGCTATCTGCGAAAGAGGCCGACGAGCTCGGTGCGCTGGCGGTCAGACAGGCCGCCGACCGTCTTCGACTGGCTGATGCGGCACTGATTCAGAAAACGTGCCGCCTTGACCCGTCCAAACTTAGGGACTGCGAGCAAGATGTCGAAGACCTTCGCGGTCGAGACGTACTCCGGCGGCGTGGCGAGAATCTTCTCGATCCGCACCCGTCCGTCCTTGAGGTCCTTCTTCAGTTTCGCCCTCTTCACCCTGATGTCGTTGGCCCGTTTCAGTGCCTGCATGCGCTGGTCCCGCGAGCGCGCGGGAGCCCTAACCGGAGCCTTCGTCACCATGGCGGGTGATAGTAGCTTGCTTTCGCCGCGCGTGCAAAGGGATCTTTTATGCAGCACTGCAGACTTTTTATACGGTGGTCTCTGAAGCCTCCGAGAAGGTTGCCGCACCCTCATGAGCGCTGCCTTCTACCTGCTCAGGAGAAGAAAAGCCGTGCGCGGCGAGCTCGGCTTCGAGCTCCGCGCGAACCCTGACGGGGGCCTCCGGATCAATGAAGAGCACTGTCCCGAGTGCGATATCGCTCGCTCCGGCGGCGACGAACTCGAGCGCGTCGCGGCCGTTCTCGATGCCTCCCATGCCCACGATCGGGATCTCGACCGCGGCGTAGCAGGAAAAGACCGCCGCCAGCGCGATGGGCTTCAGCGCCGGTCCCGAATAGCCGCCGACGCCCGGTCCGAGCACCGGGCGGAGGGTGCGCTCGTCGAGCTCGAGCCCCCGGATCGTATTCACGAGCGAGAGGCCGTCGGCGCCCGCGGCTTCCGCGGCGCGCGCGACCTCTGCGACGTCCCAGTTTGCGGGAGAGAGCTTCGCGTACAGCGGAAGCTTGGTTGCAGCGCGGCACGCCGCCACGATCTCGGCGGCGCTGTCGGCCGCCTCTTCGACGTTCGGGCAGGAGAGGTTCAGCTCGATTGTCACGTCTTCCAGGGCCGCGCAGGTCTCCGCGTAGTCGGCCGCGCTGAAACCGCCTACCGACACCCACAGCGGCAATCCCAGCTCCCGCAGCCGGGGCAGGACCTCGGCCAGAAGGCGCTCGCGGCCGGGATTGGCAAGACCGATCGAGTTGAGCATCCCGGCGTCCGTCTCGGCGATCCGAACGGGCGCGTTTCCCTCCCGCGGCAGGGGCGTGACCGTCTTGGTCACGAACGCGTCGAGCGACCGCGCCACGTCGGGCGCCGTCAGCGCGTCCAGGCAGCCGGACGCGTTCAGGATCTTCACGCTGTCGCCTCCTCCCGCACGCGGCCACCAAGCACCGGCCCTTCGACACAGAGGCGCTTCAACTCGCCGCCGATCTCGACGGCGCACCCGTAGCAGGCGCCGTAACCGCAGGCCATCGGCGCCTCCCAGGCGAGCTGGGCCTCGGGCTCGAGCTCCCGCACGGCGTGCAGCATCGGCTCGGGACCGCAGGCGAGGACGTCGTACTTGCCGGCCTCCAGCCGCTCGGTCACGTAGGTCGGCTCGAGGACGACCTCCGCATTCGGGACGAGCGCGGCGGCCTCAGCGTGCCAGGCGCTGCGGAATCCGAGCAGCGCCGGGGGCTCGCCGAGTTGCTCGGAGAGATAGGGAAAGGGGGCGATGCCGATGCCGCCGCCGACGAGCAGCGGCCGCTCGACGTCGAGGCGGTAGCCGTTTCCGAGCGGGCCGAAGACGGTGATCTCCTCACCCACCGACGTGGAGCAAAGGGCGGATGTTCCCGGGCCGATGGGATCGATCAGGAAGGCAAGCTCGCCCTCGGGCGCGGAGCACAGGCTCATCGGTCGCGGGAGTGGCCGCCCGGGCGCCTCGAGCATGAAGAACTGGCCGGGAATCCCGGGCTCGAGCCCTCCGCGTTCGACCCGGAGCAGCGTGTACGGCCCGACGGCTTCGAGGCCGGAGACTCTAAGCCGTTCGCGCTTCGACATCGATCCGTTCCTGGAGCGAAAGGGCGGTCTCGCTGCGGGCGTTCGCGATCGCGTGGACGGCCGCGGACGCGCCCGACAGCGTGGTGATGCACGGGACGCGCGCGATCAGCGCCGCCTCTCTGATCAGGTAGCCGTCCGTGCGGGCACCCGAGCCCTGCGGCGCGTTGACCACCAGGTCGCAGCGGCCACGGCGGATGAGATCGACGATCGTGAGACCGTCTCCCTTCTCCGAAACCTTACGCACCCGCTCGACCGCGAGCCCTGCGGCCGCAAGCGTCTTCGCGGTCCCGCCGGTTGCGACCAGGTCGAACCCGAGGCCGGCGAGCGCCGCCGCGACGGGAACCGCCGCCGGCTTGTCGGCGTCGCGCACGGACAGGAAGACGGTTCCCGCAGAAGGAAGCGGGCGTCCGGCCGCGCGCTCTGCCTTGGCGAATGCGGTCGGGAAGTCGGCCGCGGTCGCCATCACTTCTCCCGTCGAGCGCATCTCCGGCCCCAGCACCGGGTCGCTGCCCGGGAAGCGCGCGAACGGCAGCACTGCCGCCTTGACGCTCACCTGCTCCGGAGCCCGTTCGGGCGGAAGGCCGAGCGCAGCCAGGGATTCGCCCGCGGCGAGCCGGCACGCGGCCTCGACGAGGTTGACGCCCGTCGCCTTGCTCGCGAAGGGAACCGTCCGGGAGGCGCGCGGGTTGACCTCGAGCACGAACACCTCCCCGTCGGCGACCGCGAGCTGGACGTTCAGCAGCCCGACGACGCCGAGGGCGCTTCCGAGCCGGCGTACGATCTCGGCGATCTCGGCCGCCTCATCCGCACCGAGGGACGGAGCCGGGAGCACACAGGCCGAGTCGCCCGAGTGCACACCCGCCTCCTCGACGTGCTGCATGACGGCGGCGACGTAGGTCTCGCTTCCATCGGAGAGCGCATCGACATCGATCTCGATCGCGTTCTCGAGAAAGCGGTCGGCGAGGACGCGGCCCTCGGCCTGCTCCATCGCCGCGTGGACGTCCTGCGGCCCGTAGCAGACCCGCATCGCGCGCCCACCGAGCACGTAGGACGGCCGCATGAGCACCGGATACCCGATCCGCTCCGCGGCCGCGAGGCCCTCCTCCGGAGTCTCCGCCATCCCCCACTCCGGGCAGCGGATCCCGAGCTCCCCCAGCAGCGCGGCGAAGCGCTCGCGGTCCTCGGCCAGGTCGATCGCGTCGAAGGGCGTGCCCATGATCCGGTGGCCGGCGGCCTCGAGCGCGCGGGCGAGCTTGAGCGGGGTCTGGCCGCCGAACTGGATCACGACGCCGGCCGGCTGCTCCTGCTCGCAGATCGCCAGCACCTCCTCGATCCCGAGCGGCTCGAAGTAGAGGCGGTCGGACGTGTCGTAGTCGGTCGAGACCGTCTCCGGGTTGCAGTTCACCATCACAGCCTCGTGCCCCAGCGCGCGGAAGCTCTTCGCCGCGTGGACGCAGCAGTAGTCGAACTCGATCCCCTGCCCGATCCGGTTCGGCCCCGAGCCGAGGATGACAACCGAGCGGCCGGGCTCGGGAGCGACCTCTTCCGCCTCCCCCCAGGTCGAGTACAGGTAGTTGGAGCCGGCCTCGACCTCGGCGGCGCAGGAGTCCACGCGCCGGTAGACAGGGAGGACGCCCCAGGAGCGGCGCTTTCCACGCGCGTGCTCCTCGCTTGTGCCGCACGCGGCGGCGATGTCGGCGTCTGCAAGCCCGACGCGCTTCAGGCGCAGCCAGTCGTCGGTGACGAAATCGTCGACTTGCGCACTGGAGCACAAAGCCGAGTGGATGCGGTCGATCTCGGTTCGGAACCAGGGATGGATGCCTTCAGGGAGGTCGCGAAGGGTCGCCCACGGTGTCGTGGCGCCGTTGTCGAGCTCGCGCGAGCGCATCGCCTTCAGGAACGCCTCGGTGAAAGTGCGGCCGATCCCCATCGCCTCGCCGACCGACTTCATCTGCGTCCCGAGCGTCGGATCGGCGCCGGGGAACTTCTCGAACGCGAAGCGCGGGAACTTGACGACGACGTAGTCGAGAGTCGGCTCGAAGCTTGCCGGTGTGGTCTGCGTGAGGTCGTTCGGGATCTCGTCCAGCGTGTAGCCGACGGCGAGCTTCGCGGCGACCTTCGCTATCGGGTAACCCGTCGCCTTCGACGCCAGCGCCGAGGAGCGCGACACGCGCGGGTTCATCTCGATCACGCGCAGCTCCCCGCTCTCGCGGTCCCGCGCAAACTGGATGTTGGAGCCGCCGGTCTCGACTCCGACCGCCCGGATGACCGCGGCGGCCGCGTCGCGCAGCTCCTGGTAGGCCTCGTCCGAGAGGGTCATCTGGGGCGCGACAGTGACGGAGTCGCCCGTGTGGACGCCCATCGGCTCGAGGTTCTCGATCGAGCAGACGACGATCACGTTGTCGAGCCGGTCGCGCATCACCTCGAGCTCGAACTCGTCCCAGCCGAGCAGCGACTCCTCCACCAGCACCTGCCCGACAGGGCTTTCGCGCAGGGCGCGGTCGAGCAGGCGGCGCAGCTCCGATGCGGAGCGCGCCGTCCCACCGCCGTGGCCGCCGAGCGTGAAGGCCGGGCGCAGGATCACCGGGAAGGTCAGGTCGGCCGGGATCCCGTCGAGCGACGTGACGATGGTCGACTCCGGGACCTTGAGGCCGGCGTCGCGGACCGTCTCGCGGAAGAGCTCGCGGTCCTCAGCGCGCCGGATCGCCTCGAGGCCTGCACCGATCAGCTCCACTCCCAGCTCGGCCAGAATGCCTTCCTCGGAGAGCGCGAGCGCGAGGTTGAGCGCGGTTTGGCCTCCCATGGTCGGCAACAGCGCGTCAGGCCGCTCGCGCTCGAGCACCGCTGCGACGCTCTCGACGTCGAGCGGCTCGATGTACGTGCGGTCGGCGAAGCCGGGGTCGGTCATGATCGTAGCCGGGTTCGAGTTGACGACAACGGTCGAGAAACCGTCCGCGCGCAGCACCTTCAGCGCCTGCGAGCCCGCGTAGTCGAACTCGCAAGCCTGGCCGATCACGATCGGGCCGGAGCCGATCAGGCAGATCGAGTCGAGGTCACGCCGCCTTGGCAAGAGCGATCTCCTCGATCCAGGTGGAGAGAAGCGGCCAGGCGTCGTGCGGGCCTGGCCCCGCCTCGGGATGGAACTGGACGGAGCGGGCACGCAGCTCGGGGAAGTCGAGCCCCTCGACCGTCCCGTCGTAAAGCGAGACGTGGGTCGCCTCCGTCCCTTCGCTCGGCGCGACGGCGAAACCGTGATTCTGGCTCGTGACGAGAACGCGCCCCGACCGCCGCTCGAGCACGGGATGGTTGGCGCCGCGGTGGCCGAACTTGAGCTTGAAGGTCTCGTGCCCGGTCGCGAGCGCGAGCAGCTGGTGGCCGAGGCAGATCCCGAGCACGGGCACGCGGCCGAGAAGAGCGCGCAGGACCGCCACTTCTGCCTGCAGCGGCTCGGGGTCGCCCGGGCCGTTCGAGAGGACGACGCCATCGTGGGTCGCGAGCCCGTCCGCGTCGACGTCGTGCGGATAGACCGTGACCGCCGCGCCGGCGCTTTCGAGCCTGCGCAGGATCGAGCGCTTGCAGCCGTAGTCGACGACTGCGACGCTTGCCTTGCCCGACTCGCAGTGGACGTACGGCTCCGCCGTCGAGACGTCGCCGGCGAGCGCCCGGCCCTCCATCGAGGGCTGCTCCCGGATCGCCGCCAGTACCTCCTCGAGAGCGCAGTCGCCGCTCACGACCGCGGACCGCATCGCCCCGCGCTCGCGCAGATGGAGGACGAGCGAGCGCGTGTCGATTCCCGACAGGGCCGGAATCCCTTTTTCACACAGCCAGTCCGTCCATGCCGGACCGCGCGCCTCGCGCATCAGCGCGGCGCGCGCGAACGGCCGCCGTGACTCGGAGCGCTCGGCGGCAACGCCGTAGTTGCCGACCATCGGCGCCGTGAAGCACACGATCTGCTCGGCGTAGCTGGGATCGGTGACGATCTCCTGGTAGCCGGTCATCGCGGTTGTGAACACCGCCTCGCCGAAGGCGAAGCCCTCGGCGCCGACCGACTCGCCGCGGAAGACCGCTCCGTCCTCCAGTGCGAGGAACCCCGTCATTCGAAGACGACCCTCCCGTCCGCCACTGTCACGCGAACCTGCCCCTGGAGCGTCTGCCCGAGCAGCCACGAGTTGACCGAGCGCGAGCGGAACGAGCCTTCGCTGACCCGCCAGGACGCGGCGGTGTCGAGCAGGACGAGGTTCGCAGGAGCACCGACCGCGATTCGCGGCGGCTCGAGCCCGTAGGCGCGGGCCGGCCCGGTGGACATCCGCTCGATCAGCGTCTCGAGCGGGACCACACCGGGCGCGACGAGATGGGTGTGGAGGGCGGCGAACGCGGTCTCCAGCCCGGTGACGCCGAACGGCGCCGCCTCGAACGGCACTTCCTTCTCGTGCCTGGCGTGCGGGGCGTGGTCGGTCGCGACCGCGCCGATCGTCCCGTCCTTGAGCGCTTCGATCAGCGCCGCCCTGTCGTCCTCGCTGCGAAGCGGCGGGTTCATCTTCACGTTCGAGTCGAGCGAGCGCACGGCCTCGTCGGTGAGGCAGAGATGATGGGGCGTGACCTCGGCCGTTGCCTTTACGCCCTCTTCGAACGCCGCGCGAACGGCGGCAACCGACTCCCTCGCCGAAAGGTGAAGGAGGTGCAGCGGGCGACCTTCGTACGCGGCCAGAGCGAGGTCGCGCTCGACCATGACGCTCTCGGCCACCGAGGGATAGCCGGTGAAGCCGAGCTCGGCGGAGACGGGGCCCTCGTGCATCTGGCCGCCGCGTGACAGCGTCGGCTCCTCGCAGTGGAGGGCGAGCTGCCGCTTGGTGACGGCGCTGTACTGGAGCGCGCGGCGCATCAGCCCAGGCGACACGACCGGGTGGCCGTCGTCGGAGAATCCGGCCGCGCCGGCATCGGCGAGCTCCGCCATCTCTGTCAGCTCGGCGCCCTCCTGGGCCTTCGTGATCGAGGCGAGGAAGCCGACCGGGATCTCCGCCTCCACGCGCGCGTCCTCGACGAGCGCTCCCAGGACGGCCGCGGAGTCCACGACCGGCTCGGTGTTCGGCATTGCGAGGATCGCGCAGAAGCCTCCCGCCGCCGCGGCCTTCGTCCCGGACTCGATTGTCTCCTCGTCCTCCCGTCCGGGCGTGCGCAGGTGGACGTGCGGGTCGACGAACGCGGGCGCCAGCAACAGTCCTCCCGCCTCGATCACCCGGTGGCCGTTCGCCTGCAGGACGGTTCCGACCTCGGCGATCACGCCGTCGTCGATGCGGATGTCGACGACGGCGTCGACCTTCTCGGCCGGATCGAGCACGCGCGCGCCCTTGAAGACGAGGCTCTCCTTAGGCGCTTGCTTGGAGAAGAGCATCAGCGATCACCTGCCGAGCAGATCGTGCTCTCCGGCCGTGAAAAGCGCGCCAGGCTAGGCCGCAGGGCGCGTTCGTAGCCGGAGGCTACGGGCGCGACCGAGAACAACGCCTGGCGCTGCTTTGCAGCGCCCCGGAGAGTGCGAGATGAGCGGTAGGGGGTCGCCATTTAAGCCACCTCCGTGGGCTCGAGCTCCCTGACGGCGACGGGGCCGTGCGTGAGCAGGTCGTAGAGGACGGCCATCCGCACGACGAGCCCGGCGCGCACCTGCACCTCGATCAGCGCGTCCTCGGCGTCGGCGACCCGCGGGTCGATCTCCACGCCTCGGTTCATCGGGCCGGGGTGCATCACCTTTTGACCGGGACGAAGGCGTTCCGGCGTGACTCCCCAGCGTGCCGCGTATTCGCGCAGGCTCGGGACGTAGTTCGCGCCCTCTTCCATCCGTTCGCGCTGCATCCGCAGGACGTAGACGACGTCGGCGGCGGCGATGGAGCGGATGTCGGTCGAGATCTCGCAGCCCATCTCCTCGATCCCGCGCGGGATCAGCGATGGCGGGCCGACCAGCGTCACCCGCGCCCCGAGCAGCCTCAGCGCCTGGATGTTGGAGCGGGCGACGCGCGAGTGGAGGACGTCGCCGACGATCGCGACGTGCAGGCCTTCGATCTTCCCCAGCTCCTCCTTGATCGTGTACAGGTCGAGCAGGGCCTGAGTCGGATGCTGGTGCTTGCCGTCGCCGGCGTTGACGATGTGCGCGGCGGTGTAGCGCGCGACGAGCTGCGGCGCGCCGATCTGCGGGTGCCGGATCACGATCACGTCCGGGTCGTACGCCCCGAGCGTCAGCGCCGTGTCCTTCAGCGACTCGCCCTTGTCGACCGAAGACCCGGCGGCCTTGATCGAGATCGTGTCGGCCGAGAGGCGCTTGGCTGCGAGCTCGAAGCTCGACGAGGTGCGCGTCGAGGACTCGTAGAAAAGGTTGACGATCGTCCGGCCGCGCAGCGTCGGCAGCTTCTTCGTCTCGCGCTCGAGCGAGCGCGAGAGGCTGCGGGCGGTTCCGAGCAGGCGCTCGACGTCCTCCTTGGAGAGGTCGGTGATCGAGATCAGATGCCTGCGCGGCGGTGGAGCAGGCGGGATCAGGTCCTCCCGCATGACGCGGATGTCAGCCATTACGGCGTCTCCTCTTCTTTCGCGGACACGAGCAGGATGCGGTCGACCTCGTCGATCTCGACGAGCTGCACCTGGATGCGCTCGTCGCGCGAGGTCGGGAGGTTCTTGCCGACGTAGTCGGGGCGGATCGGCAGCTCGCGGTGCCCGCGGTCGGCGAGGCAGGCGAGCTGGACCCGCGCGGGGCGTCCGTAGTCGAAGAGCGCGTCGATCGCGGCACGGATCGTCCGTCCCGTGTAGAGGACGTCGTCGACGAGGACGACCGTCTTGCCCTCGATCGAGAACTCGAGCTTCGAGTCGCGGACGACCGGCTGCGAGTGCAGCGGCGCCTGTCCCCCGCCGCGCACGACGACGTCGTCGCGGTAGAAACTGATGTCGAGCGTGCCCAGCGGAAGCTCGGCGCCGGCTCGCTCGGCGATCAGCCGCCGGATCCGCCGCGCGAGCGGGACTCCGCGCGTATGGATGCCCACGAGCGCCGTGCGCTCGAGCTCGGGGTTGCCCTCGATGATCTCGTGCGCGATTCGCACGAGGGTGCGCTCGATCGCCTCGGCGTCGAGAAGAACCTTCGCAGCCGACATGCTGGCCGGGCTCAGGACGCTAGGGAGGTAGAGAGCCTCGGGCGGGCAGAGTGGTGCATTCGACTCCTTTCCGGCCTCACTGGACCGAGTTAAAGGGGCTTGATTTGCTTGCGGCAGTCTAGCCGCTCTCCAGGACGTTGGCCGGATGGAGCATCGAGCTTGGCGACATGCTCGGCGTGGTCCTGAAGACGAGCTCGAAGAACTTCGCCGTGCTCGCGGGAGCGGGGGCAGTGGGACCGGTCTCGGGTGAGGTGAAATACAGCGTCCCTGCGGCGGCCGAGGACGCCGCATCGTGCCGCTCAGCGCGGTCCGACGGCTCAAGGTTCATTGTGAATCGAGTTCTTTCGCCGCGACAGCGACGAGCCATTCCTGTACGTGCTCAATCTGGGCGGGCAGCTCGCGCTCGGCCCGCTCGAGGCCGGCCCGATACTCGTCCTCGTCGATCAGCTGGAACGTCGAGATGTGGCGGTTGCGGATTCGCTCCAGGACGGTCTCACGAGAGACGAAACGGTCGCGCTGAGTGAAACGGACGAACCGCACGGAGCCGAAGCCGGCAGCTCCGAGCTCCTCGTCCAGTGCCTCGGCTGAGGGGAACCTCGCCCTGTCGATCACGGGAATCGACGGAAAGTACGGGGTGAGGTAGTAGTCGTCGAAATGCGCCGGATCGAAGGTACCGATATCTCCGCAAATGCGCGAGGGCGGTTGAAATGTTGGACGGCGAAGACCGTGACGGCGCGCTCGAACCATCCGTCCTTGAACTCGAGCTCCTCCGCCGCTCCCACGCGCAGCCCCACGCCTTCGGGAACCCGCTCGCGGGCGACCTCGATCATCTCGGGAGAAGCGTCGATCCCCCAGACCTTGCATCCATAGCGCTCCGCCAGTGCCGCAGCGAGCATTCCGGTCCCGCAGCCGACGTCCAGGACGCGACGTCCGCGTAGATCCGCTTCGCGCGCGAGGACCTCGATCGCCTTCCACCAGAGATCGCCGGAGTCGCGAAGCTCGTCGTAACGCCGCGCGAGCGGGCCGAAGTCCGCTCTAGGCGTCTGAGACAAGCTCATCGGGCTCGGACATCGCCTCGATCGCCTCCTGAGCGGCCTCGAGCGACGACTCCGGGACGAGCACCTTCTGCGGAGCATCGTCGGTCTGGGCCGGATGGTGATCGACGGCCGTCTCGAGCTTGGACTCGATCCCCGCCTCGTGCAGAATCGTCTGCAGCTCCTCGGCCTCGGTGACGTCACCGGCCACTGCGACCTGAACGAAACGCATCATCCAGTCCCTTCTTCGACGGCGACCGCTTCCGGCTCGGGCGCTGTCTCGCCTTTCCCGTGCAGCGCGCCGCCTTTGTCGAGACGCGGCCCGCCCCTCTCCTGGAAACGGACGGCGATGATATCGAAGTCCTTCGGAACGACTGTCTCCGGGAAGACCTCGCGCGCCTCCCGCACGACCTCGGGGCCAAAGTAGCGGTTGGAGAGGTGCGTGAGGGCGAGCATCCGGACGTCCGCGGCGCGGGCGATCTCGGCCGCCTGGCGCGCGGTCGAGTGCGCCGTCTCGCGCGCGCGATCCTCTTCCTCCTCGCAGAAGGTGGCTTCGTGGACGAGCACGTCGGCCTCACGCGCGGCCTCCAGCACGCTCGCGGCGGGAGTTGTGTCGCCGGCAAGAACGACCTTCCGGCCCGGTCGCGCGGGCCCGAGGACGGCGTCAGGCGTGATGGTGCGTTCGTCGGCAAGCGTGATCGAATCGCCGCGCTGGAGCATCCCGCGCTCGGGCCCCGGCGGAACGCCGAGCGCATCGGCCTTCTCGACGTCGAAGCGGCCCGGCCGCGGCTCCTCGACCAGCGCGTAGCCTACGGCTGAGATCCCGTGCGCGACAGGGAAGACCGAGATGAAGTAGTCGGCCCGCTCGAGGACGTCGCCGGGCCCCACCTCCTTCAGCTCCAAGTCGTAGCTGAGCCGGCCGAAGATGCGCTTGAGCGTCGAGAACAGGCTCTTGAGCCCCGGCGGCCCGTAGATCGTCATCGGCGCGTCGCGGCCTCGAAGCGCAAACGTCTTCAGCATCCCCGGCAGGCCGAGGTAATGGTCGGCGTGGTAGTGGGTGAGGAAGATCTCGCGCAGCTCGACCAGGCCGACCTCGGAACGCAGGAGCTGCCGCTGCGTGCCCTCCGCGCAGTCGAAGAGCAGGCGCTCGCCGCCGCGCCGGATCAGCGTCGCGGTAGGGGCGCGATGCGCCGTCGGCATCGAGCCGGAGGTGCCCAGGAAGACGATGTCCAGGTCCACGACATGAGTCTATTTGGGGGCCCGCTCGAGCCTTGTAGAGTCGCGTCGTGGCCGATGACGTACGTGAGTTGGTCCGCCGGCAAGCGGATCAAGCGGAGCTGGATGAGATACGCGAGCTCTGGAAGCGCCACTCGATCGCGGAAGACAACCGCGACCTTCCGGGCCTCCTCTCGACCCTGACCGAGGACTGCGTGTACGAGCTCGTCCAGACCGGCCACCGCTGGGAGGGCCATGAGGGGGCGGCGCGCTTCTACGCGGGCCTGCTCGGCGGCTTCCCGGACATCGCCTTCCAGCTGACGGGCATCGTCATAGGCCCGCAGGGCGTCTGCGAGGAGGCCGACGTGACCGGCACCCACGAAGCCGTTTGGCTCGACATTCCGCCGTCCGGCGAGCGCCTAGCCTGGAAGGTCGCGATCTTCTTCCCGTGGGATGAGGAGCAGCGGCTCTTCAAGGGGGAGCGCGTCTACACGGCGGGCCTTCCTCTACCGATCTAGAGGCTTGATGTGAAATTGGGCCGGGCCGGATGACGCACCAGACACTGCTCCGGATCAGCGCGTTCGCCCGCGGTACGTAGCGCTGCTACGCCCCGCGTCCGCCCGCACTGCCCGGCTTGGTCTGGAGCGCCCCCGACTGCGGCCGAATTCCCCATCAACCCTCAGGGCAGAACGAGCTTCTGGCCCGGGCGAATGACCGTCCCGGATAGATGGTTCCGCTCCCGCAGCTTCCAGATGCCCTCGCGCGGATCGCCGTTGTAGCTCGCCCGAGC
>WNGB01003451.1_pt1 | contig 36488 bp, 31 predicted proteins | sample 5400681 | NCBI WGS metagenome assembly WNGB01 (sample SAMN13153367, study PRJNA577476) | soil metagenome | isolation source: 115 cm soil or saprolite under grassland replicate 2 | place: USA:California | collected 2016-06-15 | reverse complement strand
GCCCGCTCGGGCCCGGCGCGCGCGACCAGCACGGCCGTACCAGCCACGATCAGCACCAGCGTCACGATCCAGGGCAGAAAGACCGGCGCTGACGCGCGCCGACGAGCCCGGGGCACGGTCGCGAAGTATAGGCGTGCCATCCCACCGCGGCCGTCCGTGAGGTGCTACAAACGACGCACGACCGTGCGCGAACTCACTGTGCAGACGCACGCGCACCGCGAAATGGTCGATGTCACCGCACAGGTGCGCGACGTCGTCGGCGAGACCAGGATCGCCGCGGGCATCTGCCTCGTGTACTCGCCGCACACCACTGCCGCGGTCACAATCAACGAGAACGCGGATCCAGACGTCGTGACCGATCTGCTGCGCTCATGGGTCGATCTGCTCGGCGACGAGCGGCGCTTCGAGCACGCCGAAGGCAACTCGGGCGGCCACGCGCTCACCAGCCTGGTCGGACCGTCGGTGACGGTCCCGATCGCCAGCGGCCGCCTGGTGCTGGGTCAGTGGCAAGCCATCTTCTTGTGCGAGTTCGACGGCCCCCGCCAGCGGACCCTGCACGTCCAGGTGATCAGCGACCCAGTCGGAACGTAGCCGTCGGCGCGAGGCGCGGGAATGGCACACGCTGGTCGGTTGGTACGTCCGCGAGCTCCAGGCTGCTGATTGCGACGCGCGCTGTTTCGATGTGGCGCAGTGGCGCAATCGCCTGCCGCACCTGGCCCACATCCGCATCCGGCGTGAGGTAGCCGATCGTCAGGTGAAACAGAAGTCCTGGATGCTCGTCGATGGCCGCGATGGCTGGGCCCAACGTCTCCCGTAGCGCGGTGCGTAGCGCCAGCAGCCTACCGCCGCTGTGCGCCTCCACGAAGACCGCCGAGTGGAACGCGTTCACGCCCCCCAACACCACGTCAAACGGCGCAAGCCCGTCCAGCGCTGCTTGCACACGCTGCGCATCAATGCTCAGAGCATCGTCAAAGCCGCACGACTGCACGGAAATGTGCAGGAAGTGCTCGGCATGCAATTCGAGGCCGGCCAGGCCGTGCAACTCTCGTTGGACCGCCGCAACCGCTGCGACTGCTTCGGGATCACGCAGCAGCACCATGAACAGCGTGTGCCGCCCCCGGCCCGCCGCCCACGCGGCCCAATCCGCACGATGCGGCGCGACCGCTGCCAGACGCTCAAAGTTGGTCCAGGCAGCCGAGTACTCCGCCGCCTGATCGTGCGTTCCTATGAGGCCGGCTCCGAGCGCGACGGAGTATCGTCGTGGGACTGGCGTGGCACCGCGACGTAGCGCACCTGGCCGCGCGGCGTGTTGATCAGCCGCGCCACAGCACCGTGCTCGAGACAGCGCACCTCAGCCGGCGCCGGGATCTCCACGCGCCGCGTGCAGCCGCACGCAAAACGAGCAAGCAAGGCCATTGAGCGCGTCCATCGCAGAGGGTAGCAATGTGACAACAGGTCGCCGCCTCCTTGGCGCGGCCGCCGTGATCGCGCTCGGCAATATCCTCAGTCGCGGACTCGGCCTGGCGCGCGACGCGGTCATCGCCGCCGTCTTCGGGCCGACCGCGCGCACCGATGCGTTCGTGATCGCGCGCACGCTGCCGAATATCACCTACGACCTGCTCGTCGGCAGCGTCAATACCGCCGCGTTCGTGCCGGTGTTCGTCCAGCATGCGCGTGACGAGCGCCAGTTCTGGCGCCTGGTCGGGGCCATCTTCAGTCTGGCCGCGCTGGCATTTGTCGTTCTTGCCGTGCTGCTCGCACTCCTGGCCGAGCCGATCATGGCCGTCATCGGTCGCGGCTTCTCGAGCGACGAGCAGCGTCAGCTGGCTGCCAGCCTGATGCGCATTGCGTTGATCTCGGTGGTCTTCCAGGGCCTGGCTGGGGTGCTGACCAGCGCGCTGTATGCCCAGAATCGCTTCGCGCTGCCGGCCTTCGCGACCGCGATTTACAACGCAGGCATCATCGCCGGCATCTTGCTGCTGGCCGGGTCGTTCGGCGTGCTTGCGCTGTCATTCGGACTGATCATCGGTGCGCTGGCGCAGTTCACACTACAAGCCTTCGGGCTGCGCGAGTTCTGGCGCGCGTATCGACCGCGCATCGACCTGGCCGATGCCGCGGTACGGCGCATCCTGGCGCTCGGTGCCACTGTTGCCGCGGGCCTGTTGGTGACCATCGCCGGGCAGCTCATCGACCGCACCCTCGCCTCGTCGCTGCCCGAGGGAAGTGTGACGTTGATGGAGTTCGCCACACGCGTCATTCAGGTGCCGCTGGGCATCGTCGGCCTGGCGGTCTCCTACGCTGTGCTGCCGACGCTGGCGCGCTTCAGCGCGGGGGACGAGTCGAGCGTGGCGGACTATCGCTCGGCGCTGCTATTCGGCTTGAAGCTGGTGCTGCTGCTCATGCTGCCGACGTACGCGATCTTCGCGTCGCTGTCGCAGCCGCTGATGGCGCTCCTCTTCGAGCGCGGCCAGTTTGGCGGAGCCGACACGGCGCGCGTCGCCGACATCTTCCTGGGCTATTCACCGCAATTGCCCTTCACCGCCATCGACTATCTACTGATCAACGCCTTCTACGCGCGCCAGAACGCGCGTACGCCTGTCGTCGTCGGTGTGGTTGGCGTGCTGGTTTACCTGTTCGTCGCGGTCCTCACTATCGCTCCGTACGGCGCCGTAGGCCTCGCCGCCGCCAACGCCATCCAGAACAGCAGCCACGCCCTGATTCTGCTCATCCTGCTGGAGCGCCACATCCCCGGCCTCCACCTCTGGCAGTCCCTGGTCCCCTTCTTACTCCGCACCATCCCCGCCGCCGCCCTGAGCGCCGCCGCCATCCTCCTGGCCTGGCCCGCGCTCGCTCCCCTGGGGAATCTCCCCGCCACCGCCCTCGCCGCCACCTTCGCCGCCCTGATATACGTCGCGCTGCTGCTTGCGCTGCGAGTCCCAGAAGCGAAACAAGCCCTGACCATCCTCCGCCGCCGCTAGCCGCTGTGCGCCTCCTACGGACGCCGGACGCGCATTAAGGGGCCGTGGGGACTCCGTCCCCCGCGCGTTCGTACACCCCCGCGGCACATGTGCCGAGGCAAGCTCCCACGCTCGTGCTCCCACGCCCTGGCGCCAAGCGCAGTTCGGGCACCGCGAAGCGGGTTCAGGGGTGAGGGGGGTGGAATCCCCTACGGCGCGCAGCGCCGAACCACTGCACGCCAACAATCACGGGCGCGGCGCATGCGCCGAGGCAGACTCTATACTCACGCCAAGATGGCGATCACGAGAGCCGATGTTGAATATGTGGCTCGCTTGGCCCGCCTCGGTCTCGACGAACAGGAAGTGGACCGGCTGACGAGTGAGTTGAGCCACATCCTGGACGCCATGCAGGCGCTTCGTCAGCTCGATACGTCGGCCATCCCGCCGACGGCGCAAGTCATCCCGCTCGAGAACGTCATGCGCGACGACGTGGCGCGCCCGTCCTGGCCTGTCCAGGACGTCATCAAGAACGCGCCCGCCACGCGCGACCAGGAGTTCCTCGTTCCGCCCGTCCTCGACTAGTCCGACGACCCGCGCACCGAAACCGATGTCGAATCAAGAGCTGACCAGGCTGTCCATTACCGCGCTGCGCGACCTGCTGCACCGGCGCGAAGCATCCGCGCTGGAAATAGCCCGCGCCCACCTCGAGCGCATCGAAGCCCTCGACGATACGACGGTTCGCAGCCTGCTGACCGTCACCCGCGCGCACGCCGAACAGCAAGCCCAAAAGGCCGACGAGCGCATCAAAGCGGGCGAAGACTCACCATTGCTGGGCGTCCCAATGATTTTGAAGGACGTCATGATCACCAACGGGATCCGCACTACGGCCGGGTCCAAAATCCTGGAGCACTTCACCCCGATAGAAGACGGCACCATCACCCGACGCCTCGCAGAAGCCGGGACCGTCCTGCTCGGCAAAGCCAACATGGACGAGTTCGCGATGGGCTCGTCGACCGAGAACTCGGCGTACTGGCCAACGCGCAACCCGTGGGACCTCGACCGCGTTCCGGGCGGCTCGAGCGGCGGCTCAGCAGCCGCCGTGGGCGCGGAGTTCGCGCCCTTCTCATTGGGCACCGACACCGGCGGCTCGATTCGCCAACCCGCGGCACTGTGCGGCGTCGTCGGCCTCAAGCCGACCTACGGACGCGTCAGTCGCTACGGGTTGATCGCCTTCGCCTCGTCGCTCGATCAGATTGGCCCGTTCACGCGCACCGTGGAAGACACCGCGATCGTGCTGAGCGCCATCGCCGGCCACGACAAGTGCGACTCGACGTCGCTGAATGCGTCTGTCCCGAATTACGCCGAAGAACTGCACAAAGAGCCGAGTCTGATGGGAATGCGCCTGGCCCTACCGCGCGAGTACTTCGGCGTCGAGGGCATGGAGCCGGCCGTCGATGCCAGCATCAAGCAGGCTATCGGCGAGCTGGAACGACTCGGGGCGACGTTCGAAGAAGTGAGCCTGCCGCACACGCAATACGGCCTCGCGACCTACTATCTCATCGCACCAGCCGAGTGCAGCGCCAACCTCGCCCGTTACGACGGCGTCAAATACTCGAGCTCAGTGCGCGAACCAGGCGCGAACCTGTGGGATGTCTACGAGAAAACGCGCGGTCAATGCTTCGGTCGCGAGGTCAAACGGCGCATCATTCTCGGCACGTACGCCCTTTCATCCGGCTACTACGATGCCTATTACCTCAAGGCACAAAAAGTACGAACCCTGATCAAGCGCGACTTCGACCAGGTCTTCGAGCGCTTCGACGCCGTCGTCACACCAACGAGCCCGAATGCCGCGTTCGAGCTCGGCGCCAAGACGCAAGATCCGTTGGCCATGTATTTGAACGACTTGTTCACGATTCCGACCAGCCTGGCTGGTCTACCTGGCATCAGTGTGCCAGCCGGGCTCGCAAATGGTCTGCCCGTCGGCCTGCAAATTATCGGCAGGGCCCTCGACGAAAGCACCGTTCTTCGGGTCGCCCATGCGTACGAGCAAGCCACGGAATGGCACAACCAACGGTCCCGGGTGGCCCAACTATGAGCGCGTACGAAGCAGTTATCGGCCTGGAATGCCACGTCCAGCTCGCGACCGCGAGCAAGATGTTCTGTGGCTGTCCCACGGATTACGCCGGCGCCGCGCCAAATACACATGTCTGCCCGATTTGCTTCGGCATGCCCGGCGTCCTCCCGGTCATGAACCGCACCGCAATTGAATACACGCTCCTCACCGGCCTGGCGCTCAATGCCGACATCCCCGAAGCGACGAAGTTCGATCGCAAGAATTACCCGTATCCAGATCTGGTCAAGGGCTATCAGATCTCGCAATACGACATGCCACTGGTCAAAGGCGGTTCGCTAGAGATCACGGTGGGCGATGGGCCGCCACGCACGATCGGCCTGGAGCGCGTCCACCTCGAAGAGGACACCGGCAAGCTGACCCACGTCGCGGGCGGGTCTCTAGTGGACTTCAACCGCTCGGGCGTGCCGCTGATGGAGATGGTTTCGCAGCCAGACCTGCGCACCCCCGCCGAAGCGCGCGCGTACTTGCAGAAGCTGCGCGCAATCCTGCGCACGCTGGGGGTGAGCGGCGCCGACATGGAGAAGGGTCAGCTGCGCTGCGACGTCAACGTGTCGCTGCGTCCCGTGGGCGAAACGAAGCTGGGCACCAAGGTCGAGGTCAAGAACTTGAACTCGTTCAGGGCGGTCTTTCATTCCCTGGAATTCGAGATCGCCCGCCAGACCGAGCTGCTCGACAAGGGCGAGCGCATCCAGCAAGAGACACGCGGCTGGATCGAGGACCGCGGCGTCACCGTGACGCAGCGGACCAAGGAAGAGGCGCACGACTATCGCTACTTCCCTGAGCCCGATTTGCCGCCGCTCTTCGTCGAGCGCGCCTGGCTCGCCGAGTTGCGGGCGTGCCTGCCAGAGCTGCCCGATGCGCGCGCCGCGCGCTACATGCGCTCGTTCGGCCTGGGCGCGTACGACGCCGAAGCGCTGTGCATCGACCTGGTCGAGGCCGACCTGTTCGAGGCCACCGTTGCCGCGGGCGCCGACGCCAAGAAGGCGGCCAATTGGATCCAGAACGACGTCCACCGCCTGCGCGCCGAGTCGCCCGATGATGGCCATGTTGACGCCCGCCATCTCGCCGAGCTGATCGGCCTCCTCGACAGCGGTAAAATCGGCACGTCCGCGGCACGCCAGGTCCTGCCCGAGATCTTCCGCACGGGCAAATCTCCGTCCGCGCTGGTCGAGGAGCTAGGCTTGGCCCAGGTCTCCGACACGTCGGAGCTGGCATCCGCCGTCCGCTCTGCGCTGGATGCCAACCCGACCGCGGTCGCCGATTACCGTGCGGGCAAAGCGACTGCGATCAATTTCCTCAAGGGCCAGGTCATGAAGGCCACCCGAGGCAAAGCCAACCCGCAAGTCGTCGAAGACCTGCTCCGCCACCACCTGGCGAGCTAACGACGGCGATGCGGAAGCCCGGGGACAATACCCGGAGACTGGGGCGGTCCGGGAGGACGGGGCGGTGCCGGGAGGGCCGCGCCCAGGCTAGGCGGCGCGCTTGATGCGCGAGCGGTCCTTTTCCTCGTCGGACAGCGCCTCGATGGCGACGTGGTCGCAGCAGTTGAAGACGGTCATCCATGACCAGCGCGCATGAATGGGCTCCAATACTTGCCAGCGTTCGATGGATGGCTGCGTGCACTCGTGCTCGGACGCCGACTCGATCTGGATGAGTTCCCGCATACTGCCGTTCTGACCCTCGCCCCTTTATGCGCCGCCCAAAGTAGGCGCGTGCGTAAGAGATGTGCTCGCGGATAATAGCCGGGACAGGAGTTCGTGAGAAGGCCTTAAGCTGGTCGAAGCGCGGTTGAGCGATAAAACGCGCGAATAATCAGGCGACGCTCGGCGGGCGGCAGTGCCCACACAGCGCCACGCGGTCGGCGCCATTGCGCCCTGCCAGCGTCGGTCGCCCACAGCAGTCGCAGCTCGCCGGTCGAACCCAGCTGATGACGCTGCCACCACGAACGGCATGCGGTGCGTCCAGCGCCGAAACGGCGCGATTGCGTTGGCCAGTGCGGCCCGCGGCACGCATACCCGGAAATTGGACGACCATGCTCATCGACGGCTCACTCCTGAGGGGTGCATTGCTCATGCCAGCGTCGGAACGCACTAGCGACAACATCTTGTCCTCAGAATCGTCCGTCTGGTGAGGTGCGCGCAGGCCTATTCAGGTGGCCGTTCGTACTGACAAACACGTGCTACAGTCCCGCTTGAGCTATGGCAGCGTCGCCATTTCGTCGCGCCGGACCACACAGCACCGGCAGTGGCGGATCGGCCGCCGGCCCGCTCGATCGAGTGCCGCTCACGGCGCTCCTCGAACCCGAGCTGCGCCAGCGCGTCCGTAAGCGCCTCAGCCACCGCCGCATCGGCGCGCACAAGCCGCTGTTTCGCGTCGACGAACCAGCCGACGCGCTGTACATCGTCGATACCGGGCGCTTCCGACTCTTTGTTCGCGACCCGCGCGGGCAGGAGCGCGTGCTGCGCTTCAGCGGCCCTGGCGACATCCTGGGCGAAGCGGCGTTCATGGCCGACACACCGCACGTCACCAACGCCGTCGCGATCGACAACGCCAGCGTGTGGCGCCTCGCACGCGCCGACTTCGACACGCTGCTCGGCAGCAATGACGCCGTACTGCGCTACCTCGCCTCGATCATCGCCGAGCGGCAGGCCCAGGCCAATGCGCGGCTCGCGGCCGATACCGCGCCCGACGAGTCGCGCGCGCAGCGCGGTTTCGTCACTGCCGTCTATTCACCGCGTGGCGGCGCCGGTGTCACGACCCTTGCGATTGCCATCGGCATCGCGCTCGCCGAGCGCAACCCCGACGACACCGTCCTGCTCGACCTAGACGTCCTGTTCGGCCACGCCCTGTCGAACCTGTGGCTGGAGGCGCGCGGCGTGTTGGCCCAGATCACGCCACTGACGGTGCAGGCGCTCGATCGCACCGGGCTCGACTTCTATCTCATCCCGCACCCCAGCTCGCTGCGTATTTTCCCCGCCGCGAGCCGGCCAGAAGAGGGCCAGGCCATCACTGGCGAGCATGTGCGCGCGGCGCTGACCACGCTGCGCCGCCACTTCGGGCACATCGTGCTCGATCTGCCGCATGCCTTCTCGGAAGTCACGCTGGCCGGTCTGGAGCTCGCCGATCGCGTCCTGCTCGTGGCTACGCCCGAGCTCGTGACACTGCAGGACGTACTCGAGTGCCGGCGCATCTTCGGCGAGGTCCTGCGCCTGCCGTCCGAACGTGTCACCTACGTCTTGAATCACCCGCTGCCATATTCGAGTGTGCCGGTCGGCGACTTTGCCGCCGCGACTGCCGCGGCATGGCTCGAAGTGCAGTTCGGCGGCGACAGCCCGACGGCTGCCGCACTCCGCGGCGAGTCGCTGGTCAACACCCGCCCAAACAATCCCGTCACGCGAGCCGCCATAGGCCTGGCCGAGACCCTCGCCACGGAGGCCCGCGAGCTGGCCATGCTGAGCGGCCGCGCAATCTAGTGCAGAGTCATTTTTTCGCATACCTGTATCGACTGCGCCTGATCCAGCGGTGGGTGCTCATGCGCAGCGCCGTGCCCGAGAACGTGGCCGAGCACTCGTTCCACGTGGCGCTGCTGACGCATGCGCTGTGCACGATCGCTCGGGAAGTATTCGGTCGCGACGTCAACGCTGGCCAGGCCGTGGTCCTGGCGCTGTACCACGATGCCGAGGAAGTGCTGACGGGCGACTTGCCGTCGCCAGTCAAGCACCACAACCCGGGCATGCTGACCAGCATTCGCGAAATCGAATCGCTCGCCGGCTCGCGCCTGTTGGGCATGGTTCCCGAGGAGTTGGCGGCCGCCTTTCGGCCGGTGATCGGCGACGCCCAGCGCGACGTCGAGCTGATCCGCTGGGTCAAAGCCGCCGATACGCTCGATGCCTACCTCAAGTGCGCCACTGAGCTCGCCGCGGGCAATCGCGAGTTCGCCGTAGCCAAGCGCCAGCTCGAAGACAAGGCACGTGCCATGGCCATGCCCGAGGTCGATTACTTCCTGGAGCGCTTCGCGCCCAGCTTCGAGAAAACGCTCGACGAAATCACGGAATAGTCAGCCGCGATTCCAGTACGAGGTGGTTCGCTCCATCGGCCAGCGTGAGGCGCTGCGCTGATCGCTCCTCATAGACGCCTATTTCAATCGGGTAGTCGCCCGCCCCCATCTCGACTGGCACCGCCACTCGATACTCGTCCTCGATCACCTCACCGGTCACCCAGCCTGTCGTCGGCGCCTGACCATCGAGCGGCTCCGCGTCCCGCTGCGCAGCGACCTTCGCGCCAGACCGATCGAGCACATGCACAAAGACCTTGTAGGTCCGCTCCATGGTCGCGTCGGCGCGCCAACGCAGGTGCACGGTCACGTTTGCCCCTGGTTTAGCCCGCTCCGGCTCCACGCGTGCCTCAAGCAGCGCCATGCTCGATCCAAACACCGCCACCGGCCGCGCGCCAGAAGTGTCGATCGCGTGCGGCCGACCGGCCACGCTGATCTTGCCGATCGGCGCCAAGCCATCGGCGCCGGCCAGTCCCACCTCGAGCATCAGACCCTCGCCGGCGAGCTTGGATCCGAGCTCGAGCGACTGCTCGTCGCGCACGACGCTCCCGCCGCGCAGTGCGGTCGGCGCCAGGCGCCCGCCAAAGACGGGCAGCACGCTTTCCTGGACCACGTCGCCATTGGGGCGCACGAGTCGCAGCCGCACCTTGGCCGCATTCGGGGCATCTTGCGTCGCCCGCCACAGCAGCCCAACGCGCACCGACTTGCCCGCCAGGGCCTCAGCCGCGGGGGGCCGCGCCGCGACCAGCTCCAGGCCGCCGCTCGCGACGCCGGCCGTCGGCAGCATGTCCAGCGGGAAGTCGTCCACCGCCAGCGTGCGCGTCGAGGGCAGCAGCATCAGCGAGCCGACCGGTACCCGATCGACCCGCTGGCCCTGCCACGCGGCGGTCGCCGCCGGCGCATTGGGGCGCGCCGCGTTCATGCCCAGGCTGACTCGATAGCGATCGGGAATCGCCGTGACATCCGTCGCTAGCGGCAGCCGGCTGAGCAGCGTCTCGCCCGGCTCCCATTGGCGCGCGGGATACAGGTCGAGCGTGGCGTTGCCCCATTGCGTGCCGTCGTCAGCATCCTCGAGGTGCAGCCAAATCTGCTGCGGCTCGGGGTGACGGACCAGCGGCTGCCACACCAGCCGCGTCTCCACAGGCTCGCCCGCCTCCGCCGCGTCAGGCGCTTGCACGGCATCCACGCGCGCCAGCCCCTCGAACGTCGCCGCCACTGCCGTTCCCGCCGTCACGCATTGCTTTCTGGCCTGCTCCGCCTCGAGCACCCGCTCCCCACTCGCATCGGGGGCTCCCAGACATTCCACCAGCTCGCCTGGAATAGCCGCCCCGGCCAGCTCAGACAACACATAGACCGCACGCGTGCCATCAGCCGGCAGCGGCACCGAACGCGCTGGATCGAACCACTTCAGCCACGGATAGCGCAGCCCAGGCAAGCTGCCGGCGCCAAACCGACGTGGCGTCCCGTCGACCGAAGCGACGTAGACGACGTCCGCGCCTGTCTGGTCGGCGGTCGCCGCCGCGTGCGCCGCCGGGCCGCCCAGGCCGACCAGGTTGGTCTCGCGCTCCGGCCACACCAGCGCGACGCTGCGCACCTGCCACATGCCTGCCAGCACTGCAACTGCCATCGGCAACGCGACTGACAAGCTGCGCACGTCCGCGGCGCGCCACCATCGCAGCCCGAAGCGCACGAGCGCCAACGGCACCTGCGCCGCCACCACCAGCATCGGCGCATACATGGGCATGACCAATCGGTAGCCATACGTATCCGCCTCGAACAGCATCAGCACCAGCAAATCGCTGGCGATGAAGGCATGGATCGGCCAGACGGGCCTGCGCCGCACACTTCGCAGTGCGAAGGACGCCAGATACAGCACGACGACGCCGAGCAGCGGCCAGTACACCCCTCCACCGGTCCTGCCAGGCAGGCCAAGCGCGTGCGCTCCGAGTGGCAGCCACGTTGTGAAATAGCCCAGCGGATCCTGCCGCGCGAATGCCAGCACCGTTCGCGTCGACGCATCCAGGCGAAGTGCCTCGAACAAGGGGTCACGTTGCAACGCATTGGCATCGACGAGCCCTGGCGGCGGCCGATGAAACTCCAGCAAGCTGGCGCCACCGCTGGCGCTGATCGGCACCAGCTGGCCTGAGACGATCCAGTTGCGCGCTGTGACAGGCGCGATCGCCAGCACCATGCCCACCAGCAGCGCCGCCAGCGGCACCGCACTCCGCCCCCGCCACGTTACGGCCAGGATGATGAGTGCCAGCGGCACAAACGCGAGGAATTGCGACCTGCTGATGGTCGTGATTCCCAGCAACACGCCCACGAGCAGCATGCGCCACCACACTCGTGGCATGCGGCGTCGGGCGAGCGCGACCAGCACAATCAGACTGGCCATGACCAGCGGCATGTACAGGTTCTCGTTGAACAGCTGCCGTGCGACTTTGAAATACTCGGTCTGCGCCTGCACGAACACCAGCAGCGACGCGACCGCCGACAATGCCGCGGCGAACAGGCCTTCGCCGGTGAGCCAGTGCGCTACCGCCAGCACGTACGGATACAGTGGCTGGCCGTAATACGGCGCGGCATGTTCCTGGCCGCCGGTCATCAGCGGGCCATTGAGCAGAATGTCGCGCGCCGAGCTCTCGTACACCAGCCAGTCATCGAGCCCCGACAGGATCGCCGTGCGCCCCAGGAGCGGCGCCTGCAGCAGCATCCCGTGCACCAGAAACGCCACCGGCAGCAGCCCGAGCAACGCCCTCCAGATGTCCCGAGGAGTCATCCGCCGCGCGGCCAGGAGGAGCCACACCATCAGCACCGTGCCCAGCGCAACGTCTGCGACCAGCCGCCCGCTGCCGGCGCTTGTTGCCCCAACAACCTCCAGTGCGCCGCCCGGCCGCGCCTGCCACATCAGCCGCAGCCGCGGCACGCGCGCCTCTGGCCTCGTGTACTCGACCCGCAGCGCATGCGCCCCCGCCCCGAGCGCCACCAACGCTTCGGATTGCGCCCGCGTGTCGCCCTCAGGCGTCCGCAATAGCTCCGCATCGTCGATCCACACCGTCGCCGGCCCGGTGGCCTCCAGCACGATCCGCCGCTCACCGTCGCCAGGAGCGTCTAGCGCGCCCGTCCAGCGCACGCTGAACGGCAGCTGATCTCGCCCGGGCTGCACCTCCGGCCCAAAGTTGAACCGCGCCGCGTCGTTGAAAAACCCCACCGCGAACTGATCGCCGCTCAGATCCAGCCGGCGATCCGAATGCGCGTGCGGAGCCCGCTCAAGCGCGCCGCTCGGGCTGAAGTAGGTAGCCGCGAACCCGGCGTCAGGCCAAACCACCCTCCCAACGACACCCAGCGCCCCCGCCATGGCCAGCCCGGCCAGCACCAGCCAAACCTCCCGCCGCCCCAGCCGCGGCCACGCCACCCCCAGATACACCACCGCCGCCCCGAGCAAGATCTCCGCCGCCCCCAGCGGCACGCCACCCCCCACCAGCGCCAGCAGGCCCACCCCCACCAGCCCCACGCGCCAACCAGCAGCCACTCTCAAGCCCGAGGGCCCGCATTCTACGCCTCAGCCCGCCGAGGCACGCTCCTACTTCAGGGCGACGCAGCCGGCTAAAACAGGCGCGGCGGTTTACCTCCGAAAGTCAGGCGTCGGCTTCGGGTTCCGGCGCCGGCTGGCCACACAGGCCACACAGACCGTCGATGATGCAGTGGCCATCGGGATGGCCAGCCGTTTCGATCAGGTGTTGCCCCTCGGTGCAATGCGCACCTTCAGCACCTGGTACAGCACACCCAAAGAGATGCCACTCGACGCGCCCGCGCTCGCGACTCGCCGCACCCTCGCCGCCTCGCACCACGGCCCGCCAGAACCGCCTCGTGTTACCAACAGCCGCCACCGGGACAGTGCTCTCGGCCGCCTTGCTCGGCGGGCGCTCGCCTGCGTCGGGAGTGGGTTCGATGGTGGTGGCAGCCATGGGCTCGATCCGTGTCCTTTCGACGTGCGGCCAAAATTGCGCGATTCAGATGTACTGCAAGTGACGGACCATCAGCTAGTCCCGAAAAGAACCTACGTGACGGCGCCCTGAGGCGCCAACTCCTCAGGTGTATGCGGCAGCACCCGCACCGATCGCCGTGCGCGCAACACCGGATACAGCAGCCCCAGCAACACGCCGTACGCCATATGCCGCATGGTCTCGCCAATCAGCGCCACCACACCGGTCGTGCCCACGCCGAAGAAGCCCAACCCGACCAGCGGCATCAGCACCAGCAGCGACGTCAGCAGCGGCAGAAGGGCGTACACCAGCCCGTTCAGCCAGTCCCAATGGAAGGGCAACATAGACTCGCCCCAGGCGCCATACACCGCGCCCCATAGCACGCCGACGGCCACATAGGCCGGAATGACCAGAAAAAGCAAGCTTGGCTGAAGCTCGCGCGCAAACGCGAACGCCAGGCGTTCGACGGTCCGGTCGACAATCGTGCTGGGCGCGTTGAAGGCAATATTGCCCGCCAGATTGATGACGACGTTCAGCAGCAGCGTCGAGCCGATCGTGGCCAGAAAACCCGCCACGGCGCCGGATCGGAGCTGCTGCTCGTGTTCGATGCCCAGCGCGCGCGTGGCGCGTCGTCCCAGACCTTGCCGCGCGCGCACCGTCCACCACACCAGGATCGCCAGCGGGATCAGCGAGCCAAGCAGCCCGAATGGCAAATGAATCGCCTCGACCAGATCGAGCACAGGCTGGCCGAGGTAATAGCCCAGTAGCGTGTACACCACGATGTACAGGAACGCTCCGATGCTCATGGCGGGCAGGAAGATCTGGGGCGGAACCTCGAAGACGCCGCAAGCGACAGCCGTGACGATACGCAGCCCGGGCAACAACCGACCCAGGAAGACCGCGCGCGAGCCATGCTGCTTCAGCCACTGTTCGGTACTGTCGAGCCGTTCAGGCGTCAGCCGAATGAAACGTCCATAGCGATAAACCAGGCCGCGGCCGCCGAGTCGAGCCGCACCGTACAGGATCGACGCGCCAATGATCGTCGCCATCTCCATGACCACGATGGCCTGCCACAGCGGCACACGGCCTTCACCAGCGCGGACACCGAGGTACAACATCAGGAAGTCGCCCGGGACGGGCACTGGAACGCCCGCTTCCTCGACCAGCAGGACCACAAACGCGGCGAGCAGCCCGTGCCGATCGAGGAATGAGGCCATTGCCAGGCCAAACTCGGTCCACCAGTCCATGCCCGTCGCGTGTCTTGCTGGATAGTCTACAGTCGAGCGAGCTCTGGCTTCAGCCGACAGCCTGACCAAATAGGCTCAACAACTATCGCTAGTGCAACGGCAATCAATCTGCCCTTCCGCGGTCCTGACCTCGCAGTTGTAGACTGCTCGCTTTGGACTCTGCAACAGCGCCGGCGGTGCTCGGCATCGATATCGGTGGCACCAAGCTCGCCGCGGCGGTCATCGACCGGGATGGCACGCTGCTCGCCTCGGATCGGCGCGCAACGTTCGGGGGCGGCAGCGGCAATGAGCTGTTCGCCTCACTCGAGTACCTGTGTCGCGGCGTGCTCGAGCACAGCGGACGCGACATCGTCGCGATTGGCGTTGGGTGTGGCGGGCCGATGGAGTACCCAGCCGGCATCGTCAGTCCGCTGAACATCCCAGCCTGGCAGCAGTTTCCGCTGCGGACTCGATTGAGCGAGGCGTTCGGCCGACCGGCCATCGTCGACAATGACGCCAAGGCGCTCGCCCTCGGCGAGCACTGGCGTGGCGCGGGCCGCGGCTCGAACAACATGCTCGGCATGGTCGTCTCGACCGGTGTCGGTGGCGGCGTTATTCTCGATGGCCGTCTGCTGCACGGTCACGCGGGCAACGCCGGACACATCGGCCACATCATCGTCTGGCCCGACGGCCCGCTGTGCGGCTGTGGCGCCCGAGGCTGCGTCGAGGGCGTGGCGTCCGGAACCGGCCTCGCACGCCGGCTGCATGAGGCCCACGACCACGCGGCCACGACAACACTGCAGCGGGGCGGGACCGCCGTCGACATTGCCGCCGCCGCCCGATCGGGCGATGCCCTGGCGATGGAGCTCTTCCGGACTGCCGGTGAGGGTGTTGGCCGCGGCATTGCCTCGGCCGCGGCACTGCTCGACCTGGAACTGGTGGTGATTGGCGGCAGCATCGCCCTGCGCGCCTGGGACCTGCTCGGTCCGCCGCTGCAGTCCGAACTCGAGCACAGCGCGCGACTCGACTTCACGCGTAGCGTGCGCGTGGTGCACGCCGAGCTCGGCGATACCGCTGGCCTGTACGGCGCGGCCTTGCTCGCGTTCGGGCTCAATTGAGTGGCGGCACTGGCGCGGCGCCTGCTATTAACGGCTCCGCAGCTAACGGCTGCGCGCTGCCAGTGACGACACCCGACCTCGAGGCCACCCACCGCATCGCTGTTCAAGATGAAGAGCAGCCCGCGCCGCACCGTGGTCCTAGCCTCGGCGCTCTCGCACGCCTGTTGATCGCGCTGGTGCTGGCGGTCGGTGCACTGCTCGCCGCCGCGCTGCTGTTAACCCCGCCGCGCGAATCCATCCTGATCCTGGGCTCCGACGCCCGCCCCGACGAGCTGCGCAACGGTCAGGTCGGCCGCACCGACACGCTCTTGCTGTTCGTCGCCGACCGAGCCACGCCGCGCGTCGCCATGGTCTCGTTGCCGCGCGACCTGTGGGTCAGCGTGCCCGGCCACGGCGAGGAGCGCATCAACGCCGCCTACGAGCTAGGCGGCAGCCAGGCCGCCAAGCAAACCCTCAGCAACGTGCTCGGCCAGCGGGTCGATCGGTTTGTCGTGATTGGCCTGCAGGGCGTGCGCGACCTGGTCGACGCCGTCGGCGGCGTCGACATCACCGTTGCCCAGGCGATTCACGACGATGCCTATCCGACTGACGACTACGGCGTGATTACGGTCGACATCCCAGCCGGACGCCAACATATGGACGGCGAAACCGCGCTGCGCTACGCGCGCACTCGACACCAGGACAGTGACTTCGGGCGCATCGCCCGTCAGCAGCAGGTCATCGCCGGCGTGCGCAACGCGCTGCTCAACCCACTCAACTGGGCGCGCATTCCGGCCGTGGTCGCGGCTGGCGCACAGACGCTGAAGACGGATGTCAATCCGCTCGACGCGATTGCCATCGGCGCGGCCGTGCTGCGCGATCCGGGCGAGCCCGATCGGCTCGTCGTCGACACCAGCCTCGTGACGCCAGTGATCGGCGAGGGCGGCGCGTTCCTGCTCGAGCCAAAGCCCGAATTGCGCGCGACCGTAGCGCGTTTCCTCGGTGGCAGCACCGCCTCCGCGAGCATCGAGGTACTCAATGGCGCTGGCGCACCCGGCCTCGCGCGGGCGACCGCCGATCGCTTGACCCAGCGCGGCTTCGCCGTCGCCAACGTGGCCGACGCGGACCGGCCACAGAGCCAGACCACGATCGAGACACGGCCCGAAGCGAGGCGCACCGCCGACAGTGTCGCCAGCACCCTCGGCGTGCCCGCTTCACGCGTCAGCGAGGTCAAAACGCTACCCGGCGCCGAAATCCGAGTGGTCCTGGGTGCCGACGCGCGATAATTTCCACGTCACAAAACTTGACATCCACCTTGCGTGAGCCTTGCGCGCTCCGGTTAGACCCCTACAACATGGTGTAGTTGCCTCAGGCTCAGCCACAATATGTGGTAGTTGCGCCCATCCGGCGCCCCACATATGCCGCCCCAACGGCGCTGCGCTGACGCCAAGCTCATGCTGCCCAGGTGGACTTGATGCACGTCCTCGAAATGAGTCCCTCCTCGAACGGCTCCGATACCGATAGCGCTGCCCAGTTGGACCTGGGGTTTGCCCAGCGCCGCGTGAGCGTGCTCACGGACGTGACCGACGTCGCCTTGCCGACGACGATTGTGAAGCGCGACGGCCGCGTCGTGACCTTCGATCCAGCGCGGATCGAACACGCCATCAGTCGCTGTTTCAGCGCCCTGGGCAAAGACCCATACACGCCGATCGCCGAGCTGGCCCTGCGCGTGGTCAACATCATGTGTGCTCGGCCCAGCCAGCCCAGCGTCGAGGCCGTTCAGGACGCCGTCGAGCTAACGCTCCAGGCGGCCGGCGAGTTCGAAGCCGCCAAGGCGTACATCCTGTATCGCGCGGAGCACGCCAAGCAGCGCCAGGAACGGCCCATCCCGGAGGACGTTCGGAGCGCCTTCGCCGAGGCCGACCAGTTCTTCCCGACGCCGATCCAGAAGTTCCAGTTCTTCGACAAGTACTCGCGCTTCGACTATGAGAAGGGCCGCCGCGAGACGTGGATCGAGACCGTCGATCGCGCCGTGTCGTTCCTGCACGAGCTCGTCCAGACCAATACTGGTGCCGATCTCGGCTCGGAGACGTACGAGCGCATCCGCAAAGCGATCCTCGAGATGCGTAGCATGCCCTCGATGCGCCTGCTGGCCATGGCCGGGTCACCCGCGCGACGCGACTCGACGGCGATTTACAACTGCAGTTATCAGCCGGTCGAGAGCATCGACTCGTTCTGTGAGGCGCTGCTGATCTCGATGGCCGGCTGTGGTGTCGGCTTCTCGGTCGAGAGCCGCTATGTCGAGAACTTCCCGCGGGTGCAGCGCCAACGCGCCTTCGACCGTGTCAAGCATGTCGTGGATGACTCCGCTCAAGGCTGGGCAGCCGCGCTCCGGCAAGGCCTCGAATCTTGGTTCGAAGGCCGCGACGTGGACTTCGATTTCGACGAGATCCGGCCGGCCGGCATGCCCTTGCGTACGAAGGGCGGCCGCGCCTCAGGCCCCGAGCCACTCAAGACGATGCTCGCTTTCACCAAGGCGCGCGTCCTCGCGCGCCAGGGCAGCCATCTGCGCCCGATCGACGCCCACGACATCATGTGCATGGTCGGCAACGCCGCCGTGAGCGGCGGTGTCCGCCGCACCGCGATGATCTCGCTCTTCGACTACGACGATCTGGAGATGCGGCTGTGCAAGAGTGGCGACTTCGAGCACGACAACAGCCAGCGCTGGAACGCCAATAACTCCGCCGTCTGGCCCGAACGCGGCCTCGATCAAATCCAGGTGGTCGAGCAAGTCCTGGACATGGTCAAGTCCCAACGCGGCGAACCAGGCATCTTCAATCGCCGCGCCGCACTGGACCTGATGCCCGAACGACGCAAAGCCCTGGGTTACACCGAATACGGCACTAATCCGTGCGTTACAGGCGACACCTGGGTGCTCACGAGCAACGGGCCACGTCAAGTGCGCGAGTTAGTCGGCCAGCGCCACGACACGCTGGTCAACGGCGGCGCGCATCCGACGACTGGCGAGGGCTTCTGGCGCACGGGCACCCGCCCGGTGGTGCAGCTGCGCACACGCGAGGGCTACGCGCTGCGCCTGACGACCAACCATCGCTTGCTGACCGTCGCCCATCAGTCGCGCAAAGCGCAGCGCACCGAGTGGCGCGCGGCGGGCGAGCTTCAGTCGGGCGATCGTGTTGTCTTGCACCGCCATCGCGGTGTGACCTGGTCAGGCAGAGGCAGTTATGAGGAGGGCTGGCTGCTCGGCTCGCTGGTGGGCGATGGAACGTTCTCGTCAAAGGTCGGTAGGGCGGGCCAAACCCTCACTTCAGCGCACCTTGACTATTGGGGCGACGATCGCGCCGAAACGGCTACGGCTGCGCTCGGCCGACTCCAGGCCGCGGTAGCCACGCGCTCCGACTGCACTGGGGTCGACTCCGGCCGCTGGAACAAACGTCGTCTGTCGTCAGTCGGGCTTGCACAGCTCGCCAACCGATTCGGCATCACCCCTGAGTTCAAAGCTGTGAGTCCGCTCGTCGAGCGTGCGTCGAGTCAATTCAACTGCGGCTTCCTGGGCGGACTCTTCGATGCCGATGGCTCAGTGCAGGGAACGCAGGCCAAAGGCATCAGCGTCCGCCTCAGCCAGTCGAACCTGGAAACACTGCAAGCTGTGCAGCGCATGCTGCTGCGCCTGGGAATCGCGTCGACGATCTTTCCCGAGCGCCGACCAGCCGGCTATCGACAGCTGCCCGATGGACGCGGTGGCACGGCCTCGTACTGGTGCCGGCCCGACCACGAGTTGGTCATCGCCGCTGACAACCTTCACGAGTTTGCGGCCGTGGTCGGCTTTTCGGATCCGGCCAAGGCGTCCCGACTCGCGCAGGCGCTCGGCGCCTCCCGTCGCGAGCCGAATCGCGAGCGCTTCACGGCCACGATCGAGTCCATTGAGCCCGCGGGCACCGAAGACGTCTATGACTGTGCCGTACCGGGTCCCAACGCCTTCGACGCCAATGGCTTCTACGCGCACAATTGCGGCGAGATCGTTCTCAGAAAGAACGAGTTCTGCAATCTTTCTATTGCTGTGGCACGCGCCGACGACACGCTCGAAAGCATGAAGGAGAAGGTCGAGCTGGCGACGATTATTGGCACGATTCAGTCGCTGGCGACCCACTTTCCTGACCTGCGGCCGATCTGGAAAGAGAATTGCGTGGCCGAGCGACTGCTGGGCGTCGATATCACCGGGCAGATGGACTCGCCGATCGTGCACGATCCGCACGTCATGCAGGCGTTGCGTGCGCACGCGGTCGAGACCAATCGCGTCTTTGCCGAAAAGCTGGGCATCAACCAGTCGGCAGCAGTCACCACCGTTAAGCCGAGTGGCAACAGCTCACAATTGCTGAACTGCTCCTCGGGTCTGCACGCGCGCTGGGCGCCGTACTACGAACGCAACGTGCGCGTCGCAGCCACGAGCCCGATTTTCAAAGTGCTGCGCGACGCGGGCGTCCCAATGGATCCCGAAAACGGTCAGACGCGCGACGATGCGAATACGTGGGTCATCCACTTCCCCATCAAAGCGCCCGACAATGCCATCACGCGCAACAATCGTTCGGCCATCGAACAGTGCAACTACTGGCTGCACAACAAGGTCAACTGGACCGAGCACAATCCGAGCGTCACCATCACCTACCGACCGCACGAAGTTGTCGATTTGCTCGGCTGGATCTGGGAACATCGCGACATGATCGGCGGCATGGCCTTCCTGCCCGCCTTCGATGCGCACTATGCCCAGCTGCCGTACATCGAGATCAGCAAAGACGAATACGAACGCCGCACCGCCGAGTTTCCCGAGATCGACTTCAGCAAACTTTGGAGGCATGAGAGCAGCGATCTAACGAACGCCGCTCAGGAACTCGCGTGTTTGGCAGGCCAGTGCGAGGTTGACGCCTGAGCCGCGTCAGCGGCTGAGCCGCGGCGGTACCCTGGGCCGCGTGATTCGAACCAAACCAACTGAAGAACAGCTGCTCGGGTGGATGCAGTCGCTGTCGAACTGGGGCCGCTGGGGTGCGGACGATCAGCGCGGCACGCTCAACCTGATCACACCCGACGCGACGCGGCGCGCGATTGGCCTGGTTCAGGAAGGCACCACGGTCAGCTGCGCGCGGCGCATCACCTACGATGCCGCGGTCGACGTGCCCAATCCGCCGCAGCACTACATGCTCGCCAGCGGTGAGGGTTACCGGCCGGGTGAGGGACCCGATCGCCAGGTCGCGCGCGACTATTTCGGACTAATCTTCCACGGCCACGCGATCACCCACATCGATAGCCTGGCGCACTTCATGTGGGATGGTTGCCTGTACAACGGCGTGCCGTCGACGCGCGTGAACACGCCAGAAGGTGCGACAAGTCACAGCATCGAAGTTGCCCACCCGGGCATCGCGACGCGCGGCGTCCTCGTCGACGCGGCCATGCTGCGCGGCGTCGAAGTCGTCGAACGCGGTGACGGCGTCGGCCTGGACGACGTCGAGCGCGCCGAGGCGCAGTGCGGTTTCAAGATCGGCGCAGGCGATGTGCTGCTCCTGCGCACAGGCCAGCTTGGCCACCGCGATCGCACCCAACCGGTCGATCCGTACAAGGCGGGCAGCGCCGGCCCACTGCCCGAGCTCCTGCCGCTGGTCCACGAGCGAGGCGTGGCCGTGCTCGGCTCGGACACCGGCAACGACGTCATGCCCAGTGGCTACGCCCGCTTTTCGAACCCCATTCACCAGATCGGTATCGTCGGCCTGGGTTTGTGGATCCTCGACAACGCCTGGCTGGATGATCTCGCCCAGGCGTGCCGGCAGCGCCAGCGCTGGGAGTTTCTGCTCACGATCAATCCGCTGCGGCTGTCGAACGCGACCGGCTCGCCGGTCAATCCCGTCGCCATCTTCTAGCCGCCACGTTCGCCACGTCAGCCTTGGCCACGTCGCTGTCCTCCTGCCCAAGCCGCCCGGACCTCCGAATCGCCGGCCAGCGGGACCTTGCCATGCACCCGCCGACAGGCGGAACACCAGTGGCCTGGCCGTAGGAGACGGCACATGGACGCCGTGCTGCGCGGGATCGGCATGCTCCTGTTCGGCGTTGGCCTGACCTGGCTCATCGCCGTGGTCCTGACGCGCCTGGTGACGCGCCGCGGGCTCGCCTTGTGGGTCTGGAACCGTTCGGCGGCGGTCGGTCGCGTGCTGATCGCGGTCGGCTTCGGGATGGCCGCGATTGGCATGGCACAGGGCGGTGGCGCGACGGGCAGCACACTCATGTTGTTCGGCGCGCTGCTCGGCATGGCTGGTATCTGGCTGATCATGCCTGGTCCATGACGTTCTTTCTGCTCGGCGTGGGCATCGGCCTCGTCGCTGGACTGAGTCCCGGCCCGGTGCTGACGCTGGTCGTCACTCGGCCGCGCGGTGCAAGACGCTAAACGTTAGCGACCTCGAGCTCCTCGACGACCTCGCGCACGCCCACGACGCGTGCCGCGACAGCCTCGGCGTTTTCGGCATCCTCGAGATCGGAGACTCGCCCGCGCAGATGCGCAACGCCGTTGCGCACGGCGACCACGATGGTCAGGTCAGCCGTCGACGCATCCTCGCGCAGCTCTTCGCGGATCGCATCGGCCAACGCCTCGTCGCCGGCGACGTTGTCCATCGTCGAGCGTTCGACCGGCACATTCGCCTCGGCGTCGAATCCGCCCAGCACCTCGACGCGGCCGTGCCGATCCGTGGTGATGACCGGGTCGTCGGGCGGGGTATAGACCTCATCGCCTGACTCGACGCGATCCTCAGCATCGTTTGGCCCGGATGCCGCGACCGGATCGCGCAGCAGTGGCTGGTCAGTGAAATCGGGATCGAGCTCCTCGTCCTGCTCGCGGATCGCGCGCCGGCTCCGCGGCGGCTCGGTCGAGACCTCGTCGCTGGCGAAGCGATCGATATCAGGTGGCAGGATGCTCTGGACTTCGAGGCTGTCGTCTATGCGCGCATTCGGCGCGGCGTTCGCGACGATGTCGAATACCGCCTGGCGCGCCTCCTCGCTCTCGACCACGCCGCTGATGACCAGGGCGCCGTCAGACGCCTCGACGACAACGGGAAGGCCGCTCTGGGCCAGTTGCACGGACAGGCGATCCGCAAGGCCTCGGTCAACAGCACGGTCAGGCATATGGCTGACCGTAAGCTGTGCAAGGTATATGCCCGCAATCGAGTGTTACGCTGCGATCGATGCGGCGCGCGCTCGTGATCGTCGCCAAGGCGCCACGGCCTGGCCGAGCCAAGACGCGCCTGGTCCCGCCCCTCTCGCCTGCCGAAGCCGCTGCGTTATCGGGGGCATTCCTCCTGGACACCATCGAAACCGGCCTATCCCTGGCATGGGAGCGCATCTCGCTCATTCACCCCGCGGGCCAGGATGATGCCGCTCGGCTCAGTGCGTTCGTGCCGTCCGCCGTAACGCTGTGCGCCCAGCACGGCGATGGCCTCGGCGACGCCCTGCGCGGCGCCTTCGCCGATCATTTCGCGCAAGGTTTCGAGCGCGTCGTCCTCATCGACAGCGACAGCCCGACACTGCCTGCCAGGTTGTTGGACGCTGCTTGCGCTGGACTCGCGGACCACGACGTGACCATCGGCCCAACCGCGGACGGCGGCTACTACCTGCTTGGACTCCGCGGTCGCCACGACGCGCTGTTCGACGAAATCGGCTGGAGCACGCCCAGCGTTTATCGCCAAACACTGCGCCGAGCCGCTGTTCTGCGGGTGCAGACGCTACCGGAGTGGTACGACGTCGATATGCCCGACGATCTCACGCGGCTGCAACTGGATCTGGCTAATTTGCCAGGCCGCGTGGCGCCACATACGAGGCAGGCATTGGCCGGTTTTCAGCAATCCTTCAGGCCGACCCGGCCCAGCTTCGGCGCCCAAACAGCACGGCGCGCGTAATGTGGCGCTTGTGACGCTCAAGGACGCGGGCGTCCACCCAGAACCCGCCTCGCCCGATTGGCTCGCCCCTTCGCCAGTCGGGCGGCGTGGTTCTTGGCCCGGCCACAAACTCACGCGGTTGAGAAATTGGCAGTTGTGAAGAAGCTCACAGACGAACTGCGAATCTGGGCGTAGATTCGCCCCTGTCCACGTGGAGTTCGGTCGTACCGACATCTTGATAGGGGAGTGCAAAGATGCACACAGTTGAGCTTCCAGCGCGCATTGAGGCGCGCGAACCCGCCGCGACCCTGGACGACATCCTGGGCACGGTGAAGATCGTCTACACCGCCGCCGCGTGCGGCCCTTGCGGGCGCGCATCCCTGTTCAACGAGCTGACCGACCCGGTCGTCCGCGAACAGGTCACCGCCTGAGTCCGGACCGGGCGGGGGAGCGCTCACCAGCACGACTGCTCCCTCGCCCGGCCGGATTTCCGCAATCCACCCCGCCGCCGCCATCCGCAATCAGTGCGCCATTCGCCCCACTGCCATCGGGCAGGGACGTTGCAGACCGCCTCGCGCTTCCCGCGCGTACCGGCACGCGGCGAATGGTGAAGCACGTTCACGAGCTCACACCACTGCCGTCAGACGGGGATATGTGGCGACCGCCACGGCGCCCAGTGCGCATGCCGGCACGCGGCGGATCGTGACGCAGCAAGACGAGCTCGCATCAGCAGAAGGGGAGAATTTCCAGCATGTTCAACGCGCCTGCGCGCCTGGGTGTCGGCTGCTCATACTTTCCGTCGGCGCCCGACCTGCTCGGTCACGTCCGTGACCTGATCGACTTCGTCGAAGTCAGTCCGGACATGCTGTGCCGCGAGTTCGAGACCGAGCGCGGCGGCGGACGCCTCGTCTTACTGCCGGACATGTTGCGCAGCGCCCTGAATGCCACCCAGCACTTGCCACTGACTGTGCACGGACTCGAGTTGTCGATTGGCACCGCCGCCGGTTGGAACGAGTCGTATCTGGATATTCTCGACCAGTTCAGTCAACTGCGCGAGTTTCCCTGGCACAGCGAGCACCTTGGTTATCTGCTCGCGGTGCAGGCCGACGGCCAGATCGTGAACGCGGGTGTCCCACTGCCGCTGCCGTTTACCCAAGAGGCCGTCGATTGCGTCGCGCCGCGAGCCGAGTACCTGGTCGAGCGTTACGGTCGGCCGTTCTTACTCGAGAATGCCACGTACTACCTGCCGAACCTGACGGCCGACCCCGGCTGGGACGAGATCGTGTTTCTGAATCGGCTGGTCGAGCAGAGCTCGTGCGGGCTGCTGCTCGATCTGTACAACCTGTACTGCAACAGCCGCAATCACGGTTTCGACCTGCTCGAAGCGCTCGAGCGGTTGCGCCTCGACCGCGTTGTCGAGGTCCATGTCGCCGGCGGTAAAACCCACGCTGGTTTCATTCTGGACTCGCACAGCGCGGCGGTCCCGGAGGCCGTCTGGGAGGCACTGGAGTGGCTGGTCCCGCGCGCCCCCAACCTGGCCGGTGTGCTGTACGAAGTCATGGAACCAGCGTTCCCGCTGGTCGGCCTGGAAGCCCTGCGCAGTCAGCTCGCCCGTCTGCGGTCTATCTGGCACACCGCCGCGGCGGTAGGAGTCTGAACCGTGGCGCTACACGCCTGGCAGAATGCCCTCGCCGAAACATTGTCGGCGCGCGCGTCGCGCATTGCGCCATCGCTTGACGCGTTCGACGCGGCTGCGCTCACTGCCGCCGAACGCGAGTGGCTCGCCACGCTGCCGCATGAGCCCGGCTTCGAAGTCACGTGCGACGTCCAGCGCTGGTGGCGGCACTTCCGCGTCCAGTCGGCCGCGCCACTCACACTGTCAGCCCTCGGCCCTGACCTGCGGCGCGATGTGCTCGACGACTTCGTCGAATCGTGTGCCAGACCATCGTCGTTCTTCGTCCGCGAAGCGCTGCGCTTCCTCGACTTCCTGCTCACGCGAGAACGCGAGCTGGCCATGCCGCACCTGGCTCAGGTCGTGGCGTTCGAACGGGCCATGCTCGTGCTCAGCGAGTCGGTTGCCCTCGGCCTGCCGCCGCCCCCCGCCGAGAGTCCGCCGCCGACGGTTCAGTGCCACCCGCACGCCACCGTGGTGGCGTTCCACGCACCGCCGGAGCACGTTATCGGCGCTCTCGTCAACGCCCAGGACTTGCCACCCGAGTCGGACGCTGAACACTGGCTGCTCGTCGCACCGAACCTGCCCAATCTCGCCCGCCGCGCGACGCCGCTCGAAGCGTGGTTCCTGCACACCGCCCACGAGCCCATGCCCACGCTCAACCACGCCGCCCTGAGAACCCTCTGGCAAGCCGGCGCGCTGATCCCCGCCGCATGACCGGCCAGCCGCTTTGGCGGCAGCCTGACTTCGCCAAGCTGTGGGGCGCTGAGTCCGTGTCGCTGCTTGGTTCGCAGGTGAGTGTCCTGGCCATACCGCTGGCGGCCGCCGGCACGCTCGAAGCCTCTGCGTTCCAAATCGGCCTCCTGCGCGCGCTGAGCTTCGCACCCGTACTGCTCTTTGGACTTCTTGCCGGAGCCTGGATCGACGGCGTACGACGACGACCGCTGCTCATCGCGGCCGACCTCGGCCGCGTCGCGCTTCTGGCGATCCCGCCGGCGGCGGCGGTGTTAGGCCTGCTGCGCCTCGAGCTGCTCTACGCCGTCGTGTTTCTTGTCGGCACCCTCACGTTGATCTTCGACATCGCGCAAACGGCCTGGCTGCCAACCCTGATCGAGCCCGACCATCTCGTGGACGGCAACAGCAAGCTCGAGCTGAGCCGCTGGCTTAGCCAGGTCGGCGGACCAGGACTGGCCAGCGTCATGATCCAGATCCTCAGCGCACCTGTCGCCATCGTGCTCGACGCGGCGTCATTCCTGGTCTCGGCGCTTCTTGTAAGTCGCATTCGCACGCCCGAGCCGCCCCCTCCGCCGCGCTCCGGCCCAGCCATCACCCGGGCCGACATCCAAGCTGGCATCGAGGTCGTGGTCCGCAACCCGCGGCTGCGCACGATCACCCTCTGCGCAGGCGCGAGTAATCTCTGCGCGTACGCCCAGGCAGCGGTCCTGGTGCTGTACGTCACTCGCGACCTGGACCTGCCCGCCGCGGCATTCGGCACGCTGTTGGCGGCATTCGGATTGGGCGGCATCCTGGGCGCAACGCTCGCACCCAGGGCGGCACGCGGCCTCGGCGTTGGCAGCGCAATGCTGTGCGGCGTGTTCTTGATGGCGTTCGGCGACACGATGGTGGCTCTGGCGGGCACACCCTGGCGGACCGGCCTCGCCGGCTCGGCCGTCCCGGCGGTGGCCCTGCCGCTGCTCATGGTCGGTCAATTGCTGAACGGGCTCGGCCTCCCGTTGTTTACGGCCAGCGCGGTGAGTCTCCGTCAGACAATCGTGCCCTCGCATCTGCTGGGCCGCGTCATCGCCAGCGGCAGGCTCGTCACTTGGGGCGCCCTGCCCGCTGGCGCACTCCTCGGCGGAATGCTCGGCGAGACCATCGGTCTGCACGAAACGCTCATCGTCGCCGCCATCGGTGCGTGCGTCGTGGGGCTCGCGGTGGCACGCTCATCCATCCCCGAAGCGCGCGCCCAACCCGCGGCAACAACGCCCGCCGCGGCGCTGGCGGCCTGAACCGCGACCTCACACTTGATGCCTTGGAGGCACTTCGCCGGATCAGGGCTGCGCGGGCACCAGCACGGTCGGGCTCTGGCCAGACTGCTCGCCATAGACGCGCGCAACACGCTCGGCCACGCTCGCGCTGGTGCCGCCGCGCGCGAGGATGACGACCGCGCCGCCAAAGCCGCCGCCGGTCAGGCGCGCGCCGAATACGTCGGCATCAGTGCGCGCCAGGTCGACCAGCAGGTCGATCTCGGGCGTCGAGACGTCGAAATCGGCGCGCATCGAGGCATGCGACGCCAGGAACAGTTCGCCCAGGTGTTCGACCTCGCTCGCTTCGAGCGCCGTGATGGCGGCGAGAACGCGCTCGTCCTCGGTGATCACATGCCGCGCGCGGCGCGCGAGGCGGTCGGGGAGTGCCGCCAGCCGCGGCAGGTCCGCCGAGTCCAGATCGCGCAATTGTGGCACGCCAAGGAGCGTCGCGGCTTGCTCGCAGTCAGCGCGACGCGCGTTGTACTCACTCTGCACGCCTTCCCCGTGGGCGATGCGATGGGTTACTCCGGAGTGGATGACCACCAAATCTGCCGCGTCCGGCAGCGGGATGCGGCGGTACTCCAGGCTGCGCGTATCCAAAAACAGCGCGGTGCGCGTATCGGCCAGGCTGGCTGCCATCTGGTCCATGATCCCGCAACGGGCTCCGACGAAGTCGTTTTCGGCAGTCTGACCGAGGCGAGCCAGGTGCAGGTCGTCGAGATCCAGGCTGAAGGCGCCACGAATGGCGCGTAGTAGGGCCACCTCGAGCGACGCACTGGACGACAGGCCACCGCCCAGCGGCACCGTCGAGTTGACGCGCAGATCGAAGCCTGGGAACGCATAGCCCGCTCGGCCCAGCGCCCATGTGATGCCCTGGACATAGTCGAACCACAGGTGCGTCGGCTGCTCCTGGCCGATGACGAATGTGCCCTCTGGCGAGCTGTTGGCGCTGTGTGCCAGCACCTGGCGGTCAGGGCGAGGCCGAAGCTCGACCCACGTCTGCTGGGGAATGGCCGTGGGCAACACGAAGCCACCGTTGTAGTCGGTGTGCTCGCCGATGAGATTGACTCGCCCTGGCGCCGAGGCAGTGATGACGTCAACCATGGCTATCTCGTCAGTGGTTCACGGTACCCCGCGCCAGGCGCGCTTGCGGCCTGGGCTTAGTCGATCTCGGGTGCCGCCTTGGACCCGCGGGCCCGACGTGTGTTCGGCCGGGAGGTCTCGGCAACCTCGGGCACCACCAGGCCATTGGGCGCGGGGGGCTCTGGCGCTGGGTTTTTCAACGCCCGCGCCGCCGAGCTTCTCCGTGATGACGGTTTCGCGGCCGCGGGCTCCTCGGCCTGCACCGGCAGTGGCGAGGTGGCTTCCGTACGGCCACGCACGGTGCGCGGCTGCTTGGCCTTGCCAGTAGTCACGGTGGGTGCCGCCGCGGCAGGCGGTTCAGCCTCAGCAGCCGATGATCCAACGGCGGGCGCCGCGTCGCCCGCTTTGGACCGCCGCCCACGCCTGGGCGATGGGGCGGCCTCACCCTGGGTTGACGGCTCGGGTAGGGCCGCCAACGGTTCGGCCGCGCTGGGCAGCGCGGCGATAGGCTCGACGCCGGCCGGCAATGCGGCGACCGGTGCTGAAGCAGGTGTGGCGGCACGTCGCCGTCCACGCGGCACCACCACCGCCGACGGCGCGGCCGGCGGCGCCTGAGGCTCATCAGGCTCGATCCGCTCGCCAGCAACGGGCGAGGCGGCGCGGCGGCGCGTGCGCGGGCTGGGCTTGGCTGGCATCTCAGCCGGCGGCTCGACAGGCGCTCCTGGTGGCGCAGCCGTGGCTGACGTTGCCGATTCGGCGGCGGTCGGAACCTCGGCGGAAGCACGGCGGCGCCGACCGCGCGCGGGCTCGGCTGGCGGCGATGGCATCTCGACAACGGGTTCGGCTTGAGGTTCGGGTGCTCGTCGACGGCCGCGCCGCGCCGGCGGCGCACTGGGACTACTCGGCGCGCTCGGCTCAGCACTTGCTTCACCGGCCGGCTCAACCGAGCCAGCTTCGTCAGCACCACCAGGTGCGGCCAGCGGATCCGGCCGCCGTCGGCGGCGGCGGCGCAGGCGCGGGAACTGCTCCGTGGCCGAACCGTCCTCGCTCTCGAACTCGGGCGGCACGGCACCGGAGACTCCGCCATCGCCACCAGGGCGGGCGGTGGCCTCGTCGTCGCGTGGCGGCACCTGCTCGTACTGCTGCCGCAGCCGCTCTCGGCGACGTTCCCACGCCCGGCGGCGGCGCCGGCGGGCACTCGTCGGCAGGCCGCTCTCCTGGCCTGGCGCGGCCACTGGCGCCACACCAACACCGTCCGCGGCCTCGACTGCCGCGCCATCCTCGATCCGCGGCCCCTGGCCAGGCAAAGCCTCGCGCGGCGGACGCCGCCCGCGATGCAGCAGCTGCCCGATCAGCTTCGGCGCAGGCACGATCTGCCCAACGTTTTGTGTCGTCGCGACCAGGTGATTGAAGTACCCGCCGCGTAGCGTTGAGGTGTCACCAACCAGGACGATCAACCGACGTGACCGTGACACTGCCACGTTCAGCCGTTGCTCCAACCGTAGGAAGCCGATGTCCCGACGGCGATTTGCGCGCACCAGTGACAGGACGATGATGTCCTTCTCGCGGCCCTCGAACGCATCGACGGTGTCGATCTCCAGCTGGCGCTCGGACGGCCAGTCATGCGGCCCCATCAACCGACGTAGGAGGTCGCGCTGCTCGGCGTACGCGGTGATCACGCCAATGGTCAGGTTCGGCGGCGCCTGGCTCGCCAGGTAGCGCGTGATGCTGGTGACCAGCCGCGCTTCGGCCACGTTGAACAGGGACGTTCCGCCCGCCCGTGATTCGACATTGCCGCGCAAGGAGCGCGTATCCACCCACGTCACCGGCGAGGGGAACATTGGCATCCCGGTGCCGCGACGGGGCGCGGCTGGGCCGGTGCGCACGCGACTGGAGTAGAACACGCGCGACACGAGCTCGCCGATGGCCGGATGCATGCGGTTCTGCTGGTCGAGCAGGACCGTCGCGGCTGGCGCGAAGCGTCGCTCCTGAATCCAGGCAAACAAGCTCTTGCCGACGACGTGCTGCGCCCCGGGCTGGGCCACGCCCATCATCGCCGGCCGACCGCCGTGCCGTCCGCGCCGGCCACCAGCACCACCACCACCACCACCATTGCTAGCGGCCACGATCTGCTGTTCGGCTTCGGACATGACCGGCTGCAACTGCATCGGGTCGCCGACCATGATCATGCGTCTGCCGCGCGCCAGCGCGAGCAGCGAGTCGAGCACGCCTGCGCGGTTCGCCTCGTCGACGATGACGTAGTCGTAGACACGCGCGCCGGCGACGTCTTGCAGCACCAGCGCGTCGATCGTCGTGAAGATGATGTTGCGATCGCCCAGGTCGGCGTCGGGCGTCGCGTAGTACGGTCGCGCGTCCTTGGCGACGCGTTCGTAAAAGCCGATGCGCGCGATGCGCTCCTGCGCGTCCTCGAGGAATGGCAGCACCTTCATCAGCATGTTGTCGGTGCCGTGGTTCGAGTGCGAGCACACCAGGATCTTCACGCCCGGGTCACGCAGAATGAGCTGCACGTCGATTTCGGCCGCGGTCGTCGACTTACCCGTACCCGGCGGACCCATGATCATCATCGCCTGACCATCCTCGAGGCCCAACGCGAGCGCCACGGCGCGCGACTGACTACGATTGCGCACCACGGCGGCGTTCACGAAACGCTCAGGGCGCACCTGGCGCGGCGTAGGCATCGACGCTGGCGCGGCGACCAGTCGGACGAGGTTGGGCAGGCTGCCGGTCGGGCTCGCCAATTCCTCGAGCAGGGCGCGCTTTTGCTCGAGGATCTTGCGCCGCGAGCGTGGGCGCACGAAGCCTGAGCGCGGCGGATCGGAGGCCGATCGAACGCCGACGATCATCGTGCCTGCGCTGGGGTGGGTATCGATGACCCGCCCGCTGGTGCGTGAGCGGCCCTGATCGTCCATGACTTCGAGCCACTCGCCGTCGTCAAAAGCGCGCAGCGCGTCGACGGGCAGGCCTTTCAAGCGCCACACATCTTCTTCGCCACCGTGACTCAGACTGGCGTCTTTGAAGGGCACCGTCAGCCGCTGGGTACGCGCTTCGTCTTCCTTGGCTTCTGCCTCGAGCGCGGCGCGCAGTGGCGCGGCGAACCCGCCCCAGCGTCGGCCAGCTAAGCGAGCAAAATGCGCCTCGAGGATGTCGACGCCGGGATCGGGCTCGGTGTTGGCCGCGTCGTCGGGCGGCAGCAGAATGCGCTCGGGGCGAACCACGACGCCGACCGCGCCTGGCTCGCGGTCGGGCGGACGGGCATCTTCAGGCACCTGGGCCACCTTGGTGGCCACCAGGTGGCCTTCACCCAGCGAGCAGCTGAACTCGAGATGGAGCTGCGGGAAGCGCAGCGAGAGGCCCTCGCCTGCCGCCCAGCGGGTTGGCGTAGTCCAGACGACAAGATTGTCGGCTGCCGTGTTCTGAAGCAGCCGGGCGAAGCGAGTTTCGATCGGTCCAGTGGCGAGACCTCGCACGTTGTTCGCCTCGCCGTAGAGCCGCATCCAGGCGGTCAACGTCGCGCGAACTGTGGGCGCTAACTCGAGCCGAAGCGTCGGGAGCGACTCGGTGAGCCAGCGACCTGTGCCAGGCCGCCTGAACCGTCGGCGACGACGGTCGGGTGGCACTTTCCCCCCATCCCACACTCGCGCCCAGGAGAGACAAACGTCACACGTGCGACCTGCCAAGCGGGCAGCGCGTGAGGTGGTAGATGGTCACACGAAGTATACACCCACCCCGAGCCGAGTGGAAGATATGTTCGACGCGGCCTTAATGTCATCCTGAGGCGAGGAACGAGCCGAAGGATCCACTTGTTGCCGGGTGTCCGTTCGAACGCTTAGGCGACGGATGGAGTGGTCGAAGCTCGCGGATCGTTCGCGGCGCTCAGGATGACCGGACGGCCTGTCAGGCGCTGGTGCCCAGCAGCTCGCGCGCGCGGTCTAAAAGCTCGCCCAGCTGTTCGGCGTCGAGCACCAGAAATGCCAATGGCGGGTCGTTGCGCGACGACTGAATGCCGATCGCAGGCAAGCCCCGAATCGAAAACCCGGTGCACGCGAAACCGGCTTCAGCATCGACCCGCAGCGATGGCAGTCCGGCCGGCTGATCGGCATCAGGAAAGGCCGGCGTCGGCTGCCCTTCGGCGAGCAGACCGCGCACGTCGGCGGCGAGATGGGCCAGCACGAGCCGATCGGCGAGCACAAAGCGCGCTTCGGTCCGCGCGTCCGCGGCGGTGAGCACCAGCGCTTCGTCTTCGCGGTGATCGCCCTCCTCGTCCGCGCCCGCGGCCGACTCCCAGTCCAGCGTCCAGACGGACGGACGCAAGACCGGCGCAACGCCCGAGGTCTGCTCGGGTGGGGCGCGATCCTCGAGTGCGGCCCACGCCGCGCCTTCGGCCGCGGCGGCTTCGAGCGCCAGCAGCAGGTTCTCGCGTTGATCGCTTGGCAACTGGAGATCGGGAAGTGCGCGCAACAGCACGCGATCCCAACGCTCGAGCAGCGCCGCGCGTTCCTCGGGCGGCAGCTCCTCGCGCAGGAAGCGCAGTTGGGCGGCGAATTCGCCCCACTCCTCGACGCCTGCTTCGGCCGCGGCGCCGTGCCGCAGAAACTCACGAATGCGGCGCAGGAGCGCCTCGTGCTCTTCGGGATCCGACCCGTGGCCGAATCCGGCGCTCCCGCCGGGAGCTTCACTCATGTTGCCGGCATCTTAGCGCAATGCCCCGGCCACCTAGCGCAACGTGATCGGGCTATCGGTCACGCCACGCCGCGCCGCGCGGGCCGGCCGGTCCCAATGCCACTGCTCAGCCAGACGCCCGACCGGCCCAGTGGGAGGGCAAAGCCATCGAGCAGCGTGCTCAGGGCCGCTTACTGGAGCTGGCGTGTTCACCGCGCGCGTAGCGGACGATACGTCGGAGGGGCAGGTGGACCATCGAACGTGCGAGCTGCGGCAGAGCCTCGGCGGCGATCTCTCGGGGCGAAGCGAAGCGACCTTCGGCGTGGGTCTGGGCGGAGTCGATGGCGCGCCGCAGATCATCGGGACTGTGGCCTCGGAAGCGCGTGCAGGCCAGACCGACGACGGCCAGCGTGTGCGCGTCGGACCCGCCGATGCGGGCCAGCCCGTACTGATCGACGAAACGAACGGCTCGGGCTTGTGATGCACGGCCCGCTGGGCTCGCGTTCAACACTTCTATGCCTGCGAGCAGTTGGTGCTCATGGGCGGCGAGCAGTGCGCGGCTGCTGAGCGAGTGCGTCCAGCGCGTGAACGGGTGCGGCGCGATGCACAGGCCGGCCCGTTCGCGGACCCACTCGGCCGTGGCCTGGATGGACATCAGCGCCGCGGGCCGCTGCTCGACGAACAGTGCGAGCAAATGGCCGTCGCGGGTCGTGACCTCGACGCCCGGGACGACCTTAACGCGGTAGCCCCGCTGGTCGGCATACTCGCGCGCCTCGATCGAGGCGCGCGTCTCGTCGTGATCGGTAATGGCGATGACGTCGAGGTCGGTCTCGTGCTCGACGAAGTCGACGAGCGCCTGGGTGGACATCAGGCCATCCGATGCACGCGTATGCAGGTGCAGATCGGCTCGGCCGAACGCAGCGTCCGCGTGCGCGACCACGCCAGAGTATACGCACGCGTCTGGAGCGCGTTCGTAGCCCCATGCGCCCCGGCGGACGCGCGCGGGTGCCTAACAATGGCAGCTGGATGGCTCCGTGATTCCACTCGCCGATAGCCTGGCCAGCCAGCGACGGCCAGTCATTACTCAAGCCCTCATCGTGGCTTGTCTCATCGTCTTCCTCTACGAGCTCACCTTGCGCGGGGTGGCGCTGGATCGGTTCGTCGAGCGCTGGGGCGCAGTGCCGCGCCTGGTCCTGACGGCACTGTCCGTCAGCTCGCTAGTGCCACGTACAGAGTTGCTGACGCTCGTCACCAGCCAGTTCATTCATGCTGGCTTCCTACACCTCGGCGGCAACATGCTGTTTCTGTGGGTCTTCGGCCGCGCCGTCGAAGATCGCCTCGGGCGGCCACTGTTTCTGGGCTTCTACCTTCTTGGCGGGTCGCTCGCGGGCCTCGTCCAGTGCTTCATCTCGGGGCCGTCCGAGACTATCCCCCTGGTCGGCGCCAGCGGCGCTATCGCGGCGGTGCTGGGCGCGTACTTCATCTCGTATCCAGCGGCCTGGGTGCGCGTGCTCATGCCCGTGCTGTTCTTCTTCTGGACCTTCGACCTACCAGCGGTCCTCGTGCTGGCCTTCTGGTTCGTCACCCAGTTCTTCACCGGTGTCACCGCCATCACGCACGCCAGTCGGGCCACGAGCGACGTGGCGATCTGGGCACATATCGCCGGCTTCGTGCTCGGCGCCGCCGCCGTCAAGCTGCTGCCGGGCGCCGGCGCGGCGGTGGCAGGCCCGAAGACGGCACCAGCCTTCAAGCGTGCCGACGCGCCGGGGCCGGCACGGCTGATCTCGTCCGTGGCAGACCTGTTGGCAGTGCTGCTGGGCGCACGCGTCGTGCTGCGCTTCATCGGCATGACCGCGCTGCTGGCGCCCGTCGCGGCGGTGACCGAGCCGATTGTCGATCCTTTCCAGGTCGTGCTGCCGGCGCTACGCGTGGCGGGCGGCATCCTCGAGATCTACACGCTCGTCGCGATCGTTAGTGTCTACGTCGTAGCCGGCTTGATCGGACAGCTCTTCGTCAAAACCTGAGCGCCTCGCGCGCCTGCCGGATCCGCTCGATGTGCTGATCGGCGCTGGCCAGGCCAGCACGCATGGTGTTCACCGACAGATGGGTAGCGCCCAGCGCTTGCCACTCGAGCGCTGTCTTGCGCCACTCGTCGGGCGTGCCGGCGTTGGCGTCGATGCGTTGGTCGATGCCGAAGTTTTTCGGATCTCGGCCGGCCTCAACCAGCCAGCCGCGCAATTTCTCGAGCGTTGGGCCCCAGCCGCCCTCGAGCGGCCGCTGCGGAAAGAAACCATCGGCGATCTCGGCGGCACGCTTGATCGCGGCCTCGGCCGAGCCGCCGATCCAGATCGGAATCGGCCGCTGCACCGGCAACGGATTGATGCCCGCGGCGGTAATGTGGTGGTAGCGGCCCTCGAACGTGATCACCGGCTCCGTCCACAGACGACGCATCACCTCGATCTGCTCCTCGTAGCGCCGCGCGCGGTTCTTGAAGTTCATGCCCAGGCCTTCGTACTCGACCCAGTTCCAGCCGATGCCGACGCCGAGGCGGAACTTGCCGTGCGTGAGCACGTCGATTTCCGCGGCCTGCTTGGCCGCCAGCGCCGTCTGGCGCTGAGGCAGGACGATCACGCCCGTCACGAGCTCCAGCTCGGGCGCGACGCCGGCCAGATAGCCGTACAGGACCATCGGTTCGTGGAACATCGTGTGCGCGGTATACGGGCCTGACCACGGTTTGTAGTGCTCCGGGTCAGCGCCGAGGACGTGGTCGTACGCCATCAGGTGGTCGTAGCCGAGGTCCCGCGCGGCCTGGGCGTAGGCGCGTACCGCGCCGGGGTCAGGGCCAATCTCGGTCTGAGGAAATACCACGCCAATACGCATTGCGGCTCCTCTGTTCTAGTCGGGCGGGAGGCACAGCCGGGACAGGATCTCGGGCGGGACGACGCTTGCCAGCGCCGCCTGCTGCGCCGCGAACAGCTGCTCATTGCCCAGCCCGGCCAGGTCCAGCAACTCGTCGAGCTTGCTGCGCGGGAACGTGGCGCCCTCGGCAGTGCCCTGCACTTCGACCAGCTGCCCATTGCTGGTTTGGACCACGTTCACGTCCGCGTCGGCGACCGAATCCTCGACGTAGGCCAGGTCGAGCAGCGCCTCGCCGTGCACCAGGCCGACGCTCACCGCGGCCACCGGCGCGACCAGGGGCGTAAGCGCGAGCTTGCCAGTCGCCAGCAGATCGTGCACGGCCAGCGCCAGCGCAACATAGGCGCCCGTCACCGACGCGGTGCGCGTACCACCGTCGGCCTGCAGCACCGTGCAATCGAGCATGATCTGGCGCTCGCCGAGCCGCTTGAGATCGATCGCCGCACGTAGGCCGCGGCCAATCAAGCGACTGATCTCCTGTTGCCGCCCGCCGCTGATGCCGCGATTCCAGGGAATCCGCTGCGGACTCGACGGCGGAATCATCGCGTACTCGCTCGTCACCCAGCCCTGGCCGCGACCTGTCAGGAAGCCGGGCACCTGCTCCTCGACGGCGGCCGTACACAGCACCCAGGTAGTGCCCATGCGAATCAGACATGACGCCGGCGTCGACGTCAAAAAGCGCGGTTCAATGCTGACGGGGCGCAGCTGGTCCGCCGCGCGGCCATCCG
>WNGB01001658.1_pt1 | contig 36495 bp, 29 predicted proteins | sample 5400681 | NCBI WGS metagenome assembly WNGB01 (sample SAMN13153367, study PRJNA577476) | soil metagenome | isolation source: 115 cm soil or saprolite under grassland replicate 2 | place: USA:California | collected 2016-06-15 | reverse complement strand
TTACTCGGCGCGGCCTTCGGCCCGGCGTTGAGTTACTCGGCGCGGCCTTCGGCCCGCCTGCGTTGTTTGTTTGCGTGACTCGCTCGTCGGAGATACTGGTGGCGACAACCCTGGGGCTGTATGGAAGGAGAACCTATCTTCGGATTGTCAGGTGCGTCGTCTTGCGTGCAGAGTGAGGATCAGTCGTGAAATTCCGCGTGGGTTTCGTCGTCGAGCAAGCCCTTGGACATGTGGCCTACGGCATGGGCCTGAAAAATGCTCTTGCCGGCCGAGAAGATCTGGAACCCGTCTGGCTCGAAGTGCCCTATGCGCTGGGCAAGTTCGAACGTCTCCCGTGGATTGGCAAGAACTGGACGGTTCGCGGCAGCGCTCGTGCGTGGAAAAAAATTCGCGACGCTCGATTGAAAGCTCCGCTCGACGCACTCTTTCTACACACGCAAACCGTGAGTATTTTTTCGACGACGCACATGCGGCGCGTTCCGACACTTCTGTCGCTCGACGCGACTCCGCGTAATCTCGACGAACTCGGCGCATCCTATGCGCATGAAGTTGCAAGTGCGTCGGTCGAAAGGCTCAAGCTTCTCGCTCATCGCAGCGTCATGCAACGAGCGCAACGACTCACGGCGTGGTCAGAGTGGACGAAGAACTCGTTGGTTCGCGAGTACGGAGTTCGAGCCGAGTCGGTGACCGTCATTCACCCAGGTACCGTCCTCTCCAACTATCCCGCGCCCGCGACCCGCACGGTGCGCCGCGAAGGCCCCCTGCGCGTGCTCTTCGTAGGTGCCGATTTCGTGCGAAAGGGCGGAGACTTGCTGCTCGAAGTATTCCGCCGCCACTTGCGGGGCCGCTGCGAACTTCATTTGATCACCGCCGCCGACGTGCCGCGGGAAGAAGGCGTGCACGTCTATCGTGGCCTCAAGCCGCACTCCGCCGAGCTTTTCGCGCGCTACCGCGACGCCGACGTATTCGCCCTGCCTACGCGCGGCGACTGTCTGGCCGTCGTGCTCGGCGAGGCCATGGCTTCGTGCCTCCCCATCATCACGACCCGCGTAGGTGCTCACGCCGAGGCCGTCGAAGATGGCCGGAGCGGCTACCTGCTTTCGGTCGACGACGCGGACGGCTTGCGCGACAGACTCGAGCGGCTCGCGGCAGACCGCGAGCTCGTCTTTCGGATGGGGATGCGCTCGCGACAAATCGGGGAAGAACGGTTCGACATGAACAAGAATGCGCACCGAATCGCCGACATGCTCATCGGGCTCGCGAAACGCACCCGCGCCAATGAGAATGCCGCGGGCGTTCCCGCTCCGTAGCATTACTGCGTCAGATCCTCACTACCAGATCGTTGCATCGGAGTAGCCATAGGCCCACGAAACTACTGACCGAACAGGCAGAACTGGCTCTCGGCAAAGCCCCGCAGGCGGGGCCAAAGGCCACGCCGAGTAACTCAAGAAAAGGCGAGGCCTCGCGACGATTCCCGTCTGCGGCACAGCTCCGACGGCCTCGCCGTAGTTACGTGGCCGCCCCGCGAAAATTGCCGATCGTGATCTGTCATGGCCAAGATCTGACGCAGTAATGGTAGACGAACAGATCCCCGACTCAAACGCGCGGTAGCCGGTCCGGAGGGCCGATGGTGGAGATTTCGTCCTTGAAGCGGGTTGCCGAGCTCGCCTAGCATGTCCACGCTGTGTCCGGCGCCCATCCCAGCGATCGATTCTCTGCCGCATCCCTTCGCACCCGCACGGCCGCGGGTTTCGCCCTGATTCTCCTGTCGATCGTCGCGGCGTGCGGAAGCGGCGGCCCGTATATCTGGTACCGAGATCTGCCGCGAAACGAGTGGGTGGTGCAGCCCAGTGAGTACGTGATCGGTATCGGAGACGCGCTGAGCGTCAAGGTCTACGAGCAAGACAGCCTCGCCGCCACACCCAAGGTGCGCACCGACGGACGCATCGCGCTACCCCTCGTCGGGGAAATGGTCGCCGCTGGCAAACATCCTTCCGGTATGGCGAGAGAGATCGAGGGCCGCCTCAAGGAGTTCATCGTGTCGCCTCGTGTGACGGTGAACGTCGAGACAGCGCAACCGGTGGCGGTGAACGTCGTCGGAGAAGTGGGCAAAGCCGGTGCGGTCACCCTCGAACCCCCGGCGAACATCCTGCAAGCCCTCGCTCAGGCGGGGGGCCCGTCGGAGTACGCCAACAAGTCACGGATCTTCGTGCTGCGGCGAATCCCGGAGTTTCGGCGGATTCGCTTCACCTACGACGCGATCCTCGAAAACCAAGCGGGCGCCGCCCTCTTTCCGTTGCGCAGCGGCGACGTCATCCTGGTCGAGTGAGGGTTTCACCCGGCGCGCCGCTTCGACGATCTCCTCGAGGCGAGCGATGGAACGTGCCGAAGCGAGTTCCTGCTCGCTGATGCTGATGTCGAAAGCATCCTCGAGAGCGAGCAGAATCTTGAGCGAGCCGAGCGAATCCCAAGCGGAAATCTCGGCTGGACCGAGAAGTGGACCCGGCAGGTCGGCGAGTCCAAGCACACGCGCCACGATCTTCGCGACGTTGGCCCCCTCCCCTTCGATCGTCTCGCCGGCCGCTTTGGCTGGAACGCCCCCGACGACGGCACCAGCCGGGACGTTGCCGGAAACGACGCTTCCGCTCAGGACGCGCGCATCGTCGCCAATCGTCGAGCCCCGCAGGACGGTGACGCGGCTCCCGAGGACGACGCGCCGTCCCACTCGCACGGGCGCGGGTAGCGCGATCGCGTTGCGGTCGCCCGCTACATGGAAATCGCTGTCCATGATGACGGCGAACGGCCCGAGCTGCGTCTCGTCGCCGATGTGCACTTCGAGCTGCGAAGAGATGGCCGCCCCGTAGGAGATGAATACGCGATTTCCCAGCTCGATGCGGCCGCCGGGCATCACGACGAGGTGCGACGGGGCCGGCCGGGAGCCGAGCTCGAAATCATCGCCGATGAGCAGCGTGCCGGCATTGACGACATAGGGACGGCCTCGAACGTAGGCGTTTTTTCCCACGCGATCAGCGGCACGCAACCAAAAAGCGGATTTCGTCCGACGCACCCACTGATCGAGACCGGCACCTGGAAAAGCCATGATCACCTCTGCCAGTCGAGAGAGATGGGATCGGGCAACACATAGGGCTGGTCCGGGTTCCAGCGAAACTCACCATTTTCGCCCTGCGCGAAGCCCGAGCCCAGCCAAAACGTGAGGCACGGTTTGTTTTTCGCAGTCGCGATGTGCTGAGCCAAGACAACTTTCGCAGCTTGCTCGCGAGCGACCGTCACGGCCATGTGGACCATCGTTTCTTCTACTTTGCGGCCCATGACCCGGCAACTGAGAACGTAATCGACGATTCGTACGGTGTCCCCGTCGCGCTCGACGCCCAGCAAGCCGGTGAGACCCGCGTCGCCGAATCGATCGGAGACGTTCATGGTCCAGAAATGGCGGCGAGGATCGCGCGTCCAAGCGAGCAGCTCGGCCTCGCTCATCCGCCGCGTCGTGAGATTGAGCTGGTTCGTCTTGTTCAGTAACTGAGTGGCACGCGCCAGATTGGACGACCCCAGAGGCTCGGCGCGGACTTTGATCTGCAGGCTTTTCAACCACTCGCTCATCGAGCCTACTTGCTTCTGCAGCTGCTCGCGCTTGCGCTCTTCTGCGTAGAGCCGAGTGCGCTCCAGGTCTTCCTGGCTCCGAGCCGGGCTGTCGAAGCAGCGCAGGCGCTCGAGCGCGCTCGGGTAGAGGAGCTTGTCTTCCGGCCACTCGGGCACTAGCACCTCGGGCAAGGCCTCGCGCACGCGAGCTCGCTCGACGGGGTTATCGTCGATGAACACCACCGATTGCAGACCAAGGTTCAGCTCCGCCGTGAGCTCGGCGAGGTTCTGTGCTTTATCGGTCCAGTTGATCTTCCAACCGACGAAATCGGTGTCGCGAAGAACCATTTGGGGATGACTGCGGATCGCCTCGAGCGCGGTCGTCTCCTCGTTTTTGCTGACGATCGCTAGGATGACGCCGCGACGCTTGAGGTTCTTCACGGCGCGCTGAAAATCGACGAAGGCCTCGCCGACAGCGTCGAGGCCGCCCAGGCGAAGGCCTTCCCATCCGACGTCTCCGACGATTCCACCCCAGAGCGTATCGTCGAGATCGAGGACGAGCAGCTTGCGTGCACCCCCATCGAGGGCAAAAATCGCCGCCTTGATGTCAGCAGCCGCCTCGGTCATCACCGAGCGCGGGACGGGCATTTTGCCGAGATACCACCCCTTCGGGCTGAGCGCGGGCCCACCTGCCGAAAGGAACCAACGCTCCGAACTGAAGGCAAACACATTGCTGGTACGCGCCAAGTTGTCGCAGAGGCGGAGATTGACCTTCATGAGCTCGCGGGCGATGCCCCCCTTACGCGCATCGAGCATACCGAGCCCTCGAGTCCATGGGGGAATCGTCCAGGTGGGCACGAAAACGAACTTGTACCGCTGGGCAGCTCGCTCGACGAGCGAGCTGAAAGCATCCACGTCGGCGATGAGCTCCTGCTCGTCGACCGCTTCGAAGGCAAGCGCGCGTGCGAATGACGGCAGCGCCGTGTCCGGCCTCGTCCACACGACGAGAAAATCTGCCGACTCCCGGGGAGATTCGTCCAAGAGAACCTGGGTCACCTGGCCAAACGGCGCGACCTCGACGCCCAAGCCCGGGTAAACGCCTGCGATGCGAAGCTCATCGGCGAGCTCGTCGACAGTGAAGTCGGCGACGAGCGTACCCGAGAAGCGGGCAGGCAACGGCGCAGCGACGATCGGTGGCTCTTTACGGACAGAGCCAACACCATTGAGCGCACCATTGACCTCACTGGCCGTCGTGCGAAGCACGCGCGCGGGAATTCCACCTGCCACGGCCCGAGCGGGAACATCGCTTTCGACGATGCTGCCGGCGGTGATGACGGCCCCCGCGCCGATTTTCACGCCCGGCCTCACCGTCACCCGACCTGCGAGCCACACGTCATCGCCGATCTCGATCGGCCTCGCCTCGGCGGGGCCGGAACGGACGGCAGCCTCCGGCACATCGACGTCGGAGACGATGCAGTGCTGGCCAATCATGACGCGATGCCCGATCTTCACGGTCTTTTTGGCGGCGATGACCGCGCCGAAGTTGATCCACACATTGTCGCCGAGCTCGATTCGCCCCCCCTCGCCCGTCGCCAGCTCCACCGGGAGGAACGTGGAGATGACCATCAGGCCGTGACCCACCGCGATCGATCCGCGATTGTCGATGTGCATCTGTCCGACCACCCGCGCGCCTACGCCGACGTCGCAGGACCGGAGCGAGATTTTCGCGCGGGTCGTTTCGGTCATCAATCGGAGCCCTTTGCGGAGTCTCTCTGCCAGACTCAGATCCTGATCACGCGTCAGCCCGCGCCAAATCTTGGATAGTAGCCGCTGCTCCTGCATGTTTTCACCTTTTAGCGCGCAAGCGAATGTGGGGCAATCACCTCACCGTTCGCGCCGCTCCAAATCGGCCACGACGCACAAGTGGTCGGAAGCTCCCTTGCAGGCCACCTGGAATCGAGCGAAGCGCAATTCGTCGCTCGCCAGGATGCGATCGAGGCGCATCCAGGGTCGATAGCTCTGAAATGTGTAGCCGAATCCCCATCCCACCTCGGCGAAGCCGTCCTGGAAGCGGGAAAGATTTCGGGCGTAAATCGGGCTGAGCCCAGGAAGATTCAGGTCGCCGGCGATCACGGCAGGGTAGCGATCGCCCGCTGCAAGAGCAGCTGCCGTCTGCACCTGAAACGCCCGCAGCTCGCAATTTTCTACGAAGTCCTGACCGGCAGCGCCGGAAAAAATGCGACCGCTCAGGATTTCGCGCCGCAGGCCGGCCCCGCGCAGCTCGTAAAATGCACCGCGCGGCGAGACCGGATGAAGATTGTAGAGGGCGATCCGGCCGATCGGCGTTTCGACCACGTAGCGCATGAAACGAGGAGAGCGTAAACGCCCATAGAATGGCAGCCTGTCCGGATCCGAAGTGACGACGATCGGAAATCGGCTGGCGATCACGAACTGAGTCGAGATTTCGACGATTGGATAACGCGAACGCAACGCCGCGGCGATCTTCTCCGGCTCGAGAAAGACCTCTTGAAGTGCCACGATGTCCGGCGAAAAGGATCCGATCTCCGCATCGACTTTGTCATAACCGAAGTAACCTGAATCGACATTGAAGCTCATGACGCGAACGATCGGGGCGTCCTTGTGCCCGACTGCCGGCAAGGAGAGAACCAATCCCATCAAAGGGAACAGCAAGACGACCAGAGCGGCGAGCTGGGTGAGGAGCAGCCAGTAAAGGCGGCTCACGAGCAGCGCGATGACGAGCAGCGGCAGAGGTAAGGCGAATCCAATGCGCGGCAGGTACAGCGCCACGCCGGTCATCCACCACGATTCGCCCATCGTGTGCAGCAGCACCGCGCAAGCGAGCAGCGAAGCGGGATAGCCTACCGCGAGCACGGCGACGATTCGACGCAGCCACTTTTTCATTTCGGCCGGAAGCGCGGAGCGACGTTGTTCATGCCGTACGGCGCGAAAACTTCCTCGCTACGATCGATCGAACCACTTCGACCTGTTCCTTGTCCAGCCCTCCCGTCGCCCACAGGCAGACGGCGTAGGTGGATAGCGCGAAGGGGGCCGCGATGAATGACGAGAAGCCGGAGAGCAGGCGCGCTACCGCGGCCATGGCGCCGGCAGCGACAAGCGCCAGCAAAAGCTGGCGCCGGAGGGGGCGATCGAACACGCCTCGCGGAGTCAGCCAAATTCCGGCACCGGTCATCAGAACTTCGCTGCCGACATTCGAGACACACACACCGAGGCCGCCGTTGCCGAACCGTGTCTGGAACCATGGGACGAGGATGGGGTCGAGCGCCGCGCTGACGATGACGCAAAGAAATTGAACCATGGCCCAGAGCCGGGCGCGTTCGGCGGCGAGGAGAGCGACTCCCAATACCATGCTGAAATAGACGAGAGCGACGAAAATCGAGAGAATGCGGAGGTCGTCTTCCGCGGGGCCGAACTGTTTGCGGCTGAAGATGCGTATGCCGATATCAGGATAGAGGGCGCATCCCATGGCCAGCGGGACGGCCAGCATCGCGGCAATTCTCAGTCCGTTGCGTACCGTCCGCTGGTAGCCCTCCCGGTCGTCCGCGTAGAGACGGCAGAGTGTCGGATAGAGAGCGGTGATGAGCGCGTTCGCCGGGTAGACCAGCACACCCACCAGCCTGCGCGCGGCTGCCAGCCACCCCACGGCTTCGACCGGGGCGAGCCAGGAGAGAAACGCGGCGTCCACGTTGGGTTGCAGGGCCATCGACACGCCGAAGAAGAGGAAAGGAGAGCCGTCGTGGAGCAGCGTTTTGAGCGTCTGCGGACGAAAGGACAGCGCTCCCACGTTGGCACGACGCACGGTGCGCCACACCAGGGTGAGCACGACGGCGCCCGCTACGAGGTGTGCCATCAGCGTCTCGCGAAGGCGACCCCCCAGCAGCAAAGTAGGTATGACCAAGAGAACGACCAAAAACTGCAGCCCCACGGCGCTGTACGCCGCGATGTCGGTTCGCTCGAATCCGCGCATCGTGTCCTGGAATGCGCTGCCGACCGTGTTCAGGATCGCAATCAAGATCATGAGCACCAGCGCCACTCGGAATTCGTGCGCGGAACGCAGGACTACGCTCCCCACAACGAGGAGGGCGCCCACGACCACCGCGGCGAGGCCGCGCCAAAGGATACCCGTGCCCAGAAATTCGCCGGCGCGCGAGCGGTCCTTCGCAATCTTGGCCGGCAGCGTGCCCGCCGTACCCCATTCGACGAACAGGAACGCCAGCGACACGTAGGTGGTGGCCAAATAGAAGTGCCCGAAATCCTGTGCGCCGATGTAGCGCCCCATCACCGCGTTGACGAGAACCGAAAGGGGGGTGGTCAAGGCTTGGGCGACCACCAGAATCAGCGCATTGCGAAGTACGAGCGCTTGCGTGCCGGATGCGTTCGATGACATAAGTCGCGAGGAGCGCATCCTATCAGGTTCCCGAGTTTTGCAAGCTCGCGGTCACCGGAATTTCCCGCTGGGATGGCGCCAGCCACCTTGATCGAGCGGGGGGTTGATGGTAGCGCCATTCGTCATGCCAGGTGCGAGGGCCACCAGCGTCGTCATTCCGACTTACAATCGCCGCGAATCTTTGGCGCGGGTTCTCGACGGGCTCGACCGCCAAACCGCCGATCCGGCGGACTTCGAAGTCATCGTCGTCGATGACGGCTCGACCGACGGCACCAGCGAGTGGCTTCGCGAGCAACGCCACGTCTACGAGCTGCGATCCATCCACCAAGCGAACGCCGGCCCCGCGCGCGCTCGAAATACCGGAGTGGAAGCAGCTTTCGGCGAGCTGCTCGTTTTCTTGGACGACGACGTCCTGCCGAGTCCAGAACTGATCGAGCAGCATCGCCGTTCGCACGGCATTCAGACGGATCTCGCCGTGATCGGTCCGCTCGGATCGTTGCCCAGCTATCGGCAGCCGTGGGTGGCGTGGGAACAGGCCAAGCTCGAGCGACAGTACTCGGCCATGACGCGAGGCGATTGGGAGCCGACGTTCCGTCAGTTCTGGACCGGCAATGCGTCGATCCGCCGCGAGCACGTTCTCGCCGTGGGCGGCTTCGATTCCGCTTTTTTGCGTGCGGAGGACGTCGAGCTTGCCTATCGGCTTCATCAGCGCGGGATCAAGTTTCGTTTCAATCCGGCGGCACGGGTGACGCACCACGCCGAGCGATCGCTCGATTCCTGGGTCAACGCCCAGCGAAGTTATGGTCGACTGGAGGTGAGCATTTTCGGAAAGTTCTCGGAAGAGACGCTCATCAAGGTGCTCGCCGAGAACTGGAGCCGCATGCATCCCGCGTCGCGCCTTCTGGTGCAGGGATGCATGGGCCGGCCGCTGCGTCACGGCTGCGTCACGTTCTTGCTGCGAAGCTGGCTGCAGATCGAGGCGGCGACGCGGCCGATCGCAGCCGAAAAAGTGTGCAGCGCGTTCGCCAGTCTTCTCTATTGGCAAGCCTCGACCGAGGCGCTGGGCCCCGATCGCACCCACGACGTGTTTCGCCGAGGCGAAGAAATTCGATCCACCCGTGGAGCCTCATGAGAGTTTCTAGCGCCCATCGCCGTCGAGCTCACGAATCAGTTTGGCGGGAACGCCGCCCACCAACGTGTTGGGCGCTACATCGCTCGTCACGACTGCCCCCGCGGCGACGACCGCTCCCGATCCCACCGTCACCCCGGGCAGAATGGTGACGCGCGAAGCGATCCAGGCGCCGTCGCCAATCACGATTGGGGCGAACGAGTGCGGGCCGCATCGCAATAGGGCCGATCCGATCTCGTGATTGACTGTCAAAAGCAGAACGTGATGCCCAATGCGCACGAGATTGCCTATCCGCACCTCGGCTCCCAAGTCGATGTAGAGTGGCCCCGTCACGATCGTATTCGAGCCGATCGAAAGAAGCTCGCGCCAGTCACCCGGTCCGGTGACGGTCAGCGCGCCCATCACCAGCGTGTTCTCACCGACCACGAGACCGCCCGCACGAAGAAGCAGCGTGCGAGCGTAATTGAAGGTGAATTGAGGTAAGAGACTGGCCAAACCCTGCGTCACGATCCGGCGCGCGTAGAAGCGCTCGAGCTCGATCCGCGCCGTCCGAACCAACTTTGCGCCGAGGCTAGACCGATTCATCCGACGCAGGGCGGGACGAACGACGGCATCGCACATCCGAGCGTCCTGACAACGTCGCGGGAGGGTACGGTCGGCAAGCTGGGTCCCGTTTTTACCATGGAGAATGTGGTAACACCACTTCTGCTTGACGTCGTGAGTGTAGCTCGGTAGATGGCAAAATTGCCATGCTGCCACCTAAAATCGGCTACGTGCCGCGAGTAACGCATCGATGCGAAAGATCAACGTCCTTTTCATGCAATCGCAGTCCTACTTCGGCGCCGATTCGCTCATTCATGCGAACATCATGCGCCACTTGAATCGTGACCGAGTCACGGTGCACGCGGCTTGCAATTACGGGTCGGCTGACGAAAAATCGGCAGCCTTCAAGGCGCTCGAAACGATTCCCGATCTGCACCTGCGCCCCACCGATTTCGGCCCCTCGGTGAACGACCGTTCGATCTCGGAAGTCACCCGCGAGCTGGCGAGAGGCGCATCGGCGGCGGCAAGCTTGGGCGGGCTCGTCGGGTACCTCCGAAAGCATCGCATCGATATCGTCCATGGCACCGAAAAGCCACGCGACGCTTTTTACGGGCTGCTGATTGGGCGGCTGGGCGGCGCCCGCTGCATCACCCATCTCCACGTCAAAGTCGAGAACTGGATCAGCCCCCTGGTGCGCTGGGCGATGAAGTACGACGACGGCCTGATCTCCATCTCCGATTTCGTCACCGAGTCGGCGGTTCAGATGGGGTATCGTCGGGAGCGAATTCACTGCGTTTTGAACAGCCTCGACCTCGACAAGTGGGACAAGCCGTTGGACGGCAGCAGCATTCGAGGCGAATTCGGCATCGCGCCCGACCTGCCCACATTCGCCATCGTCTCGCGACTGTTTCCTTGGAAGGGACATACCGAACTGCTGAAGGCCTTGGCCAAGGTCAAAGAATCGACGCCTCGCTTCCGACTCTTGATCGTCGGCGAGGACGACCCGCGGGCCACTCCCGGCGGCGGCAGCTACCTCGCCGAGCTCAAGAAGCTCCGAGCCGAGCTCGCGCTCGAAGAGCAGGTCGTCTTCACCGGCTTTCGCAGCGACATAGCGAACATCTTGGCCGCCAGCGACATCTTCACGATGCCGAGCTTCGAAGAGCCCTTCGGCGTCGCTTACCTCGAAGCCATGGCCCTGAAAAAGCCGGTGATCGCTCTCGATAGCGGCGGCGTGCCGCAGCTGGTCGATCACGGAAAAGCTGGCCTGTTGTCACCCCCCTACGACATCGACCAGCTCGCATCGAACATCCTGGTCTTGCTGCGCGATCCCGAGCGTCGAAAGCTGATGGGAGCCTACGGGCGCCGACGCGTCGAGGAGTATTTCAACCCGGTCCGCATGGCGAACGAGATCGAGGAAGTGTACCGCCGGGTGCTGGCCGCCTAGTTTGGATGAATGGCAATGGTCTCCTACAAGATCGGATTTTTGGTGGAGCAGGTCGCCGGACACGTGACCAACTATCGCAATCTTCGGCGGGTCGTGGAACGTGACAGCGAGGTCGACGCAACCTGGAACGAAATCGTCTATCACAAGGAAGGAGGCGCGATCGAGCGGCTCTCCTTCATTTCGTCGTACGCGGCCGGTATCACCAGGGCGACTTGGGAGACCTACCGAGCCTTGCGCCGCGGCGCCTACGGTGCGTTGTTCTGCAACACGACCGTCGGCGTGTTCTTCGGCCGCGCGTTCCGCAAAACGCCGACACTCATCGACCTCGACTCGACGCCGCTGCAAATCGACCGCATGCCGGCCTACCAATCGAGTCGCGACATCGCCCCGATGGCTACGCTCAAGTGGAGACTCGCTCGAGACATGTTCCAATCGGCCGCGCTCGTCCAGGCCTGGTCGCGCTGGGCGAAGGACTCCGCCATCGACGATTACGGCGTCTCGCCCGACCGCGTCGTGGTGAATCCGCCTGGGGTCGATCTCGAGTTCTGGCGTCCCAACCACGGAGGCCCACGGCCGGAGCACCAGCCCATTCGCATTTTGTTCGTAGGCGGTGACTTCGCGCGCAAGGGGGGACACGTCCTTCTCGAATGGTTTCGTGGTCAGCGACGGCCCGACGTCGAGCTTCACATCGTGACGCGCGAGCCCGTCGAGAAGCGTGACGGCATCTTCGTCTACGACGACATGCAGCCGAACAGCGCCGCGCTTTTGGGCTTATTTCATCGATGCGACGTCTTCGTGCTGCCGAGCCTCGGGGAATGCTTCGGCATTGCCACCGTCGAAGCGATGGGCGCCGGTCTTCCGGTCATTGCCAGCGATGTCGGGGGTACCGCCGACATCATCCAGCCGGGGGAGAACGGATTCATCGTGCGAGCGAACGATGCCGCATCCCTCGGTGATGCCATCGAGGCTCTGATCGACGACGCCGACAAGCGGCACGCGATGGGTCTCCGGTCGCGTCAACTCGCCGAAGAACGGTTCGATCTTCAGACCAACGCCCGCCGCACGATCGGTTATCTCAAGCAGATCGCCCAGGCTGCCGTCTCTTGACCGACTATCCGAGGCCCCACACGACCATGGTCGTTCCGCGCAAGACCAAACGAATCGGCCTCATGGGCCCTTTCGGCTATGGAAATCTGGGAGACGCCGCCACGCAAGACGCGATCATCGGCTACATTCGTCGCAAGTTTCCCGATATCGAGATCTGCGGGTTTTCTCTCAATCCGGAAGATACCGAAGCCCGTCACGGCATCAAGACCTTTCCCCTCAGCTGGCGAAGTTGGCAATCCGACGCAGGGCACGTCCGCCGCTTCTCCGAGCGCGTCGCCGAGTGGCTGAAGTCGCGAGAGAGTCGCTCGCTGCATGGACTCGGACGTGTCGTTTTGCGCGCACCGAAAGAGCTCGGACTCATCAAGGAAGCATTCGACGCGCTACGAGGGCTCGACTTGCTGATCGTTTCTGGTGGCGGTCAGCTCGAAGATTACTGGGGCGATGGACCGTGGACCTACCCCTACACGCTGTTGAAATGGAGCACCCTCGCCAGGCTACGGGGCACGAAGATCGTGTTCATCAGCGTGGGAGCGGGTCCCATCCGCGCGCCCCTCAGCAAACTCTTCATCCGGTGGGCGCTCTCCCTTTCGGAATACCGATCCTATCGTGACGATTTCTCGCGACAACTCATCGAAAGCATCGGGTTCGACGGCAACGATCCCGTCTACCCCGACTTGGCCTTCGGGCTCTCCCTGGGACAAAACGGCCCTGCCCAAAGGCCGCACGGCGTCGAGCGCATCGTCGCCATCGGCCCGATCGGCTACTTCAAAAAGGGGTCGTGGCCGGAGGCGGACGAAACCATTTACGACCGGTACGTGGACAAGATGACGTCCTTCGTTGCTTGGCTGCTGAGCAGGAACCATGCAGTCGTTTTTCTTCCAGGCGAGGTGCACTACGACCAGCTCGCGATCGGCGACCTGCTGGCGCGCTTGGAGCGCATGGGACTCGACCGCAATCGATTGCTACGCCCTGTCATATCGAGCGTCGGGGATCTCGTGTCGCAGCTGTCGATGACCGACATCGTCGTGGCCTCGCGCTTTCATGGACTGCTCTTGGCTCAGGCCCTCGGCAAGCCTGCCATAGGACTTTCGTACCAGGAAAAGATCGACGCTCTCATGAACGACGCAGGGCAAGGCGAGTACTGCTTCCCCATCGGATCGTTCGAAGTCGAGCGACTGAAGCAGCAATTTTCGACGATCGAGGAACACTATCAATCCGTTCAAGCTCAAATCGTGCGTTGGGCGAGTACCCGCCGCTCCCAATTAGAGGAGCAATACCGGCATGTCTTTGCCGAACCCTCCTGAGACGGCGACGAAACGCTGTGGTAATGCAGAAGCGCGATCGTGCCGCCGTTGCTGGAGACTCGTCTTCTGCACCCCGAGTCGGTGATCGCACAAGTACACTGCCGCGATGTTTGCCGAACCCATCACCGCTGTCATTGCCACTCGAGACCGCGGCAAAGCCATTGATGCCGCGGCCCAGTCGATCTTGGCCAACCGGCACCCCGCCCTGCGGCTCGTCGTCGTCGACCAGAGTCGCGACGACGCATCGGAAAGCGCCCTGCTCGGCCTTCGCTCGGATCCACGGCTCACTTACCTGCGAAGCGACACCATCGGACTCTCCCGCGCTCGCAACATCGGACTCCGCCTCGCGGAAACGGAGCTGGTTGCCTTCACCGACGACGACTGCGAAGTTTCGCACGACTGGCTGCAAAAATTGCAGTCGGTTTTCGAGCAACATCCGGAAGTCGCCGTCGTTTTCTGCAGCGTCCGACCGGGCCCCCATGACCAGACGGTCGGTTTCATCCCCAGCTACGAATGCCGGGGAACTCGTGTGATCCACACCATCGCCGAGAAGCCCAGAGCACGCGGCATCGGAGCAGGGATGGCCGTGAGGCGCCAACCGGTGCTCGTTCTCGGAGGTTTCGACGAACAGCTCGGGGCGGGTGCGCGCTTTCCGGCCGGCGAGGACGGCGACATTGCGGTCCGCAGTCTTATCGGCGGTTTCGCCGTATGCGAGACCGACCGCACTTTCGTTACCCACCACGGCTTTCGCACATGGGCGGAAGGGAAACATCTGGCACGTCGCGACTGGTTGGGCATTGGCGCGGCATGCGCCAAGCCATTGCGCGCCGGCTATTGGTCATTCGCCCGCGTACCGGTTTACGAATTGTTCGTGGAGGCGCTCTCCGCGCCCATGGACGATCTCATGCATCTCCGCCGCCCGCGGGGCATGGGTCGTGGCGCCCACTTCTTGCGCGGCTTCGCGCGGGGAATCGTCGCCCCCTTCGATCGAGATAGGCTGCTTTTCAAGGGAACCCGAGCTTAGATTTCACTTTCCCGGCGAGTTTGCAATGCATTCGAAACTGAATGGGAGCAAGTTTCATGGAAGAAGGAGCGTGCCGCGCGCATCCGATGCGCCACGCGTATGTTTCGTCGCCGAGAATCAAGTGGGAATCGGCAGCGCCGCGCGAGCGCTCGAGCCGTACGCGCGCCAGTTTCCCAATGGCGTATGGAGAGACATTACCTATTGGCAGTCGGGAGGCCTCATCGAGCGTCTCCACCTGCCGGGACGAACCGGAGGGATCCTCCGTGGCCTGACTCAGACCGCGGCGGCGCTTCGCGAGGGCCCGTTCGACGCACTTTTTTTTCTGACCCACAATCCCGCCGTCTTGCACCAGCAAGCGATTGGCCGGACGCCTACCCTTCTCTGGACCGATGTGACGCCGGCTCAGCTCGACGCGCAGGCCGAGCAGTACGGGCACCCGGTCGACAAGGCATGGATGACACGCAGCCTCAAAAAAGCGCTGGTGTGTCGGACGTTCCATCGGGCGGCGCTCTGCGTAGGTTGGTCGGAGTGGGCGCGCCGGTCGCTCGTCAACGACTATGGCGTGTCCGAATCGAAAACGGACGTCGTTCCGCCGGGCGTCGATCTCACCCACTGGACACCTCCGGATCACAGTGTGCGCGCCGGGATACCTCGACTGCTGTTCATTGGGGGCGACTTCTACCGCAAAGGGGGCGATAGGCTCCTCGACGTCTTTCGAGCACACCTCAAAGGGCGTTGCGTCCTCGACATCGTGACCCGCGACCCGGTGCTAGAAGAAGACGGCATCAGCGTGTGGCGCGGTCTCACCGCCGGCAGTCCCGCCCTCCTATCGCTCTATCGTACGGCGAGCGCCCTGGTGCTCCCCACGAGGGGGGATTGCTTCTCGATTGCCTCCATCGAGGCAATGGCAATGGGCTTACCCGTCGTCATTTCGGCGATGGGAGGAATTTCAGAAATCGTCGAGCATGACCGAAGTGGTTTTCTCATTGCGCCGAACGACGGCCGCAGCCTGCGCCAGGCACTCGAAGCACTCATCGCCGACGCCGATCTGCGTTACGCGATGGGCCAAAACGGCCGCGCTCGGGCAGAATCGCATTTCGACGCCGAAAAGATCGCCGCCCGCCTGTTTTCCCTTCTCGGCAGGATCGCGACAGGAACGAGCGTGGTGAGTTCGCAATTCGGTAAGCGTCGATGGTTTATGGATGCACCCGACTAGCGCCCGAGCCTGCGCACGAATTGACGAGTCGCTTCGCTGCTGGTTTCTCACGTTTGTGAGTCTTGACACGAAATTTGAGAATGGTATCGTGCGGCTCGATTGTGGGGTCATCTAAAGAGAGTGCTAACGGGGAGAACTGCGTGATCAACAGCCCTAAGGTCAGTGTTGGCCTTGCTGTCTTCAATGGCGAACCTTACCTGGACGAAGCGATTCGATCCATTCTCGCCCAGACGTTCACCGATTTCGAGCTCATCATCTCCGACAATGCCTCGACGGATCAGACCGAAGAAATCTGTCGCGCGTATGCCGAGCGCGACCCGCGGATTCGTTACTATCGAAACGCGACCAACATCGGGGGAGCCAACAACGAGAACCGAACCTTCGATTTGTCGACCGGTAGCTATTTCCGGTGGGCTGCGCACGATGACGTATGCGCCCCCGAGCTCCTCGCCAAGTGCGTCGAGGTCCTCGAGCGCGACCCGTTCGTCGTCCTCTGTTACACCCAGGTCGTCGAGATCGACGAGCACGGCCAGCGCGGGCGCACGATCTCGAGGAACAACGCAAGCTCAGCGTTGGCGCATGTGAGATTCGCCGCCATCGCCAGCTCCTCCGATTTTTGCGAAGAGACGTACGGATTGATTCGGTCCGACATTTTGCGCAAGACTCGGCTCCAGCAGAATTACACGGCATCGGATCGCACGCTCCTCTGCGAGCTCAGCCTCTATGGTCGGTTCCACGAGATTCCCGAGCCGCTCTTCTTCAAGCGATTTCATCCCAAGAACGTCTACTCCGACTGGCGCGCGCGAATGGCGTGGTTCGATCCCAAGTGGGAAGGAAAGATCACTTTCCCATTCTGGCTTCAGTTTTTCGATTACCTCGAGACGATACGCCGAGTCCCCGCCCGCCCTTACGTCCGGTTCCGCTGCCGGCTGTACATGCTTCGTTGGCTTCTGATCTACGGCCGGAAAATGGTCAAAGACGTCCTGGTTGCCCTCTACATGTTGGCGCATCGCCCCGAGTGGAGAAAGGCGCGGCACGCTCGCGCCAGAAACTGGGTGTAAAACCTCTCTACCATTACTGCCGCAGTCTTGGCATCGGCAGATCACGTTCGAAAGATTGCAGATTTGGCGCCGACCCAACGCAAACTACAGCGAGGCCGTCGGAATCACCCCGATACACGAAACGAGCCGCGACGCCCTGGCCAGCCTCGCTCCGCAATACCGAGAAATCCGCCTGCTCGGTCAGCAGTTTGTGTTACTCGGCGGCCTTCGGCCCCGCCTACGGTTTCGTGGGCTCATGGCCGCTCCGACGATGGATCTGGTAGCGGAAATCTGCGGCAAGGCAGTAGTGCTACGCGGCAATGGACGCCGACGAACGCCCTTCGGCGGCGGCTTCGCGGCGCGGTTCCATGTAGCGCGCAAGCCCCCGTCGCAGGCGCGCGCACGGCCTCTCGACATAACGATGTATCAGAGCAGCGAGAACGATCAGCGTCACGAAAGCCGCCATTCCGCGTGCGAGGGCACCCCAGCTCGTCCGTTCCGAGAACGCCCAGATGGCGGCGGTATGCATGAGGTAAAGGGAGTACGAGAGAACGCCGAGGCGACGGACCAGGGGCCAGTTGAGCACGCGCACGACGCCGCGGTCGTGCCAACGGATAGCGGCGATGAAAAGCGGGAACAAACCGAAACTCTGCAGCGTATAGCGGAACGTCTGCTCGAATTCGGGAACTCGGACGACGATGCTCACCAGAAAAGCCAGCGCTCCCAAAGGTACCCAGACCCACTTGAGCCAGCGATCGTCGATCGAGTCGCCGTCGAGCATCGGGTTACGCCAGACCGCCAAGATGCAGCCGGTCAAGATGGCGTCGACCCGCGTATCGGTGGCCAAGTACGTGCGATCCCTCGCAGCGTGGAACCCAAAAACCAAACCGCAGCGCCAGGCGAGAACGACCGCGCAGAGGCCCAGTAAGACCAGGGCCTGCTGGCGCCCGGTGGGTACATAGCGCTTGAGCGCGAGGTAGAGGAGCGGGAACAAAAGATAGAAGTGCTCCTCGACCGCAAGCGACCAATACACCCACGTGCCGGGCGCGATGCCCTCCCACCATCCTTTGTAGATGATGTAGTAATTGGTGAGGTGCGCCGCCTGGATCGCCACAGTTCCGGGCAGAACCGAACCGCGCACGAACCCGAGAAGCGGGAGGGCGCAGGCGACGGCGAGCACCAGGTAGAGCGGCGGAAAAATCCGGAGCGTTCGCCTCAAATAGAATTGCTTGAGGCTGATGTTGCCCGTCTTGTCGAACTCGAGACGCAGCAACGTCGTGATGAGGTAGCCGCTCAGAAAGAAAAAAACGCTGAGGCCGACGTACCCAGGAACGAGGCGAGAAAGGCCGGCGTGCGACAGAAAGACGGTCAAGAACGAAATGGCGCGAATTCCGTCGAGAGACGGGATCTGAAACGCGGTCTCTTGCGCTTCTCGCTTGGGTCCGCCGGCAAGGGCGACCGGCACGACGCCACTCGACGTCCTCACACCCGGACTGTCAGCGACGGCTTGGCTCTCCTGCGAAGGGGACATGGGGGACCAAGTTCGCACCTTAGCAAGATTTTGGCTCGCTCTGCAAGGCGAGCCGCTCGTTTACGCTTGGACCTTCCTCAGTTCTTCGTCGATGACGCCGCGCTCCTGGAGGCCCTTCACCGTCCGCAGGCGGTAGTAGCGAGGGCCCAGCCACTCGTCTTTCGTGAGCCCCCCCGTTTTGTAGGCCTCGTAGAGCTCCTCGATGCCTTTTCGGAGCGTCCAGCGCGGCCGAAAGCCAGGCAACTTGCCCTCGATTTTGCTGAAATCCACGCGGTAATTGCGCGCATCCGGCGATGCTCCCGGCGCGAAGGCGACCTCGCAATCGGGAACGACCTCGGCGACCATGTTGGCCACGTCGCGAATGCGGAAGTTTTCGCCGCTCCTTCCGACGTTGAAAGCCTGGTTGTGGATCGCCTCTCGCGGCGCCACGAGGACGGCTCGGAACGCCTCGATGATGTCGCGCAGGTGGACCAGCGGGCGCCAGGGTGTACCGTCGCTCTGCAACAGCACTTTTCCTGTCGTGAACGCATAGCCGACCAGGTTATTGACGACGATGTCGGCGCGAAGGCGGCGCGAGACGCCGTAGGCGGTGGCGTTTCGTAAGTACACAGGCGAAAACGACTCGTCGGCGATGCGAGAGACCTCCTGCTCGACGAGGACTTTGGATTCGCCGTACGCGGTCACCGGGTAGAAGGCGGCGTTCTCGTCGAGAAACGCGTCCCCTCCCGCGCCGTACAAACTGCACGACGAAGAAAACAAGAACCGCTCGACGCCGGCAGCCTTGGCCGCCCGAGCCAACCGGACTGACGCGTGTTGATTGATGTCGTAGGTGATCTGCTTGTTGACGTCGCCGAGCGGGTCGTTGGAAAGAGCGCCCAGGTGCATCACGGCGTCGAATCCGGAGAGGTGTGCGGGTGTGACGTCCCGCAGATCGACGTCGAGAGAGGGTATCTCATCGGGCGGCGCGATGAAGTCGCACTCATCGTAGAGGCCGGTGTCGAGGCCGACTACTTCGTGTCCGGCGTCTCGCAGAACCGGGACCATCTCCACGCCGATGTACCCCCGATGTCCCGTCACCAGTACTTTCATGCCTTACCTTCCTTCAGTGCGGTTGCGTTACTCGGCGCGGCCTTCGGCCCGCCTGCGGTTGCGTTACTCGGCGCGGCCTTCGGCCCGCCTGCGGTTGCGTTACTCGGCGCGGCCTTCGGCCCGCCTGCGGTTTTCGTCATCCTATGACCAGTTTTCGGACGTGAAACGCCTCCGCTTGGCCATCGGGGGCGTTGCATTCGATGCCGCGCACACTCATGAGGCCGTGAAAGGTCTGGGGCCGAAACCAGGAGCGCCCGGCCTGGGAAGCAAAATGCTCGAGCAGCAGCTCGACTTTGCGCTCCGCCACCGCCCGCGACAAGGGGACGAACACGTTCGGCGTGCCGAGGTCCCCCTCGTACTTGGCAATCTCGTATTCGGCAATGATGTGGTTGCGGAAGGTGTTCCATGCAAGCTCGGCGATGACCCGATGGTCCTGGTGCAAGTCGTGGCGATGGTGGCAAAAGATGACATCGGGCGTGACCGAGCGCTTGAGCTCTTCGAAGAAATCTTTGATCTGGGTGCCGACGTAAGGAAAGTAGCTCTCACGAAAGCTCTTCACGGTCACTGCTGATTCGGCTGCGCCGACCAAAAAATCCGCCGCACTGGCACGCGCTTCGCGCTCGCGTTCGGGCGTCGATGAAAAGACGACCCAATCCACGGACGAGCCCGGGCGCTCGGCCAAGAGGCGCAGCAGCGTACCCCCGCAGCCAATCTCGATATCGTCGCTGTGCGCGCCGAGGCACAAGATGCGCAGCGCGGCGCGGGGGCTGGCGCCGAAGCAGATGGGGAACATCAGATCACCGTGGGTTCCGGAATCGGCACGATGAAGCGAGCACCCCATTCACGCGCATGCGCGAGCTGCGCGCTGATCTCGTCTTTGAGGTTCCAGGGGAGAATGAAGATGTAGTCGGGACGGGTCTCGTCGAGATGCGAAGGCGGGAAGATCGGAATGTGCGTACCTGGCAGGAACCGGCCGTGCTTGTACGGATTGCGATCCACCGTGAAGTCGATGAAATCGGTGCGGATGCCGCAATAATTGAGCAGCGTGTTGCCTTTGCCCGGTGCGCCGTAACCGGCGATGCGCTTGCCAGCCCGCTTGGCCTCGATCAAAACCTCGAGGATTTTGCGCTTCGTCTCGCGCACCTGCTCCTCGAAACGGGTGTACGTTTCGATGCGGCGGTAGCCGGCCGCTTCCTCGCGCCGGCGAAGCTCGCGCACGCGATCGCTGATGGGGCGGCTCGCGTCGTTGGCGTGACGGGCGTACACGCGAAGGGAGCCTCCATGCGTCCAAAGCTCCTCGACGTCGAAAACCGTGAGGCCATGGCGCGCGAAGATCGCCTCGATGCTGATCAACGAGAAATAAGAAAAGTGCTCGTGATAGATGGTGTCGAACTGGTTGTTCTCGAAAAGCTGCATCAGGTGCGGGAATTCGAACGTCGCCGTGCCCGTCGGCTTCAGCACGATCGGTACACCTGCAACGAACGAGTTCAGGTCGGGCACCTGCGCGAGAACATTGTTGCCGAGAACGAGGTCGGCCTGGCGCCCGGCGGCGCGCAGCTCACCCGCCGCCCGCTCGTTGAAGAAGGCGACCTGTGTCTCGACCCCCTTCTCGCGCGCCGCCTTAGCGACATTGGCAGCCGGCTCGATACCGAGGCAAGGGATGCCCCGCTTGACGAAGTACTGGAGGAGATAACCATCATTGCTGGCGAGCTCGACGACGAAGCTCTTCGTCCCCAGGCCGAGCCGCTCGGAGATCATCCCGACGTACTCCTCGCAGTGTTGGAGCCACGCCGTGGAGAAAGACGAAAAGTAGGCGTACTCCGTGAAGATCTCGTCGGCGCGCACGTATTCGTTGAGCTGCACGAGAAAACATTTGCGGCAAACCCAGACATGGAGCGGGTAGAATGGCTCCATCTTGTCGAGGTGATCCGCCGGCAAGAAGCTCTCGCAGAGCGGCGACATTCCCAAATCGACCACGGTATCTTCCAACCCCGTGGCGCAGAAGCGGCACTTGATCATGGCCATAGTGCGCGACGGTACCCAAGGAGGGCGACCGCCGCAAGGCCCCGAGCCATTTTTTAGGGCAGCGGCGTCGGCGAAGCGAAATACCGGGTAATCGCCGTCTTGAACTGGCCGCCGTCGGTATCGATGTACGTTTGATTGCCGGCTCCTACGCCGAACTCGACCCCGACCCCACCGGCAGCCACGAACTCCTCGGGATGCGCGAAGATGTATCGGACGCGATTGTCGCGATAATGGCTCGCGGTCCCCCCGGGCGTGTCGCTCGGCACGCCGAAGGGTGTCTGCCACCACAGCATGGGCTTGCCGACGCCGTCCACGATGGCCTTGGCCCACGCCAGATGCTCGTGGAAGTTCGGGCTCGTCGTATTCGTTTCGTCCCAGTACCACGGCCCGTCGTTGCGCTGACAGTTGGGGTCGACGTGGGCCTCGAAGCATCCCGCGTCGCGGTCGAGCGTGTCGGTCACGATGACATCGCTGTCGCCCGCGCCGAGCTGGACGAGGTAGCTTGCGATTTTGCCCGGATCGGAGTTTGCCCAACGCGAGGCGTGGAACCCGAGGATGACCTTGGGCGCGTACTTGCGGCCGAGTGTGATGAGACAGTTGCCCATACCGACCAGGTTTTCGGGCGCCCCTGCACAATCGGGCGCGAGCGAGCCCACGTGCGCCGGCAGCTTCGTGGGATCGCCCTCGGCGAGCTGCGCGAAGGCCCACCAATCCGGTTCGAGGTGGACAATGGCTGGACCGTCGAAATCAGCCAGGCGCTGATAGAGCAGCTTGGCTTCGTCCCAGTATGGCCGCATGAAGGCGTCGTTCGTGAGAACGGACGCGTTCGCTTCGCCGCGCGAAGCCATTGAATAGAGCGTGTACATCGGGGTGACGCCGTGTCGCTGGGCGGCGTCGGCGAGCAGGTTGACGAAGCTGCCGTCCGGGTTCGTGTTGTACTTCGTCCATGAGAACGAATTCACGCCCACCAAATACGCGTCGTGGATGTCGACTGTGACCCCCAGCGTGTAGGCGCCGTCTCGATCATGGTCGTTGTCGAGATCGTTGCCCATCCCGATGAGAAAGTGCGCGGTGCGTCCGAGCCGCCTGGCCACGTCGGCAGCGCTGCTCGAACCACTGCCGCTGCCCGCCGAACCACCACTGCCCGATCCGGCGCCGGTGCTCGTTTGCGCGGTCGATCCGACGTCGGCGGGCTCATCGCTCGAGCAGGCTTGCATGTGAGCTGCCAGCATCGCAGCCAAGGCGGTGAACCACCGCAATCGAGATGAAGGAGGGCAAAAGGGTAACATCACCCGACTCTACGACTTTCGCTAGTCTTCTGGGAAGGCGGTCGAACGAGCCGGCCCAATCCTGGCAGCAGCCAGGACCTCGCAATGGTAGGATGTGAGACGTGGTTGCTCTGGAAAATCTCGCAGATCGCGTCCGGCCGCTTCAGCGGGTCGAATATGATCGCATGGTCGACCTTGGCCTGCTCGCTAACGAGAAGGTGGAGCTCATCAAAGGGTTCATCGTCCGCATGAGTCCCCAGAACGTGAAGCACGCCTCTGTCGTTCAGAACCTGAATCACTTTCTCGTTCTCGCGCTGGTCGGGTCCGGACGCGCCGCCGTCCGCGTGCAGCTCCCGCTCGCGCTCACCGACGATTCGGAACCCGAGCCGGACGTTGCCGTGGTTCCACCTGGCTCGTACAAGGAGAGCCACCCGACCCGCGCCCTCTTGGTCATCGAAGTGGCCGACAGCTCCCTTCGCTTCGATCGCGGCGACAAGGCCGACGTCTACGCCGCCGGCGGCGTCGCTGAGTATTGGATCGTCGACACGCGTCACGATCTCATCGAGGTCCACACCGACATCGTGGATGGCGTCTATAGCCGAGTGACCCCTTACCGGCGAGGGCAGTCGCTGTCTCTTGGCGCGTTTTCGGATGTCCTCGTGCGCGTCGACGATATCCTCGGCTGAAACTGAACGCCGGCTGGGGTAGAGTGCGCGCGTGCTCTTTCAGGAGACGAAGCTTCCCGGAGCGTACGTCATCGAGCTCGAAAAGCGCTTCGACGAGCGAGGCTTCTTTGCGCGCGCGTTCTGCGAGCGCGAGTTCGCCGAGCAGGGCCTTCCGACGCGCTTCCCGCAGTGCAATCTGTCCCGCAATCTCCGGGCCGGAACACTGCGGGGCATGCACTACCAGGTGGCTCCCTACCGCGAGACCAAGCTCGTGCGGTGCGTGGCCGGTGCGATCTACGACGTCATCGTCGATCTTCGTCCATCATCACCGACGCGACTCGGCTGGGTGGGCGTCGAGCTTTCCTCCGAAGACGGCCGGGCGCTCTTCATTCCGGAAGGATTCGCCCACGGATTCATCACGCTGACCGATGGTGCCGATGTCTTTTACCAGATGGGCGAGTTCTTCCAACCAGAAGCGGCGCGCGGCCTTCGCTGGAACGACCCGCGCCTCGGCATTCGATGGCCGCGCGAGCCCGCCGTCATCTCGCAACGCGACGCTACCTACCCCGATTTCGATGGCTGAACGATGACGCTCGCCGCACATCACGACGACGAGGCACTCGGCCAGGCGATGTCCGCCTTGGTCGAAGAGCTTTATCCCATCTGCCGGAGCATCACCGGAGAGGGGCTGCGGGACACACTGCGCATTCTCGCGAAATACGTGCCGCTGGAGCTGCGCGAGGTTCCTTCCGGCACGGCGGTCCTCGACTGGAACGTCCCTCGCGAGTGGAACATCAGGGACGCCTGGATCAAAAATGGGCAGGGCGAGCGGGTCGTCGACTTTCGGGCCTCCAATCTGCACGTCGTCAACTACAGCGTTCCGGTTCGAGCGCGTCTTTCGCTCGGGGAGTTGCGTTCGCATCTGCATACCCTGCCCGATCGACCGGATTGGATCCCCTATCGAACTTCCTATTACGACGAGGCATGGGGCTTCTGCCTATCGCAAAAACAGCTCGAGGCGCTCGCCGACGAAACCTACGACGTGTGTATCGACTCGTCGCTCGAGCCTGGCTCGCTCACCTACGGTGAGCTGGTTCTTCCCGGCGCAACCGAAGAGGAGATCCTGATCTCCACGCACGTGTGCCATCCATCGCTGTGCGACGACAACTTGAGCGGCGTCGCGGTTTCGGTCTTTCTGGCGCGCGAGCTTTCGAAAATCAAAGATCGCCGCTACACGATGCGCTTTCTCTACGCCCCGGGCACCATCGGCGCGATCACCTGGCTGGCGCAAAATCGCGAGGGCGCCCGACGCATCAAGCACGGCCTGACGCTCACGTGCCTCGGCGATGACCACCTTTTCACGTACAAGCGAACGGTCGGCGGCCAAGCCGAAATCGACCGCGCAGCCGCCCATGTGCTCGGTGCGAGCGGCTCGCCTCATCAGCTCATCGACTTCTTTCCCTATGGCTATGACGAGCGGCAGTACAACTCGCCAGGGTTCCGGCTCGCAGTCGGCTCGCTCATGCGCGGCCGGCACGGACAATTTCCCGAGTACCACACGTCGGGCGACAACCTGAGCTTCATTTCGGCCGGTCGGATGATGGAATCTTTCGGGATCGTGCGGGCCATCGTGGACGTGCTCCAAGGCAACCGGAGCTACCGTAACCTCGCGCCTTGGGGCGAGCCGCAGCTCGGCAAGCGCGGCCTCTATCGAGCGCTCGGCGGAACGGACATCCCCAACCTGCAGCTCGCCCTGTTGTGGGTCCTCAATCTTTCCGACGGCGATCACTCGCTGCTCGACATCGCCGAGCGTGCGCAAATGGACTTCCGCGCGATCCGTGCCGCCGCCGACCTCCTACTCGAACACAATCTCCTCGCCTGATCATGAGTGGCGTGGGGCCCACAGCTGCCCACGAGCGACTCGCCCTACTCGACGTCGTGCGGGGCTTCACGCTTTATGGCGTGCTGCTCGCAAACACCGTCGTCAACTTCAATGGGCGCGGACTCCTTCCTATGCGCGAAGCACTCGCGCGAAACAGCAAAGCCGACGAGGTCGCGCGTGTCGTTCTGATGGTTCTCGTGCATGGAAAGTTCCAGACGTTGCTCACGTTTCTCTTCGGGCTCGGCTTTGCCTTTCAACTCGCGCGGAGCGAGAAGCTCGGCCGCAGCGTCGTTCCGCTTTTTCTTCGACGACTGGCCGTCCTGTTCCTGATCGGCGTCAGCCATGTCGTCCTTCTCTGGTGGGGGGATGTGCTCTGGGGCTACGCGCTCGTCGGCGGGGCGCTTCTCCTGTTTCGCCGGCGAAGCGATCGGGCGTTGCTCATTTGGGCGGCTGCGCTCGTCTTCATCCCGCAAATCCTCCGCGCCATTCCTCCGGTGTCGGCTTTCGTCGAACGGCTGATGCCCGGCCCTCGCGATCGAGTCGCTTTCAGAGCCGAGCTGTTCGCTACCTTGAGCAGCGGTTACGACTTTACGCACCTCGTCCGCATGCAGGTGTTGCGGGGTTTCTATTTCTTCATGGCGGGCGCGCCGTGGTACATCCCCTGGATGCTCGGGCGTTTTCTGCTCGGCTACGTGGTCGGGCGAAAGCGGCTCCTCCACGAGACGGCGGCGCACCTGCCGCTCTGGCGCAAGCTGTTGAAGTGGGGCTTGGGTACCGGCCTGGCAGGTGGCCTCGCGCAGGCCACCGCGAGTACCTACGTTCGACGCGGCGGCACGCTCTCGCCCTGGTGGGAGCTCGCGCTGGCACTTCCCGACGAAGCCGGCGTGATCGCCATGTCGCTCGCCTACCTCGCGGCGCTGGTGCTTCTGATGCAAAAACCGGTCTGGCAGCGGCGTCTCATGGTCCTCGCTCCCGCGGGCCAAATGGCGCTGACGAACTACGTGGCGCAGAGTCTCGTGTCGACGTTCATCTTCAACGGATGGGGGCTCGGGCTCATCGGTCGTGTCGGAGCCGCCCTTTGCATCCCGCTGACCGTTGCGATTTTTGCAGCGCAGATCGCCTTCAGCAAGGCATGGCTTCGTTACTTCCAGTTCGGACCCTTGGAGTGGCTTTGGCGCTCGCTGACCTACGGAAAGCGTCAAGCGATGCGGCGTGCCGTCGCCGCACCTGCGATTCCCTGATTGGGCCTAACATCACTGCGTCAGTTCTTGGCGATGACAGATCACGATCAGCAATTGCCGCGTATCCCCACGCAAATTTATGGCGAGGCCGTCGGTAGGACCCATCAGACCGCAATGGCCGCGAGGCCTCGCCTCTGTTTGAGTTACTCGGCGCGGCCTGCGGCCCCGCCTGCGGTGGCTTCGCCGACAGCGAGTTCCGCCTGTCCGGTCAGTACTTGAGTGGGCCTATTGGCTACTCCGATGAAACGATCTGGCAGCGACGATCTGACGCAGTAATGCTAACGTCGGTCGAACACCATTCGCGAGGGGCGGCCGACTAGGTATTTCTCGGGGCCGTCCTCGAGCGCCCGCACATAGATGGCGAGCGCGCCGTCGACGGCCTCGACCGTTCGATCGATGTCAGCGTCCGTGTGCGAGTAGCTGACGACCAACGAAGGCATGAGAACGCCGCGGCGGATCATCTCCTGCAGAAAGAGCGAACGGTAGGCCTGCGACGGGCGCTTGTCAGGGCCACGCGTGCCGAAGAGAAGATTACAGGGCCGCCCCGCCACATCGACGTATCCTTCCAGGTGGTGACCCGCGATCGCGGCCCGAAACCCGGCTGCCAAGCGTTCTCCTTGACGGTAGAGGTGCTCGATGACCGGTTCGCTCCGGTAGATTTGCATGGTGCGAATGCCGGCTGCCAGGCTGGGAATCTCGGCGCCGTGGGTCGTCGAAAGAAGAAAGACGTTGTCCTGGTCGCGCTCGCGGCTGCCGAGACGCATGATGTCGCGATTGCCGCAGAGGATCGACAGCGAGAAGCCGTTCGCGACGGCCTTGCCGAACGTGGAAAGGTCCGGCACGACGCCGTAGACCTTCTGCGCTCCGCGCAAGTGCCACCGAAAGCCGGTGATCATCTCGTCGAAGATGAGCACCGCGCCATTCTCGCGACAGAGCTGCTTGACCGTCTCCAGAAAGCCTTCCGCTGGTTCCTCGGTTCGGGCGGGCTCCAAGAACACGGCGGCGATGCGGCCTGGATGTTCGGCAAAAAGGGCGCGCAGCGTTTCAGGCTTGTTGTAGTGAAAGCGCACGGTGAGAGGGTTATTGAGCTGTGGGATGCCGCCATCCATCGTCGTCGTGCAGAAGAACCAATCGTCATAGGAGAAGAACGGGTGCTCGGCGCAAACGGCGACCATGTCGCGCCCGGTATAAGCGCGTGCCAAACGAAGCGCGGCCGTGTTGGCGGTCGAACCATCCTTGGTGAACTTCACCATCTCGGCGCCCTCGATGATCGAGAGGAACAACTCGGCACATTCCAGCTCGATGGCGGCGGGCCGCGTGAAGTTCGTGCCGAGGGAAAGCGACTCTCTCACCGCTTCCACGACGGCCGGATAGGCATGACCCAAGGTCACCGCGCGCAGGCCCATCCCATATTCGATGAACTCGTTGCCATCCACGTCCCACACCCGGCAACCCGATCCTCGAGCCATCACCGCGGGCGAAAGCTCGGGGAACTGATCGGCCCCCTTGGCATAGGTGTGGGAACCGCCCGGGATCAAACGTTCCAAACGCTTCTGAAGCTCACGCGAACGAGAAAAGTCCATGTCGACCTCGACCGGCAACCATACGCGTTCGCCGGCCCGGGGAAAAGAGCGTGTTCAAGCGATGAGGAGGGCTCGCACTTCTTCCGCCAGGGCGAGCGCGGCCGTTAGCCCGGGCGACTCGATACCATAGAGGTTCACGAGCCCGGGTACTCCATGATCGTCGGGCCCCTGAATGACGAAGTCTTGAGACGGCGTACCGGCTGGTCCGAGCTTGGGGCGAATGCCGGTGTACCCCGGGTGCAGGCGAGCGTCGTCGAGCGCGGGGAAATACGTTCGAATCGCCGCGCAAAAAGACGCAACACGCCCTTCGTCGAAACGATAGTCGATGCCGTCCACCCACGAGACATCCGGCCCGAAGCGGGCCTGGCCGGCCAGGTCGAGCGTGACGTGGATCCCGAGGCCACCCGGCGCCGGAACGGGGTAAACGAGGTGATGGAATGGAGAGCGCCCCGACATCGTGAAGTAGTGACCCTTCGCGAAGAATGCCGGGGGGATGGTGCTCTTCGGCAGGCCCTCGATTCGCCGAGCGAGTGCTTGCGCGCCGAGCCCGGCCGCATTGACGACGGCGCGACAAAGAACGGTCGTCGGCTCGGCTCCTCCCGTAGAGAGTGCCAGTCCATCCGAACGAACCTCCCCGCTCAAAACAGGTGTCGACAGAAGGAGCTCGGCGCCGGCGCCCAGGGCATCGCGACGCAACGTGACCATGAGCTCGTGGCTGTCCACGATGCCCGTGGAAGGTGAAAAGAGCGCGCGCTCGCAGGACACTTCCGACTCGAGCTCGGCGACTTCCGCACGCGTCAGCCATTCGAGATCGCCGACGCCATTCGTTTCCGCCTGGCTCTTCAAGCGCTCGAGGACGGGGATCTCCTCTTCTCGCGTTGCGACGATGATCTTGCCGGTCCGCGCGTGGGCGACGTCGTGCTCCGCGCAGTAGTCGTAGAGCGCTTTTTTTCCAGCGACGCAGAGACGCGCCTTGAGCGAGCCCGCAGGATAATAGATGCCTGCGTGGATGACCTCCGAGTTGCGCGAGCTCGTGTGGGTGCCGATCGCTGGTTCCGCCTCGAGCAGCACGACCTCTCGCCCCGCGCGGGCCAGCGTTCTTGCGATGGCGAGGCCGATCACGCCGCCGCCGACGATGACCGCGTCCAAACGTTCGGAGCTTTCGACAAAATTCGCGGTCACCGCTGCCTTGTCCTCGTGAAAGCTCTTGCCGCCGCGTTGCGGGCAAGGCAAGGACGATGTTGCCGTGGCCGCAGGTCCGGATCAACGCCTACCCATCGGCGCCGCCGCACGACGCCTCGTGCAGCTGCTGGTCTTCGTGCTCGTCCCGACCGCTCTCGGGGCCACCTTCTGGAGTGTCAGCGTGTTGTGGCGCGGCGCGCCTGCCGCAACGGAAATCGGCCCAGTCCCCGTGTTTCCCCTGAAGATCGCCGCCGGTCGCCGATACCTGGTCGATCAAAACGACGTTCCCTTTCTGATCCACGGCGAGGCTGCCTGGTCGATCATCGTCCAGCTCACCCGCGAGGAGGCCGAACGGTACCTCGATGATCGCCGGCGCCGCGGGTTCAACCTCGTGCTCGTCAATCTCCTCGAGCACAAATTCGCCGACCACCCGCCGCTCAATGTCTACGGCCAAGGTCCCTTCACCTCGCCCGACGATTTCAGCACGCCGAACGAAGCGTACTTCGATCATGCCGACTGGGTGATTCGACAGGCGGAAGCGAGGGGTATGGCTGTCCTCTTGTGCCCCGCCTATCTGGGTTTCGAAGGAGGCGATGAGGGCTGGTACCAGACGATGGTTCGCAACGGCACCGACAAGCTTCGCGAGTATGGCAAGTACGTCGGTGCACGGTACAAGACGCACGACAACTTGCTTTGGCTCGAAGCAGGTGACTTCACGCCGCCGGCCGACAAACTCGAGCTCGTCGACGCCGTTGCCGAGGGCATCAAGGCCGGCGATCCGCGTCACCTGCACACCGCTCATTTCAGCCCCCGCACGTCCGCCATCGACGTGGCGGTGAGCGGGTGGCTCGACCTGAACGTGACGTACACCTATGCACCCGTCTACGAGAAGTGCTTGGCCGACTACAACCGCAGCGACGATCGGCCCACGCTCCTCGTCGAAACCACGTACGAAGACGAAGTGGGGGAATCGACACCGCCATCGCTTCGCGCCGCGGCGTACTACGCCCTCTTGAGCGGAGCAGCCGGGCAGATCTTCGGCAATCATTGGATCTGGCAATTCAAGCCGACCCGATGGTGGCGAATTCTTCTGCACCGCAGTTGGCTCACCGCGCTGGACACCCCGGGAAGCCGTTCGATGATGCACGTGCGTTCGCTCTTCGCGCCGCGAGCCTGGCCGAGCCTCGTGCCTGACCAACGATCGGAAGTTCTCGTGGAGGGACAGGGCCAAAGAGGATCGCGCGACTATGCCCTGCTCGCGCGAAGCGAAGACGGGCGACTCGCGATCGCCTACGTGCCGACGCCCCGTCCGATCACGATTGACCGAGCTCGGCTGGCAAAGCCCCTCGCCGCTCGTTGGTACGATCCGACGAATGGTACTTTCTTGGAAATCGGTGAGTTTGCGCGGTCGGTCACCGATCGGGCGACCGTTCGCCCCCCCGCGGCCAATGCGGCCGGTGACTCCGACTGGGTGCTGGTGCTCGAGTCTCCATAGCATGACTGCGTCAGATCTTGCCTATGACAGATCACGATCGGCAATTGCAGCGTGTCGGCCAGGTAAGTTACGGCGAGGCCGTCGGAGTTGCGCCACCAGACGGAATGGCCGTCAGGCCTCACCTCTGCAGCTTCGCCGCTAGCTGGCTCCGGCTGTCCGGTCAGTCGTTTAGTGTGGCTACTCCGATGAAACGATCTGGTAGCGAGGATCTGAGCGCAGCAATGATAGGCCGAAGTCCTCGAAACCAGGCGCCGCACCTTTCTGCACCTGACCCTCTGGAAGAGGTGGACTCGGTTGGTGTAGGATGGGGAGATGACCAATCTGCGTCGAGCCGGAGCACCCCGATGAAGGTCGTCCTTTTTTGTGGCGGGATGGGTATGCGGTTACGAGACTATTCCGATCAGGTGCCGAAGCCGCTCGTCGAAGTGGGCTCCCGCCCGATCTTGTGGCATTTGATGAAATATTACGCCCACTTCGGGCACAAAGACTTCATCTTGTGCCTCGGCCACGGCGCCACGGCTATCAAGAACTACTTCCGCAAGTACGACGAGACGCTGTCGAATGATTTCGTCTTTTCGGACGGGGGGCGCAAAATCGATCTGCTGAACAAGGACATCGATGACTGGCGGATCACCTTCATCGATACCGGCCTTCACTCCAACATCGGCGAACGCCTGCGACGGGTGCGCCCCTACGTCGAGCACGAGGAGGTCTTTCTAGCCAACTATGCCGACGGACTCTCGGATCTCAACTGTGCGACGTACGTCGAATCGTTTCTCAAGCGCAAAAAGGTCGCCTGTTTCTTGAGCGTGCCCGCTCCGCACACGTTCCACATCGTGCACAGCGATGCCGACAATCAGGTGACGCGCCTCGAACATGTCGGAAGTTCGACGGTCCGGATCAACGCCGGATTTTTCGCACTGAGAAGCGATATTTTCGAGTACCTCCACCCGGGCGAGGAGCTGGTCATCGAGCCTTTCGCACGCCTCATCACGAAAAACCAGCTCCTGACCGTCCCCTACGACGGCTTCTGGCGCAACATGGATACGTTCAAGGACAAGATCCAGCTCGACGAGATCGTTTCGCGGGGCCGGGCGCCTTGGCAGGTTTGGGAAACGTGAGTCAGGCAAAGCATCGAGCACAACCCGCCTCGGGCGGCGCCGAGGGATAGCCGATGGGCAGCAACGGCGGAGCGAATGTGCCCGCGCGCGGACACCTGAGGCACGTCGAAGGTATGCGAGCGGCGGCCGCCCTGGTCGTGTTCGTGAACCATGCCTACGCTCAAGTGTGGAATCCCATGCGCGACCAGTATCCGCGTGGAGTCCTCTCCGCCTTTTCGTATTTTCTCGTTTACGGTCATCTCTCGGTGACCGTGTTCATCGTCATTTCGGGGTTCTGTCTGGCGTTGCCGGTCTTGGCCGCTGGTGACCAGATCCGAGGTGGCGCCAAGGATTTCTTCCGCCGGCGTGCGCGGCGGATTCTGCCGCCGTATTACGGCGCTCTCGCGCTCTGCCTCGTTCTCATCGGCACCATCCTCGGTGAGCCGACGGGAACGATCTGGGACGTTCCCATCCTGGTCTCGCGAGCTTCGATCGTGAGCCACGCGCTTTTGCTCCAGGACTTGTACGGGACCGGTTCGATCAACTACGTGTTTTGGTCCATCGCCGTCGAGTGGCAGATCTATTTTCTGTTTCCGCTGCTCGTCTGGTCCTGGCGCCGGTACGGTCCGACGGCAACCGTCAGCGTGGCGCTCGTCGGCGGCTATGCGCTGCTGTTTGCTTTCGGAGCCACCCGGATTGCTCGCGCGAATCCGCACTTCCTCGGGATGTTCGCGCTCGGCATGGCGGCAGCGTACGTGGCCAAGTGTCCGCGCGAGCCGTACTTGCGTTGGCGGCACGAGTTTCCTTGGCGCTCGGTCGCCTTGGCGAGCGCGGCCATCGCCGGCGGACTGATCCTCATTTGGGGCATCGCCACGTCGACGACCCGTTTTCACTGGCTCGATTTGCCGGTTGGCGCGATGACCGCCTGTATTCTCGTGACCGCGTCGACTCGCACGGACGGCATCGCGGCCCGCGTCTTTGCATGGAAACCGCTGGCGATCGTGGGGACCTTCTCCTACAGCGTCTATCTCATTCATGCGCCCGCGTTGCAGCTCTTGTGGCTCTACGTCATCGGCGCGGCCGATATCGCACCCGGCGCTAAATTCGCTTTTCTGATGACGCTCGGGCTGGCATTGGTCTTGGGTGCCGCCTACCTTTTCTTCCGCGTGCTCGAGGAACCCTTCATGCGTCCGGCAAAGCCGCGCCCCGTCCCCGTCCCGGTGCCAAACGCCTAACACTATGCCGCAGAAGGAGCACGCGCACGATTGCTTGACCGAGGATCGTACTCGCCCACTTAGGGCGTCGCGGCTCGTTCGCATATCGGGGTGATTCCGGCGGCCTCGCCGTACTTTGCGTTGGGCAGCGCCAAATATGCCGATCGTGATCTGCCGATGCCAAGACTGCGGCAGTATTGCTCGAACACCATTACTGGACCATCGTCAGCTCGATCACGGCCAGTGAATACGGCGAGAGGACCGGGTCGAGCTCGGCGTCGCGGGAGGTTTTCGCGACCTGCTCGGTGAGCGCCGACGAATCGGTGCCGTAGGTGAACACTCGACGCGCGGCGACGCGGCCACAAGCCGAGATGTCGATGGCCGTCTGCACGGCAAAGATTGGATCGAGGTTCAGCACCACGGCGACCAGATGCGAGCCTCGGTCATCGCGCGATGCGAAGAGCGAAACGCCTGCCGCCTCCCGCGTCGGCAACGACCAGTCCAAGAAGTGCGCCCCTTTGCCGTCGAAATTTCGGTACGCCCGAAACGCGTTGAACGCCGGCGTGCCCGGCGCCGGCTTGCCCCAATAAAATGCGGCCATGAGCCCCTGTTGACCGAAGCGGCCGAGCGCCTCGGCGATCGCGAGACCTCCGCTGATGTGCTCTTCGGCTCCGAAGCTCCATTCACCGAGGGAAATCCGCCGACCGGGATAGTTCTTTTCGATCCAGTCCCGGACTCGCGGGATCAGGTTGACGTGCTCGTTGATCCACGACTCATCACGGTAGCCGGGATCCCAGAGAGCTCGCGTCGATCGCAACCTGAGGGCGGCGCCATCGGGATCGATCCGCGCATCTTTGCCGTAGACACCTTGAGCCTGCGGATAAAAATGCACGTCGACGACGTCGAGCACTCGAACTCCCGTCCGCTGCTCGTGCTCGGCGAGCCGCGCCAGATACCAAGGTAACAGCGGGACTCCACCGTGTGCTTTGCGATCGGGGCTGCGCAGCCAGCCCGCCGCCGAGTCTTTGGCCGAGAAAAAGTAGGCGGACCAACCCCACTCGGCCGGACCAGCAATGACGGCATCGGGATCGGCCTCGCGAACGGCTTGCCCGTAGGCGATCGTTCGCTCGAGCAGCTCGTCGTACGTGAGGGGCGCGGGGTGAACGTCGCGATGAGTCAGGTGCCAGAGGTTCGGCTCGTTGTCGAGAATGTACATGTCGACACCACGACCGCCGCGTGCCTGGTCCCTCTGCCGGACCATTTCGACCCAGCGCCGGATCAACTCCGGCAGCGCGGCCACGCTGGTCATCGTCGGTGGGCCCGGCCGCAGCTGGGCACCGTCCGGTCGGAACCCGTCGCCCGCTTCCGGCCGTTCGGGATCGTGGGCGCGCTGGGGACCGAACTTCGATACGGGAAAGCCGACCGACGTCGCATCTTTGGCGACCCAGCCGATCATGGGAACGACCACGGCAAGCTTCCAACCGCGCCCGTAGGCCTCCTCGATCCAATCCCAGAGGCCGGTACTGCCTTTGACGTTTTCGAAGAACCAATCGCTGCCGGTATTCCAAACACCCAGTTCCCAATTGAGCCGCGTCATCGCATTTCCGCCCACGCGACGGACCGTTTCGCCGGTGTCGCCCCCACCCTGCGAGATGCCGTAGATGAGTGGGCTGATTCGCGCGGCTTGTTTCCCGCGATTGCAATCGATGGCCAGGTCGACTTTGCGGACGGGTGACGGACCGCTACCACCATCGGAGCTCGGCGCACGCGTCAAGACGACCTCGTCGAGAAGAGCCCCTTCCCCTCCGACCATTCGGGATGCCTTGACCACGATTCGATCGAACGGCGATCGAAACGGGTTCAACTGCGACCATGGAACGAGAACCTCGCTCCAGCCCTCGTCAAGGCGGGCCACATGCTCTCGCCGCACGGGCACGTTTGGAAAGAGCTTGGGCTCGCCCTGTTTGAGGCTCAGGGCAACTTCGAGAAACTCGCCGTAACCGGGAGGGGCCCGAAACCGAAAGACGAGCGCGCCGAATCGCGACGGCAGCTCGGCGTGATGAAAAATGATCCCGCCGTATCCGGCAAACTGGACCTTCATCGGTCCCGCGTCCGCCCTCTCGTGCGGGCCCCACCCCCAGTCCTCCCAACCAGGAGCGAATCCGCCGTCGAAAACGACTTCCGCCACTTCGAACTGCGTTCGCGCGCGCTCCTCGGAGCTCGAGACGAGGACGCTGCCGCGCTGTCCCGCACGCGATCGAAACAACCAGAAGGCGACGGCGCCTGCAACCAGTGCGGCGGCCAGGACCACCCACGCGATCCGGCGCACCGTCATTCAAGACGCGAAGCGAGCGGCATGCCCCACTCGGACGGCCTCGCAAATGCGCGCCACGAAGTGACCGAGTCCCGCCTGCTCTTCGATGAATTGGCGCGCCGCCCGACCGATGCGGGCCGCCTCTTCCGGATGCGACAGCATTCGTTCGATGGCGGCGCGAAGCGCGCGCGGATCGCCGGGCGGAACGTAGATACCGGTGACGCCATCGACGATGGTGTCGGTCTGGCCGCGCGTGCGAGTGGCAATGACGCACTTGCCCATCGCCATCATCTCCAGGATGGTGGCAATGCCGGTTTGATAGTCATTTTGCAGAATGGGGACGACCGTCAAGGCCGAACGTGCGTAAAGGTCGCGCAGCTCGAAGCGATTGAGGCGCCCCCAGGTCACGTTGGACGGCAGGCTCGCCCGGGGTCGAAGTGAATGGTCGATCCAGGGACTACCTGCGGCGATCTGCAGGCGGACCGGCATCTCGCGAACGGCTTCGATGAGGCAGTCGTAATCCCGCAGGAGCTGACCGGCGGCGCTGACGAGGTCGGGCTCCTCCGCACGTCCGTCGGGATGAAAGAAACGTTCGTCCGCATGAAAGTAGATCCGCTCCAGCTTGGCGGCCGGTATCCGCAGGCGTTCGACGGCGTTTCGCTCTTCGGATGTGGAGTAGACGAGGATGCGATCCACTCGATCTTGCACGTGAAGGTAGTCGAAGAACGCGGCCTTTTTACGAGGAAACAGGGTGTGCGCGATCATCGTGTGCGAACAGTGGGCTCGGCTCGTTTTGAGCAATGCACTGAGCGGCAGACCAATGTCTTCGCCCGTCGTGAGGATGGCGTCGTAGCGATCTCGTCGACGAAAACCGAGGTAGGCCACGGCGGCCGAGGCGCTCGATGCACGGCCTCCCATCGCCGCCAGCACGGGACCCGAGCGTTCGACATCGCCATAGTCGATGATGTCCGCCCCGAGCTGCGCTGCGATCTCGAAAACGTCGAGGCGAGGCTCCCGTCCTTCGGCAATGGCCGCCCGTGTGGTATCCCCGAAGCGTCCAGCCGCGAGAATCAATG
>WNGB01005720.1_pt1 | contig 36497 bp, 42 predicted proteins | sample 5400681 | NCBI WGS metagenome assembly WNGB01 (sample SAMN13153367, study PRJNA577476) | soil metagenome | isolation source: 115 cm soil or saprolite under grassland replicate 2 | place: USA:California | collected 2016-06-15 | reverse complement strand
AAGTGACGGCCGAGTCTGCGTCGTTCCTCGCCGGCGTCAAGACCAAGCCCCTACGGGGGTCGCCTACGGCGAGTCTTGACCCCGGCTCCGGGGACGACGCGCGTCCGCAGTCACACCCCGGCCCCGCCCACCAGCAAGAGAGATCGAAGATCTCCTTGACACGGCCCCACTCCTTCAGGGATGCCGATCCGCGACGGACGGCGAATACGCGATTGGCGCCAGAACGTGAGCACAGATCGTCAGCTACAGAACACCGGGCCTGCGCCGCGTCGAAGTGAAAACAGATCGGCACATCGGGCCGGGCTTGCTCAGGGTGGCTCGCCCGCGCCAGCACAACGCGGACCGGCGAACTAGACAGGGGTTCTCCGGGCGTCGTGACCGCGGCGTTCGCCTCGAGGAGGCCCTCGTGCCGAAGGTCGTCATCACCCACAACGTCGCCGACATCGACACCTGGTTGAAAGGCAAGGACGAGCGCGCCGCTGCCATCGGAGCCATGGGTGGCGTCAATGTCGTCGACCATGTGGCGAGCGGCGGCGGCAAGTCCATCGCCATCACGTTCGACACCGACGACGTGGACGCGGTCATGTCGACCCTGGCCGCTCCGCCGCCCGAGATGGCCGAGGCGATGGCCCGGCACGGGGTCATCCCGCCGCTCGCGGCGTACATCGAGGCGTAACGGCCCTCGGTCGCGCACCACGGCGACTTCTTCACTTGCCAAGATGCGCCGAGCAGGAGTTCAGAGACGTCGAGCTCGTCGAGGCGGTTGAGCGCTTCGATGCGGGTTGCGAGCACCGACTTGTAAAGAGCGGTCTGGACATACATCTTGACTGTGTTCCGCTGAGACCCAGCGCGTCGGCGATCTCCGGGTTCGTCTCGCCCATCGAGATGCGCCGGAGGATGTCGTACTCCCGGCGCGTTGACGGCGTCGAGCTCAACCGGGTCCGAGGGCCCAACCGCGGCGACCCGCTCCACCAGGGTCAGTCGCAGAACCGGCTCGAGTGGTTTCGGGCGACCCCGGCCGAGACGGCTGCCGGGCCCGGCGGCCAACACGACGCACCTCACCGCGTCCTCCTTCACTGCCGGTGGGACCTGGCCACCTCAACCGGCCGAGTCCAGCCATCGTTGGATGAACACCCTCGCCTCCCGGCTCAGCCGGCCGGGCGCTGTCAGAGCATCGAGGCCGCCGCAGTCGACTGGCGTCTTCACGCAGCCGCTGTCCGACCGATCCTTCCGGCCGGACAGAACAGGCGGACACGTCGGGTTGGGACGCGGCCATAGAGTCTCTGGCTAGGGTGCCTGTGCGCCGCAGGGAGGGACGATGGTCCACGAGACTGAGGTGGGTGCCGTATCCGAACTGGTGCCTGGTGTGGTCCGCGGTGCAGGTCGGTACGCAGTGGGGAACGCCAACGGCCAGTTGTTCGCGGTGACTCGCCGGTGTCGGCACCTGGGCGCCGATCTCGCCAACGGATCGATCGACCGCGAGGGTGGCCTGGTCTGTCCGTGGCACGGTGCCAGATATGACGTCGCCACCGGTCGGATGACGCGCGGCCCACGGGGGTTCTTCGCAAGGATCCCTGGCCTCGACGCCGGCTACCGCCTGCTGACGAGGGTGCTGCCACTGGGTCGAGGTGAGCTCGTCGAGCGAGAAGGCACCGTGTTCGTGCGAAAACGGCGTCCGTAGGTTGGGATCGAGCGGTCCGGTCTGGCCCTGTCGCGGCGACAGCACTAGCGAGGGCTAGCGGCGCCTAGCGGGGCGGGTGCTGGAGCCGTTGTCGCTGAAGGGATGCATTACCGCTATGACAGCGCGGCGACGATCTCGCGGTATTCCTGTTCGGAAAAGGCGCGGAGAGTCTCGGTCGTGACGTTGCCGGCGGACCCAATCGCGAGCGCGACCTTGGCGGCGGCCGTGTCGTCGGTGGCCTCGCTGATGGCGACGATGTCGTAGCGGCCCATCGTCAGGTAGAAGGCCTTGAGCTCTGAGCCGAACGTCTTGAGCGTCTCCTTGCCGCTGTCGAGGCGGGCAGGTCCCTCTTTGATGGTCATGATGCCCTGCGGCGTGAACTTGATGAGCGAGATGTACGTTGCCATGCCTTACCTCCTCGGGAGTTCCCTCCGAGCACACGCCTTCCCGCCACCGGCGTCAAGGGCGCCGGGAACGCTCGTCATCCGAGCGGTATGCTCGGTGTCGCCGTTGGGTGGCCGGTTTCGTTCGGAGGTGCCCATGGCAGCGTTCATTGAAGTCGCCAAGGTCGCCGACTTGGCCGAGGGCGCCACCAAGGTCGTCGACGTCAGCGGTCATCGTGTGGCGTTGGTGAACGTGGGCGGCAGTTTTTTCGCCGTCGACAACGAGTGCCCGCACCGAGGTGGCTTCTTGGGGGAGGGCGAGATCAACCCCGACTGGAACGAGTGGGCGTTGGAGTGCCCGCTGCACGGCAGTGTCTTCGATGTCCGCTCTGGCGAGTTGCTCAGCCCGCCAGCCGCGACGGGGATCCGCACCTACCGAGTGGAGGTTGACGGGGAAGCGGTTCGCGTCTCGCTCGACTGATGACGGCTACGCAGCCGGGCCGCGCCGAACCCGAGCGTCAACGTGGAGGCTGGACGATGATAACTGGTGACGTTTCCGCGATGACCCAGCGACCGTCGACGCGGTCGGTAATGCAACCGAGGCGCTCGAATACGTCGAACGGGCTCGGGGCCATCTCTACGCGTTTCACCAGCTCATCGGCCGGGCTGACTTTCTGTTCGGGGAGAGCGCGGTGCGACTGGCGCAAGCCGGCCACCGCGATGAGGCCGCATCGCTGTGGCGGACTGTGGTCGGCCGCGACGTGTTGGGAGGTCGCTGGACGTTCGAGATCGTCGAGCGGTTCGACGATGACTACTACGACAGCGCACGCACCGAGGTCACGCGGCTCGAGCAGCGGCTCGTGGGTTCACGCCGGCATGCGCACGAGCAAGCCATGAGAACCCGGCGACGAGGAGAGCACCCGCCGTTCCTGGCCAACGACCAAGATTGACTGAATTCGCTCGCGCGCGGAGGCGCGACCGCTCTGCGGACTGCAGGCTGGCCCGGTGAACGGTCGGCGGTCGGTTGATGCCCTGCATCGCTCCACGAAGCATGGCGAGCCGCCAGCCCACCGTGACCGGCTGCTGGCGTTCCGGCCGTTGGATCCGACCAACCGGCCGGCGCCGTTGAAGACCTACACCGACGTCGCCGCCACCTTGTTGCCCCGCGAGCTACGGCCGTCATCGTTGCCGGCCGTTGAGGTTCTGTCGGGCCACCGCGCCGAGCCTGGTCGGCTCGACGAGGGTGTGCTGGGCACGCTGCTGTTCCTGGCGGCGGGTATCACCCGGGTCGCCCGCACGGTCGACGGCGACCCGATCTGGTTCCGGTCGGCGATGTCGGCGGGCAACCTCCATCCGATCGAGGTGTACGTCGTGGGTGACGACGTGCACCATTACCACCCCCTTGACCACGCCCTGATGCTCCTGCGCCGAGGTGTGCACGTGTGCGACGACGTGACCCTGGTGCTGACCGGCATCCCGTTCCGTACCTGTTGGAAGTACGGGGAACGGGGGTGGCGGCACCTGTGGTGGGACGCGGGCGCACTGCTGGCCAACCTGGTGGCAGCCGCCGATGCCCATGGTGTGCCCGCCCAGATCCTGGTCGGGTTCCCGGACGCGGCGGTGGCCGCGTTGGTCGGCATCGACGGCGTCGACGAAGTACCCCTCGTCGTGGTCCGCCTCGGGCGGGGCGAGGTACGCCTCCCTCCGCCCGATGCGCTCGAGCCGGTCGCGGCGCGGGCCGATCCGGTGGCCCGTCGCGTGCTGCGCTTCCCGCTCGTCGTGGAGGCTCACACGGAGACCGCTCTCGACCTCGATGCCGTCCCCGGCTGGCAGCACGCGGCGCTGGCTGTCTCCAAGCCGGCACCGGCCACCGTCGGAGCTCCTCCCGACGCCGACACTGACGACCGGGTCGAGCACGTCATCTTGCGTCGGGGCTCCACCCGGCTGTTCCGCCGCCACCGCGCGCCGTCGCCCCTGCTGGAGTGGGGTCTGCCCGCCGCTGCTCGTGCCGTGCCCCTCGACGCTGCGCCGTCGGGCACGTTGCTCGAGCACCTCGTCAGCGTGCACGAGGTCGCCGAGGCCGAACCGGGCGGGTACCGCTACACCGCCGCCGGAGGGTTCGAGGGCCGTACCCGCAGCGACGATCCCCGCGCCGCCGGTACCCGCCTCTGCCTTGACCAGCCCCTGGGCGGCGAGTCCGCGTACACGGTCTTCCACGCCGCAGCCCTCGACCCGCTCCTCGACACGCTCGGCGGCCGTGGCTATCGGGCCGCCCAACTCGAAGCCGGCATCGCCGCCGGACGACTGGCGCTCAACGCGGTCGCGGTGGGTCAGGGAGCGACCGGGCTGACCTTCTACGACAGCCTTGTGTCCCGGTACTTCCACACCCAGGCGGCGCCGCTGCTCGCCACCGCAGTCGGGATCCCCCACACCAGGCCTGCCCCAAGCGGGGCGCCGGGCCACCCCGCCGAGCTGCGTGGCTACGGTCGAGTCATGGCCCGCCTCGCCGCCGGGCTCGATCGCCCATAGGTCCACCGGTCGTCTGCCGCCTCGGTACCCCAGGGCTCACCTAGATCCTGCTTAGTCGTAGGCACGCGTTCGCCTCCCCCTGTGGCCGCTCTGATCGAGAGCTGCTCCCTTCATCTCCGGCGGGCAAGCGGGCTAGGTCGACCGATGTCAGGAGCTAGGGACGTCGTCGTAGTAGCCGCTGCGGAACACGAACACGCCGTCGTCGGGCAGGGTCGGGTCTTTGGCAGCCGATACGGACTGCCTGGGCTGCCCCGTCCCCGGGGTAGCACTCAAGCAATAACAAGCAATGACCCGGCGCCGCCTCAAGAAGTACCGGGAGGGCGCTACAGATCGCCGTGACAGAACGCCGGGTGCAGTGGCCACCGGAGCGAGCACCTAACGGCACCTCGGCGTGCCCCCAGGCCGGCGTTTGGTGCAACCCGCGCGGGCCCCGTCTGGCCGGGTGTTCTGGGACACCTCCCGGTGCTGGCGCGCTCCATGCAGACCGCCGATTCGGTACGCGGCGGGTCGACGTCTTCAGTCGAGCAGTGATCGGCAGAGGAGAGGTCGACTCCGCCACCGTGCGCGACGCCGTCGTGGTGGTCGAATCGAAGAGCCGCCGTGCTCGCGCCGCCGCCGTCGGGGGCCGTCGAGGTGCGACGGGCCACCGAGACAGGAGCCATCGACGCCGACCACATCCATGCCGAACTGGGCGAACTCGTCGGCGGGAAACGCGAAGGCCGGGTTGACGACACCCAGCTGACCGTCTACAAGTCCGTCGGAGTGGCCATGCAGGACGCGGCAGCCGCAGCCCTCGTTCTCGACAACGCTCGCCAACGCGGCGTCGGCAGCCCGGTCGAGATCTGATCTGACACTTGGCTGGCTCGCCCTGGGCCGCGAAAGCAGCCCCTTCTCACAGAACGACGGTGTTGCGTGGCGGATCAGGTGGCCGCGCAGCGCCATAACAGCGTCGACACCGAGTGTTGGTCGTCACTCCTCGCGGGGGTCATGTGTAGAGGCGGAATTCCTCGGGCCAGATGAATCGGCCACCGACATCGCGGCATCCGGGTTCACACGTTCCCGGACAGACTCCTCGTTGGGACGGTCTATCTACCCGATGCGAATGAGACGAACGTTACGATCGACGTGTACCCGACCAGCCGGCCCACGCGGCGCGCGTGAAGGGAGAACCCATGGACCTGACCGGGCGAGAGTGGTGGGGGCTGATCCACGGCATGGGCCTCGGTGCGCTGTTCCTGCTCTCCTTCGCCGGCGGGCTCGCCGGGCTCTACAGCCTGCGGCCTGAGCTGGTCACGGCCGAGGGCATCTTCGAGCGGATGCGCCGACTGCGCGTCGGCGTGACGACGATGGCGGTCGTGGCCTGGCTGACGGTGATAACCGGCACCTGGATCGTCTACCCGTGGTATCGGGAGAAGTCGCCGACGAGCCCGAAGTCGTTGCTGCTCGCCAACCCCGGCACCAAGGACTGGCACAACTTCGGCATGGAGTGGAAGGAGCACATCGCCTGGATCAGCCCCATCCTGGCGACGGTGGTGGCGTTCATCGTCATCTACTACGGCACCAACCTCATTCGCCACGACCGGGTGCGGCGCACCGCCATCGCGTTGTTCGTCCTGGCATTCGCCTTCGCCGGCGTGGCCGGAGCGTTCGGGGCGCTGATCACCAAGGCAGCCCCGGTCAAGTGAGGGAGACGCGATGACCACCACCGAGCCCACGTCGGCCGCCCCGGCCGGCATCGACTATCCCGACAAGCCCGAAGGGCCGATCGCCGCGGCCATCATCGCCGGAGGCGTCGGCGCTTTGGTCATGGGCATCGTCACCACCTTGTCCGAGGCCAGCACGAGCATCGCCGACAAGCTGCAGTGGAGCGACCGGGTCGGGCCTCTCTCCGGCAAGACCATCGTCACCGTCATCGCCTGGCTGGTGGCGTGGGCCGCGCTGCACGTCGCCTACGGCACCAAGCCCTTCGAAACCCGCCGGGCGCTCACCATCGCACTCGTGCTCATCGCGCTCGGCGTCGTGGGCACCTTCCCGACCTTCTTCCAGCTCTTCGGCGACTGACAGCGCGCGCGGTCGCCTCTTCCGAGCTCGCATCGACCGACTCGTCGGCGTCGCCGGCGGGGCCTCGTTGACGAAGGCGCGGGTGTCCCAGAACGCTCGGGCAACTCGAAGGTTGCCGCGTCCCCGAGGTGCCGGTAGGAGACGCGCCAGAACGCGCGCACGAGATCACGCGGCAGCAGGTGGTGACCACCCGCCCAGATCGGCACGTATGGACGCTGAGGAACCGACTCCTGTCCTTCCTATTCGGAACGTTCGCCGCCCTTGTCAACCTCATAGGCGGAGAGGCCATCATGCCTGTGAGCGAGTCGTTCTGGCGGACCTGCACCGAGCTAAGACACCGCGAGAACGAGGTAGCGCGTAGTTGGGTGCCTGTGCCCAGGACCAGTGACCGGGCCGGCCTTCGGCCCGCCGCTCAGCGACGCCTCCGCACCTCGGGGCACGCTCCGCTCATCAGTGGGCTACCGCCCGCCTTGGCCCGACCCCAACGAAGTGTGGGACATCGACAACCTGATCAAGCCGAGGCTCGACGCCATGGAAGGCGCGTCTGGCGAGCGCCAGTGGCGTGGACTGCACCAGCCTGCGGACGACCGGGTCGATCACATCGAGGCGTGGAAGCGGCCGGTGCGTCCGGGCGAGGCCCCAGGGGCGGTCATCGAAGTGTCCACGATCGACGAGACGGCTTCCCGGCCGTAAGCGACCGCACGGTGGTCTTCGAGGCGTACGGTGATCGCGATGGGGGGACCCCGCGGACCTGAGGCGAGGCCTCTCCCGTCCGAGGTGGCGGCCCGGCTCGGCCCGTACGACGTGTACCTGCTGGTCGACCCGGCCACCGATGAGGCGTTCTATGTCGGGAAGGGCACCGGCGCGCGACTCCTCGCCCATGGCGTCGCGGCCGATCTGGCGGCGGAGGCGGGCGCCTCGTCGAGAGTCGCGCGCATCCGGGCAGTCCGTGTTCAAGGCCGGGAGCCGCGTCTGGAGGTCGTTCGCTACGGACTCACGGAACAGGAGGCGCTGCTCGTCGAGGCCGCCCTCATCGACTGCCTGCCGAACCTCACCAACAAGGTGTCGGGACACGGCGCGGCCGAGGGACGGATGCCCCTGACTGAATTGGTCGTCAGGTACGGCGCGCCGCCGCTCACCGCGACCGACCCGCCCGTTCTGCTGATCCGGCTGACCCCTCGGCCGGTGTCGCTCGATCCACCCGAGGAGCTTGAGGCGGGCTACTTCCGGACCCGGGCTGGCTGGTATCCAGGCATCCCGGCGGCCGATCTGCTGGAGGCCACCCGCGGGTGGTGGAACGTCAACCCCCGGTCCGTGGAGCGCCGCGGCGTCCACCATGTGGTGGCGGTGGTCGAGGGCGTCACGCGCGGGCTGTATGCGGTGGACTCTGGATCGGGCCGAGGCGGACGGATGGACGGTGGGCGTTCACTGCTCGCCTCGTCGCGTCAGGGTCGCTATGGGAGGCCTATGTGGGTCCGCTCGGTCGCCGCGTACCCTTCACGCCGCACTCGCAGAACCCGCTCTCCTATTAGCCCGCCATCGGCCGGTAGTCACCGCAGCGGTGCCGACCGGATGTGGGCAGCGTCCGTACAGGTGCAGGTGGTTGCCCCAGCGCCTCCGGCGCCGCCCGCTCGCTGCGCTCAGTGCGTACTCCGGAGGCTTCGCGCCCGGTGCCCGCTCGGAGGCGTGCCTCCGACGCGGTGGTCGCGGTGGCGTCCACTATTCCTCGGGATCCCCGGTGCCGTCGGACTCCTCGCTCCCTTTCTGCTGCTCCCATCGTCCGGTCTCGTGTGGATCCTCCTCCTGTTGCCGCCACTCGTCAGCGGTCATCGTCCGACTCCTTTTCGTCCTCCCACCGCCGGGTCTCCCCGGGGTCCTCCTCCTGCTGCTCTCCAATCTCGCGGTCGTCGCCGGCTCGGCCGGGGGTAGTGGGCGTCATTCGTTCTCCTTTTTGACAGAGTCGTCGCCTTCGTGACTGCGGCCAGCGCCCCTCGTAAGGATTCGCTGCGAGTGAACCTCGATGTTCTTGCCCTTCCATTTCCATACCAAGCGAACCTCGACGAGCCAGACTGCGTGGTCCTGGTCGGCCGTCAGGAGGACTTCATCGGACACCTCTTCGCTGGGTTCGATCCAGCGGTGGTGCGTCAGGATCCGGAACACCGTCCGCTCCTGGGACCATTGCGGGCGTCGATACGGCGTCGGCGAGATTACGCCCCCCGTGACCCGTAGTCCCGTGCCCGCTTGGAGGAGCGACACCGCAGTCTCTCCGATGTTCTTCACGCACACGCTGAGATGGAGAACGGCGGTGTCTCCTACCTCTAAACCCACGGCTTCGATGGCGACATGAAGTCGCGGTCGGTATGTGCGGTCCCGGATGAACCGGTAGTACGTCCACACAGCGCCGACCACGATGGCCGCTGCGGTCACAACGGCCTGAAGAATGCTGCCCAACTGGTCGAGGTTGTCGAGGAGCGTCGGCTTTGTGGTGCCGCCAGTACCCCCGAGCAGTGCGAGAGCCGTTCGGCTGAGATTCTCCACAATGAAGAGCATCGCGCGGGCAGCGGGCGCCTGAGTGGCTCGGCGGACGTGGGATGTCACGCCAAGATGCGTCACCTCCGTTGAGGCGGCTGTTCCATCGCTGGTGTTGACGCACTCGACGAAATCTTCGGACTCGGTTGACTGTTCACATTCAGGAGGCCGTCCTGAGCCACGTCTGGCGGCATGGTGGCCGGGTGTTCGCGGTCGACACCGGCGAGGTGCTCGCGGACGATCGCGACGACCCGATGCGGACGGTCGTGCGGCAAGTCACGGGCGCCGCCCACCAGTTGGAGCGGTCGCTGATCGCGTCGCGGATGCCGGCGGGGGCGTCGGCTCCAAGGCCGAGCGCGGGGTTCGGGTCGCCGCCGTTCGGCTGTCGCGCCGAGGGCAGGACATTGGTCCTCGACGAGGCCGAGCAGGCGGCCGTCGCCCGCGCGGTCGCGCTGCGGAGGGGCGGCGCGTCGTTGCAGGCGATCGCGGCTGCGCTGGGGGCGGAGGGACGGCCTCCGAGGCGTGGCGCCACATGGCGTCCCATGACTGTGAAGCGGATGCTGTCGCGGGCGGCCTAGGTGCGGCCGAGGTAGTCAGCCAAGGCCTGACTGTTCTGCTCAACGGTTGAATGCAATAGGTCATATTCGGCGGTGCCCTGCTCCGCTGTTCCAGCGAATGCCCGCTCACTGAATCTCAGGCATCCGGCACTCATCTGACGACACCAACCAACCACTCTATGGTCGCGAAGACCCAGGTCAGCGGATTCGGCGGCCATTGCGAACGCACGACTCGCACGGAGAGCTGTCGCTGGCATACTCCGGATATTTCCGGACGATAAGTCGGCGTCAATGTTCATCGCCTCGTCCATCGCGGCCAGGTACAACTCAACGAACTGGTCGCGAGCGGCAGACCTCCGGGCATTTCTGAACAGCCCCACCTGTTCACCTCACTTATGGTCACACAGCCGTGAACCACAGGGGTAGTGGTGGTGACCCTCGGGCAGCCGCGCGAACCTTCGAAGATCCCGGACTACCTTTCGTTGCGTCGGTTCGCGCCGAGCCGCCTCAGGCGACGCGAGCGCCGGGACCGCTTGAGTAACGTCGTTTGACGCGGGGGACGGGGAGGCTTGCCGATGATCAGGTGGCAGTACTCGGTGGTCAACATCGGGACGTTCTTCGCCGCCGCTCGTTTAGGTCAGACCCTGTCGCTGTTGGGGCAGAAGCCGTTTCCGGGTCTACCACCGTTCCCACCGACGCGCTGGACATGAGATTCGTCCAGGCGGTGCTCGCGCGTCGCCGCAAGTTCGAGGCTCGATCGTCCACCGGCGACTAGTCGGGCTAGTTCCACTTGCTCGAAGCCCACCCCCCGTTCGGCTATCGAGCGGAGCGCAAAGCCCTTGTACCTGGCGACGACGACCAACGCGTTCTGACTCTTGTGCGTCACTTACTGGATGACCACGCGTCCATCCGTACGATCGCTCCGACCCGCAATGCCGAGGGTTACCCCTCGAAGCGCGACGGGGCAAGGTGGCATCCGACGACAGTTGCCCGACTCGTCGAGCGTCTCCGAACGACGCGGTCTTCCTAGCGATCACCATGACGCCGGCCTCGCCGTCCAGCACCTGTTCGTGCGTGCCCCCGGCGCTTGCGGGCGGGGCGCGGTAGGTTCGACTCGGGTCCTGTCGGTGGAGACGCGCGGTGGCCGAGTTCTGGGTGTTCGACAACAACAACCACAAGTACGCCAAAGTCCACCGCGCTGAGTGCATCTTCTGCGATTACGGCCGCCGGCTTCACCGCCGCGGGACAGCGAGCGCGGCGAGGAGTTGGCTCGGTCCATTCGTGTCCGCGACCGTAGCGATGAGACGCGCGGTGGAAACGGGCAGGGAGCAATCCGGCTGCGCGGTGTGTCGTCCGTTGTAGGCGCGCGTGTCCGCGTTCTCGGTAGCGGTTCAGTGGCGCGTCAGCCGACCCAGTCAGTCCTACGATCAACGGGATGTGGGGAGCGGGGGAGCCGCGGCGCCGCGCGGAGTTGCCAGTAACCGGGGCGAGAGCGTTGGACGCACTGGCATTTCGCGGGCGGCGTGATAAGGCGGGTCTAGCGCGGGCGGCCGCAGCCATGAGAGGCGCGGTGCGGCACCACCCATCGAACGTCACAGCGGAGCTAACGCGCGACGAGATCCAGGCGGTGATCGAAGCAGGAACTACTGGCGCCCGAGACCGTCATGTCATCTCAGCTGCGCTCCGCGTCGTGGACGCGATGAAGGAACGTCCGACGGCGCCGGTGTCGAAGAAGCGATCCGTAGTGTCGGCGGCGAAGAGGAAGGGACCCATAGCCCCCATCGCTGAACGTGCGACGCCCGACACATCGGTTGTCCCCAAGCGCACGGCGGTCCGGCGGCGGTGCTCCTCGTGCGGCCAGCGCAAGCCCTTGTCGCAGTTTGGCGGAAAATTCGTCCGCTGTACGGCGTGCCGAGAAGCCGGTCCGCAGATCCGGGTTGTGCCCGGGGGGTCTACCCGGTCTGGGTAAGCGACGCTAAGAAAGCCTGGGCTTTACGCTCCGTTGGAGTGCCGAGGTCTCCTCCTACTCGCCTGGTGCCTCGGCTTGCAGGCGCGCTAATTCGGCAGGGATCTCGAAGAGGTTCCGCAACACCTGCGTCGTGAATCTGATGGCGCGCTCGGCCTCCTCCTGGGTGACTCGTTCGTCGGTCGCGTGCGCCCCTAGATTGCCCACCTTTCGCACATGGTGGACCACGCCCCCGAACTGTGCCGTGATGAGGTTCTTCTCGATCAGCCTTTCGACCGACGCCACGAGGGTCCTCTCCGCGATGTCGAACTCAGACACAGAGCCGCGACGCCGCCGACCGACAGAAGTTCGGACCTCCACCGAAGGGCCTCTATGACTAGATCGAGGTCGCAGGGCAACTCGTGCTTGGCGCCCTGGGCGGCTTCACCGTGGCAGCGTGGGCACTCTCGCGGCTGGACTGGAAGGACTATCTCCTCGCGGCGCCGCTGCTCGCCGCGTTCGGATTGACAATCCTTAGCGCACGTCGCCTGCGACCGTTCGGCTACGCCTGGATCTGTGCCAGCCAGTTCGTCACCGTGCTCGTCGTCGGAGCCGTGCTCCTCGATTGGGTGCACTCGCGCTAGGCGCCGCCGGACTCCCCGACGGCCGGCGCCGCTGCGCCACCGACCACTGGGGGCGCCCAGAACACGCGCCCAAGATCACGCCGCCCCGACCGGTACCCTGATGAACGCAGAACGACCTCGGCCCGCGTCTCCCAGCCGGCGTTGGAGGGCACCCGACGTCGACTCCCGCCGAGCGTTTTGGGGAGTCTGGCCGACCAGGCGGAGAACCGAACAGAGCGGTCCGCGACTCAGCCGCCGAAGCGGAACCGGGTCTGGGCGAAGTCGCCCTTGGCGAAGGACAGCACCTTGCGGGGGCGGACCTCGAAAACGTGGGCGACGCCCGGTTCGTGGTGGAAGGCGCCGTCGCGCACGTCGTAGTGCCAGTCGCCGTCGTACTTAGTCGCCCACATCGCGGCCAGCGCGCGCAGCAACGCGTCGTCCGTGACGCGCTCGGCCCGTCCCTCGACCACGACGTCGAGGCCGGCCTTCCACCGGTTGTCGCCCGTTGTGAGCGCACACTGGTCGTTGGCGCGCAGGTTGAGGGCCTTCTGTTCGCCGGGACCGGTGCAGAAGTAGAGCGCGCCGTCGCGCCAGACCGCCGGCAACGGCGTGACGTGCGGGCGCCCGTCTGTGCGCACCGTAGAGATCCAGAACAGCTCGGCCGATACGAGCACGCCGACGACGTCCTCCCACGCGGTCGGCGTGGCGCCGGGCGCGCTGAAGCCGGTGTGCAGATCGGGGGTCGGCGCAGGCGATGACATCACGACCTCCCTGGTCAGTCGTCGAGCGCGGTGTACGCGCCGGTCCAGAAGTCCTGGATGACCGCCGGCGGGGGGAACGGGCCGGTGAAGGCGTCGGTGCTGAGCAGGACGCCGACGAGCCCGTTGCTGGGGTCGTTCGACCACATGCTGCCCATGCCTCCTGCCCAGCCATACGACCCGATGGCGGGCCCGAGACCAGTGCGGCGGACCTGCACACCGACGCCGAAGCCCCACCCTTGCGAGCCGTCGGGCAGGGGCCCGGGCGCGCCGTTGGCGACATCGATCTGGTCGGTGGTCATGGCGTCGATGGAAGCGCGCGACAGCAGCCGCGAGCCATCCGGGAGCCGCCCACCCGACAGGAGCATCCGCGCGAACGCGTGCAGGTCATCCACCGTCGACACCAGGCCAGCCGCGCCGGACGGAAAGGCGGGCGGCTTCGCCCATTGGCCGTCCGGAGGATCGAAGACGAACCGTTCGCCGGACGGCCGAGTGCCGTAGCAGGTGCCGAACCGGTCGACGTCGGTCACGGAGAAGGCGGTGTCCACCATGCCCAACGGCTCGAACACCCGATCGCGCACCACGACGTCGAGCGGCTGGCCCGCGGCGCGTGCGATGAGCACGCCGAGCACATCGGCCCCGTTGTTGTAGAGCCAGCGCTCGCCGGGCTGGTACAGGAGGGGCAGCGTCGAGAGCCGCCGCATCCACTCGTCCGGCGGTGGTGGTACCTGCGGCTCGGGCGGACCGGCGCCGAGCTCGAGCTCGGCCAGCGCGTCGAGAAAGGGCTGCGGCCACGGTGCGGCGAAGTCCATGCCGATGCCAAGCCGGAACGTCAACACGTCGTGCAGCGTGATCGGCCGCTGGGCGGTCACCGTTTCCCCGTCGAGCGGACCGCGAGCGTCGACGAGTACGCGCCGGTCGGCCAGTTCGGGAAGCAGTGCGTCGACGGGGTCGTCGAGCCGCAGCTTGTACTCCTCCACGAGGATGAGTGCCGCCACCGCGACGATCGGCTTTGTCATCGATGAGATGCGGAAGATGCTGTCGCGACCGACCGGCGCCGGTTCGCCTCGGGTGAGCTGGCCGGCGACACCGACCTCCACCTGATCGTCCGCCGCCAGCAGCCAGGCGACACCGCCGACCTGGTCCTGGTCGACATGGTGCTGCATTGCCCGGGCGAGGTGCGCGAGGCGTTCACGGTCGAATCCGCTCATGTGGGCTTCGACGTTACGGCGGTAGAGAACTCATCGGTGGCGCACCCGGAACGGGCATGCCGGAGGAGACCCTCGTGCGCTACCGGTCGCGGCAGTCCCATCCGCCGAGATGCGTCGCGATCCGCGTGCCGGCCGAACAGACCGACCGCACATTCCATCGCCGCCGAGCCGGCGGTAGGGGACGCGCTACCCCGTTCGTTGATCTGCGCGGGCCTGCTCCGGCGGCGGCGCTCTGGATCGGGCATCCTGGGCGCTCGAAGCACTGGGAGCCCAGCGGGAGTGCTGGGACATGGGCCGCGGAGGAAGACTGATGACGCTCGACGACGCGCTCAAGAAGTTTCGTGCGGCGGCCAACGGTATGGCGCGGGGGAACCCGGACCTGGTCAAGGCGATGTACTCCCGAGCTGACGATGTCACGCTGGCCAACCCGTTCGGGCACGCCGTGCGCGGCACGGTCGATGTCGAGGCGGCGCTCGACTACGTCTCCGCGCGATTCAGCGACGGCGAGGTCACCGAGTTCAACAACATCGCCCGCTACGAGACCGGCGACCTCGCGACGTTCCTCGACGTGGAGCATTGGCGGACGAGGGTGGGTGGTGCCATTGAGCTGTCGGACTTCGATCTCCGCGTGAGCAGCACGTACCGCCGGGAAGACGGCGACTGGCGGCTGGTCCACCGGCACGCTGACCCGATTTCCACGTTCGACGAAGCCGGACCCATCCGCCGCACGACCTGAGTTGCGAGTTCGTCTGCGTCTCGACCGCGTCGACCAGGCGCACATGCTGGCTGCCGCTGGACCGGTCACGAGTTGTCGGGGGCGACCAGCTGCGCGATGAGGTCGTTGGCCGCCTCCGACGAGGGGTCGGCGTGGCGGTGCACGACTTTCCACTCGCCGTTCTCTCGACGGAACACGGTCGTCACACGAAGGCTGTAGGCGCGTGGTGGAGCTCCGTGCAAGGACGCCGTGGTGTGCTCGAACGCCACGATGTACGCGAGGTCACCGCTGGCGCCGGCGGCGACGATCTCGTTCTCGTAGGAGGTGCAGTCGGAGAACGTGTCCTCGAGGCGGTCGAAGACCGGTTCGATGTCGGCCCAACCGGTGCCGCTCAGCGCGGCGCCGAGCAGCGTCACCGGCGAGGTGCGCGACCACATCGCCTTGCGCGGCGCGGCGTCACCGTTGTGCAAAGAAGTCTCAGCCTCGCGGTACCGCGGCATGGTCGCCGCCAGGAAGTCATCGGTCTCGCTCATCTCGTCCTCTCCCTCCGTATTAGATGCATCATCTAATCAGATAGACTTGGAGTATCATTCCGGCCGTGGCGGCTGTCAAGCGGCGCGTGTACCGGAGCACCATCCGGCGTGGCGATGCGCCCGCGCTCGTCTGCGCGGCGGCGTACCGGCTGTTCTCGACGAAGGGATACCTCGCGACCTCGATCGAGGACATCGCGGCCGAGGCCGGCGTTGCTCGTCCGACGGTGTTCACCGCGGTCGGCCCCAAACCGGTGATCCTTCGGACCGTCGTCGACCAGGCGTTGGCCGGTGACGACGCGCCAGTACCGATCGCCGAGCGGCCCTGGTGGCGTGAGGCGATCGCCGAACCCGACCCCCTGCGTTCGATCGAGCTCCACGCACGCAACATGTGCCGGATCAACACACGTGCCGCACTCGTCCTCGCTGCGCTCGAGACAGCAGCGTCCATCGACACCGACGCCGCCGAGGTGTGGCAGCGCTTCCAGCATCAGCGACGCGTCGGGCTCAACGAGTTCGCCGTCACCCTCTCACAGAAGACCGCAGTTCGCTGGGACGAAGCCACCATGACCGACACGCTCTGGATGCTGTCGCCGGACGCCTACCTACGCCTCGTCCGCGACGCTGGATGGCCCGTCGAACGCTTCGAGACCTGGCTTGCCGACGTCATCCAACGACTGTTCCTCGAATGACTCTCCCAACCGCGGATGGCGCTTCGCCGACAGTTGGTTGGCCAAGCTGCCATGGGTAGTGGCGAACGCGACAGACCGACGCCTCGAGGTGCAACCCCGAAGATGTGGGTGGCCCAGAACACGCGTCCGAAAACATGCGGCGCGCAGGGACGACGGGCGTAGCCAAAATGCCGGTTGGCCGCGATCGCGAACGCTGCTCAGCCGGCGTTGGGGGACACGTTGTGGCGTCTTCGGGAGCGCGCGTTATGGGTCGGTATGTGTCTCACGCGCGCGGCCCCCACGGCCAGCGCACCTCGACTATCCGGCACTATCGGGCGGCTTCGTGGGGCGAACTTCGGTTCCATGGCCGGTCTACCGGCCTTGCCGCTGGCGAGACACGGGCCGGGTAGCGGGTATCTCCTACTTGTGGACGTGGACGATCCCGGACTCGTAGGCGAGCACGACCGCGTGGACTCGGTCGCGCAGGTCGAGCTTGTTGAGGATGTGGGCGACGTGGGTTTTGGCGGTGTGTTCGGAGATGACGAGTTGGGCGGCGATCTCAGCGTTGGAGAGACCGCGGGCGAGCAGGCGGAGCACCTCGAGCTCGCGTGGTGTCAGATCGCCGAGGGCGGGGGGTGGCCTCGGGGGCGGGGTGCCGGCGAAGCGTTCGATCAGCCGCCGGGTCACTGCAGGAGCGAACAGCGATCCACCGCTGGCGACGATCCTGATCCCGGATACGAGTTGCTCGTCGGGCGCGTCTTTGAGCAGGAAGCCGCTGGCGCCGGCTCGGAGGGCTTCGTACACGTACTGGTCGAGGTCGAAGGTGGTGAGCACGAGCACCCGCGGCGCGTCTTCGCTGCGGTCGACGATCTGGCGGGTGGCCTCGATGCCGTCCACGTTGGGCATGCGCACGTCCATGAGCACCACGTCGGGATCGACTTGGCGGGCGAGGGCGACCGCCTCGGCGCCGTCGGCGGCCTCGCCCACCACTTCGATGTCGGGTTCGGCGCGCAGGATCATGCGAAAGCCGCCGCGTACGAGCTTCTGGTCGTCGGCGAGCAGGACGCGGATGGTCATGGTTGGACCGAGCCGAGCGGCAGGCGGACGCGTAGCGCGTAGCCGCCTCCGGGGTCGCCGCCCCGCGTGCAACTCGCCGCCGTAGACCGAGACACGCTCGCGCATACCGATCAGGCCGTACCCGGAGCCCGAACTGTCGCTGTTGCCGGCGCCGTCGTCGGTGATCTCGAGCTCGAGGTCATCGGCCCGGTAACGGACAAGGAGTCGGGCGCGCGCCGGGCCGGCGTGCGTGAGAGCGTTGGTCAGGGCCTCCTGCACGATCCGGAAGGCGGACAGGTCCACCCCGGGGGGCAGTTCTCGCGGTTCGCCTTCCATGGCCACCTGGACCGGCAGTCCGGCGGCTTGCACCTGCTCGACCAGGCGGCCGAGCTGGTTCAGGCTGGGCTGCGGCGCCAGCGCCAGCTCGCCGTCGCTCCTGCGGAGCATGCCGAGCAGGCGGCGCATCTCCTCCAGCGCCTGGTGGCCCGTCTGTTCGATGATGGCGAAGGCGTCACGGGCGTCGGCGGGCTCGGTCTCGAGCACGCGCCGGCCACCCCGGGCCTGGAGGACCATGACGCTGATCGAGTGGGCGACCACGTCATGGAGCTCACGGGCGATCCGCGCCCGCTCCTCGACGATCGCCGCCGCCGCCTTGGCCTTCTCGTCCTCCAGGCGTCTGTCGTTCAGGCGCCGATGCCGGACCGCCCGACCGGTTGTCCACGGGCGCCGAAGAGCAACGCCAAGAAGACGACGCCCTCGACTACATCGAGGTGTTCTTCAACCGGCGGCGCCTGCACTCGTCGCTCAACTACATGACCCCCGCCGAGTACGAAGCGAGCAAGATCCACCAACCGAGGACCGCTCGCGCGGCATAGCCACGGTGTCCGGCGAACCGGGTCAACCCCAATGTGGCTCCGTCCCCGACATCGTGGACGACCCACGCATGCGGCCCCCGGAGCCGGCCGTTCCATTACGCCTGTGCCATCAGGGAACTCAAGGGCTGACGTCGAGCGGAGCCTTGAGCGGCTCGCCGCCCAGATGATGCCGGCATCGACACCATCACCGTCGGTCGTTGGCTGACCAGCTGGCGACGAGACCTACTGCCGGGAGCGGTTATGGCCCTGAACGGGGTGCGATTGGAGGTGGTGTTGATGATCATTCTGGAAGAACTTTCGGCGGAGATGTCGATTTCTGTGGTGGCTGTTCGGCGTTGTGGTGGAGCGTGGTCCCCCTCGCGTCGGCGGCTCGCGCTCCCCCGACCGTCCGTCTCGCGCTCCCCCGACCGTGTCGTCACCGCGCTGCTGCGCCGGGCGACCCTTGCCCGCCTGAACGCCGACCGGCGGGGTCACCCGGACGGCGAGCGCTAGAACGACTCGAAATTGCGTCCGCACGGCGACGGTGTCCCCAGCGCGCCGTACACCTCGCAGTCGACACACCACCCGATCGGGACGGCCCCCCGGTGCAGAAAGGCCTCCCAGTGGCGCTCGCATAGGGGCGGGTCGGGCACCTGCTGGAGCCGGAGGCTGGCGGGGTTGTCGCGGGGATGGACCCGCCGCCAGCGAGAGGACAACGGTGCAGTGTGCGTGGCCAGTGCACCACACGCAGCACAGACCGAACCGGCAGCCACGACCGTCAGGCCACCGTCGTGCCCTGTCCAAGGTGGAACGACACCCGGTTCACCACTAGGACCCTCCGGCGCCCGCTGGTCCGAGCAGCCAACCGTGCCGCTGACCGGACATCATCACCCTATGCCGCGGCCGCGCCGAACGTCGGCGAGACCCCGGCCGAGGCCCAGTCCTCGGACTCCCCCGACCCATCTCATGCGGGGTCCTGTCGACCAACCCGGCAATCGCCTGCTCGAGTGCCTGATGCGGCGCTCGCGTTCCCGCGAAGTGCGAGCGCACAGGCGCACAAGATCGCTCGCTGGATATCGCGCTCGTCGCCACTCGGGAAGAACGCCTCACGTCGGCGCCAGTGGGAGCCGACTAGGAGGTGGGAGTGAGCCCGAGAACGTTGTCGATCCGTGCCGTGGCGGCTTGGTCGTCGATGCACCAGGACACGGCGAGCTCGGAGGTCAAGCTGTACCGCGCCTTGGCGTACATCGTTGGCTCTGCGGCGGATAGGTGGGCGGTTCGCAAGCGGGATGCGAGGTCCCTGACCACTCTGGCGCACTCGTAGACGTCGCCAGACTTGAGCTGTTGCTGGTGGTTCTTGAACCGCCGGATCCAGTTGGTCGGCACATGCACGTCGCGCCCCTCCAGCACGTGCAGGACGTCAGCGGCGTCCTCGCTCGAGATCGCCGCCCTCACGCCGAGACCGGCTGCGGCATGCTCCGGTGCCGACAAGATCAGGCCGCCTGGGGTTCCCCACCCCGGCTGGGGGACAACCAGCACCAGGTAGCGGGAAGCTCGATCTCGGCGAGTTCGGCGGCTCGGTGGACCACGTCGTCTTCTTTGGCGACGGCGCTCAGGAGGTGGATGTCGGCTTCGAGTCTCTGAGCCGGCCGCGAGGCGACGGGCAGCGCGCGCTCAGCGAACCTTGACCCGTCGAGCGGCACGAGGATGGCGTCCACTCGGTCCGGCGCCTTCCCGCCGGTCGGGACCTCGGCAGCGGACACGATTGCTCATGCTCCCTCTCGTCGGAGCTGTCGTCTGTGCGGTCGCGACTGGGTAGCAAGGGGGGGATCGACGTGCAGGCGTGCCGGCCAGTGGACGCAAGCGGCGGTAGACCCGCCCGGGCCACCGGCCCGGAGTACGCGTGCCGGCGTGGGGGGCGATGATCGCCGTGGGTGGTGGCGCCGGCCGCTCGGCGTCATCTGGGCCGAGGTAGTCGGTGAGGAGGGCGTCGATGGCACCCGCTTCGGCCGGATACAACCGGTCGGCCATGGCGGCCGGGCGGACCCAGCCCTCGGTCACCGGCCGCCCCGGCGGCTGAGTACGACCGGCACCCGCCGGGCGCCCCACGGTCCGGGGGGGCCGTCGAAGCGGCCGGGGATCTCGGCGCCGCACTGCTCGCAGCGGCCCTCCTCCAGGCGCCACTCACCGAGCACGTACCAGTCACGCTCGATCAACCGCAACCCGCAGCCCGGGCAGTAGGTGCTCGACCCGGCGGTGTCGTGGACGTTGCCGGTGTACCCGTACTGCAGCCCGTTCCGCACGGCGATCTCCCGGGCCCGGGTCAGGGTGGCGGGCGGCGTGTGCTCGATGTCCATCATCTTGAAGTCGGGATGGAACGCGGTGAAGTGCAGGGGCACGTCGACACCGAGGTGCTCACCGATCCAGGCCGACATCTCGTCGATCTCCTGGTCGCTGTCGTTCTGACCGGGGATCAGCAGCGTGGTGATCTCGAACCACACGTCGGTCTCGTGCCGCAGGTACTCCAGCGTGTCGAGCACGGGCTGGAGGTGACCGATGGTGACGTGCTTGTAGAACTCCTCGGTGAACGCCTTGAGGTCGACGTTGGCGGCATCGATGTGGCGGTAGAAATCGGCCCGGGGCTCGGCACAGATGTAGCCGGCGGTCACGGCAACCGCCTTGACCCCAACCTCCCGGCAGGCGTCGGCCACGTCACTGGCGTACTCGAGGAACACGGTGGGGTCGTTGTAGGTGAAGGCGACGCTGCGACAGCCCAGCTCGAGGGCGGCCTGGGCGATCGCCTCGGGCGACGCCGCGTCGGCCAGCGTGTCGACTTCCTTGGACTTGGAGATGTCCCAGTTCTGGCAGAAGCGGCAGGCGAGGTTGCAGCCGGCGGTTCCGAAGCTGAGCACCGACGTGCCCGGGAGGAAGTGGTTGAGCGGCTTCTTCTCGATGGGATCGATGCAGTAGCCGCTGGAGCGGCCGTAGGTCTTGAGCACTACCTCGCCGGCCTCCACCGCCCGCACGAAGCACAGGCCGCGTTGGCCCTCGCGCATCTTGCAGGCCCGGGGGCAGACGTCGCACTGGGTCCGGCCGTCGTCGAGAGTGTGCCAGTAGCGGGTGGGGACGGTGTGGGGAGCCAGATCGATCGGCACCGCTACGCCAGGTAGTGGCGCGGCGGGGAGTCGACTACCGGATCCCGCCGAAGGCCCGCCGGGCCCCCACCGCCACCAGCACGGCGCCGGCGACCACGGCCAGGACACCCGCGGCGAGGAGCCCTCACCGGTGAGACCCCGCGCAGGAATACAGCACCACCGTTGTGTGTGTGCCGGCGTAGCGGTACTCGTGGAAGAACTTGTAGCGCGACGACGACGGCAGCGTGCGCCGGGCCAGCCGACGAGCATCCACTAGAGAATGTGACCCCGCGACTGGCGACGTGAGGGCGATGGCCGCCTCGTGGACGCGGGACCGCGGCCCACCTCCTCGCGCCTTGCCGGCTGAGCCGCGCCATCGTTGGGACATGCCCCACCCCGCGATCCCGGCCGGCAAGCTTCCCATCGAGCTCCTCGGCCCCCTCCTGGGCGAGGTCGATCTGCCACCAGAGGTGCGCCTAGGCCCCGCGATCGGAGAAGACGCCTGCGCGATCGATGTGCCCGCCGGCGTGCTCGTCGCCTCGACCGATCCAATCACGCTGGTCGGCCCGAGCATCGGGCGCTTCGCCGTCATCGTCAACGCGAACGACGTGGCGGTGATGGGCGCGCGGCCACGGTGGTTTCTCGCCACGATCCTTCTGCCGCTCGGCACGACCGAGACCGAGGTGCAGGCGCTGTTCGGCGGCATGCGGGTCGGGCTTGGCGAGGTGGGCGCCGCGCTTGTCGGTGGCCACACCGAGATCACCGGCGCGGTCAACCAGCCGGTCGTGGTGGGCCAGATGCTGGGCGTCGCGGAGAACGGGCGTTTCGTGTCCACCGCCGGGGTGCGACCGGGCGACGTCATCGTGCAGGTGGGGGTGGCGCCGGTCGAGGGTGCCGCCGTGCTGGCCGCCGAAGCGGGCGACCGGTTGGCCGAACTGGACGCCGCCATCACCGTGGCGGCGGCCCGCGCCATCGACGATCCGGGCATCTCGGTGGTCGAGGCGGCCGTGACGGCAGCGGACCTCGGCGCCACCGCCCTTCACGACCCGACCGAGGGCGGCATCGCCGCCGGCCTCCACGAGCTGGCCGCTGCCGGTGGCGTGGCGCTGCGGGTGGACCGCTCCCGCATCCTCTGGTTCGGTCCCGGCGTCGCCGTGTGCCGGGCAGTTGGCGCCGATCCGTGGGCGACGCTGGCCTCGGGGTCGCTGCTGGCCGCCTTCGCCCCCAACGACGCCGCCGGCGCGGTCGAGACGCTGGCCGCTCGGGGCCACGCGGTGGCTGTCATCGGCGCCGCCGAGGAAGGGCAGGGCGTTCGTGACCTCGTCGGCCAGCCCATCGGCTGGCCCGCACGCGACGAGGTGGTACGGGTCCTATCGGGCTGATCGGCGAGGGACTCGCCCCGCAGTGGCGTTCGGCCCTGTCGGGAACGGCGACAGTCGCGCACACCGTCCGGTAGAGCCGACCGCTTGGCCACGCCAGAGAGCGTCGATGGTCTTGTGGCTGTATGGGCGATGGCAAGGGTCGTCACCAGTGTCGGCGTTCAAGTACTCCACCGCGTGGAACGCGGTGGTGAGCGGCGGGGGGTCCACCAGCTCGGTTCCTTGTCCACGTAGCCCTCTCGCTCCCACGAGGAGCGAGGTGAGATGGCAAGGAGAGCGTTCGACGTGATCGATGTGGTGGAGGTTCTGCAGCACCGGCACGCGGGTCGGTCCAAACCAGGCCGATGTCGCGGCGAGTGTGGGGGTGGACCGGGGAACGGTCCGCAAGTACGTGGCGCCACCGGAGGCGGCCGGCCATTAGCGCCGGGTGGGCAGCCGTTGTCGCGAGGCGAGTGGGTCGAGTTAGTGCGGGGCTGGTTCCCGGAGCTCATCGATGCGAAGGCGCGCAGCCTGACCTATCCGACGATCAACGCGCACCGAACGCGGATCAAGTTGATGTTGGCGACGAACACGGTCACGACGGTGCATCGACGGCTGCGTGACGAGCACGGTCTGGCGGCGGGGATCTCGAGTCTCCGGCGTTACGTGTGGCTCGAGCTCGGTGACCGACCGTCGCCGGACGCGGTGACGGTGTGGCGGCTAGTGGTCGAGCCGGGCAGCGAAGCGCAGATCGACTACGGCTATCTGGGGTCTTGGTTCGACCCGGCCGCGCAGCGGGGCAGGCGGGTGTGGGCGTTCGTGATGGTGCTGGCGTGCAGCCGCCACATGTTCGTGCAGCCGGTGCTGTCGATGGACCAGCGTGTCTGGGTGGCTGCGCCGTCGCCGAGTTCCTTGCCTCGGTGTGCCGGCGCCGCTCGTCCCGGACAACTTGAAGACGGGGTGATCAAGCCGGACTTGTATGACCCCAAGATCAACCGCGCCTACGCGGAGCTCGCGGTCCACTACGGCTGTCTGATCGACCCAGCCCGGGCCTCGACGCCGAAGGACAAGACGTTGGTTTCACACTGCTCCTCCTGGTGTCTGTTCGGTGAGGACTCGTTTGGCGAGTCAGCTGCCCATGCGTTTGACGAGCCGGGGGTCGTCGGGGGTGGGCGGCTCGAAGAGTCGCGCGTTCTGGTCGTTGGCCTTGTGGGCGGAGCAGGCCAGTGATGTCGGCGGCTTGGAGGACCACGAACGCGTGTCGGTCGTGATGGTCGACGTGGGTGAAGCACGACCACGTCGCGGCCTTGGTTGCCGGCTGTGTGTTGCCGGCAACGGGCATGCGGAGTCAGAGGGTGTTGCCGGCCAGGTCGGCGAACCACAGGAGCTGGCGAGGTTCGGGACGCAACGGCGCCGGTGCTGCGTACCAGAGCCGCATCGTGTGGTCGCGGAGGCGCAGCGCACATGGGCTTTGTACGTTGCACCCGCCCGCGTCGTGGGGGCTGAGCGTGGTGCCCCGGCGGTCCCAGGCGAGCCCGTCGTCTGAGGTGGCCAATTCGATGGCCATCTCCTGCGCGTCGTCGCTGACGTAGAACATGGAGAAGTGGCGCTGCCCGATCACCACCCATGGCTCCGACACGGCCAGTTCGCCGGGCTCCGGTGCCATCACCACGCCGACGCGGTCCCAGGACGCTCCATTGGCTGAGACGGCCGCCAGAATGCTCGACCGCCGCCCGTTTGCTTGGCCGTCGTAGCCGGCGTAGAACAGCCACCATCGCCCCTCGGTCACGACCAGGCACGGGTGCGTGGCGCCGACCGAATCAGGCTCTCCCCTCTGCATGAACGTGCCTTGGGCATCCCAGTGCTCTCCGTCCGGAGAGGTGGCCATGTGAAGACGCGTGTCGGCGCCATCGGACCCGGCGTAGGCCATGAGATAGCCGCCCGGCGTTCGCACCACGCACGGTGACTCGACGCCGTACTCGTCGCTGTCGCCCGCGGCGCCGGCGTCGATGGCGATGCCCAGCCGTTCCCAACCTCGGCCGCGATGCTGGACCGCGGTCAGGATGCGCCCGGTCGACCCGTCATGTCCGGAGTACCACATACGGAACGTGTCGTCGTCGTCCTGGAGCACCGACGGACCGGACGCATGAGCGCGGTCGAGGTCGGCCCACGCTCCCCCGGCCGGGAGCACCTCAGAGCGGAGGGTCCACGTCATCTCGGCCCGCGATCAGTGACTCACCCGCGGGCCCGCAGCCCGTCGACCGCCCCGCCGCGGACGGTTGAGAGCACCTCGAGTGAGGCACTCCCACCCACGCGCTTCCCGAGTGAATCAAGGCGATCGCGGCTCGCTTCTGCCGTTGTCGGGATCGGTCTCCGCCGTCAGCCGCGTGACCCTTCGGCGGTGTGGGCACGGTCACCTCGGGTCGCGCCCAGGTGTCGCCATCGGCGACGGCGTCCATCAGCCACGCGAGCCCGAGGTAGGTGACGATTGGACGCAGATGCGTGTCATGAGGGGCTGGCATCGGGAGCATGGACGGCCCGTCCGGCAGCGGCGATGTCGGCAGTCGCGCCCATCGACCTCGGCGAAGGCCGGCGGAGCAGGCCGCCCGCCTCATCGCGATATGAGAGTTGCAACTCGAAGATTCGGGCATGACGCGTCTTGTCTCCCGGTCTTTCTCAGAAGAGGCGTCGGGCCTGTTTGCCGGCCGACAACCGAGCCGATCGTCCTGCCCAAACGAGGCGTCCCTACTAAGTTGAGGTACGCCCAACCCTACCGGCACAGCGGGTCTTCCGGTCGGGTGCACGTGGTCCTGCGACGGGCGGAGCAGAGCGCCGGTCGTACTGCCACTCGAGGCTCAGACGACGCCCCCGGGCCGGGAGCGACCCATCGCCGGCTGCGCGTGTGGCCGTTCAAGTGTGTGGATCCCACATCGAGATGGCGGAGCGCGTGGGTCCCGCTCCTGGGGAAGGCCACGCACGCGTGCTTTGGCGCGCCGGACGAGCCGATCGAGCCACTGACTCACGCGGAACCCGGTTGCTCTTGATCACCAGCGGAGCCAGCAGCGCTGCGACCAGCCGCCGCCGCATGACCGGCTATCGGCGCCGCGGCTTCACGCGGCTCGCCAGCGTGCCCAGCTTCGCTTTCCCCCGCTCGAGAGCCTCGCGCCAATCCCGCTCATGGTGCATGTTGTGCACCGTGAACACCTTGGGCGGAAACTGAGGAATGCCACCGACGCGCTCCATGGCCGGCACCAGCTGGTTGGTGAGGAACTCGTCGAACGCCGCCTGGCTCTCCCACACATCGACGACACACCAGCCCCCTTCGACGCTCCCGGCGCAGTGGCTGATCACTCCGTCCGGCCACTTGGCATCGGGTCCATCCAGACTCAGCTCCTTCATCACGGCGTCGTACTTGTCCTGGCCCATGCCCGGGAACTCCATGATCAATCCGACTGCCATCTCCGACCCCCTGGTCTTGACGCTGGCGCATGATCGCGCCCGGGCACCACTGCGGCAACGGGGCGCAGCACCTACGGCCCGAGATGGGGGCGACGTCGACTACACGCCGCCCAGACGCGGCGGCCCTGATCGCCCTGCACTGTGTCGACCAGGCCGGGCCGCCTCGACGACCATGCCCTCGAGCAGGCGGCCCGCGGCTTGCACTGCACCACGTTCTTCGGCCGGTTCGGCCTGGGCGACGACGGGCGCTAGGAGGACCACGAGGTGCGGGTGGTCCAGTGGCAGCGGGGCGTGAAGCGGGTCGTCGGGCCCGCTGCGCTGGCGCAGGCCCCGCTCGTAATCTGAGCGCTGAGGAGCCCCTGAAGTAGCACGCTTCACGAGAAAGTGGGCGGCCCCGCGCCGCCGATCGCGGTCTGAGGGTCCGTCCGGTCCGGCGGTAACGCCGACGTCGACGGTGGTGAACGCCTTGCGTCAAAACCCGACCCCGAAGGTAGAACCCTCGCCAAGGGGACCTGAACGAAGAGTAGGCCGACCACGCCCTCGAGGGCCCGCTCCACGGCAGTGTGTTCGACGTGCGCACCGGGGAGGTGCTCAACCCGCCCGCCCAAACCCCCCGCGCACGTGCCCGGTCAAGGTCGGAGGGGGAACTATCAAGGTCCTCTCGAGTACGTGCACGCCGACGCGACAGTGCGCCACCTCCCTCGCTGGGGGTCTGGGGGCCACACGAGAGGGGGGCAGGAGAGCGAGCCGGAACGGTATATGTAGCAGTCAGGCGGCAAGGTGCCGCTCTGGGAGGGTGCCGGCTGTGCGACGGGAAGATCCGCTCGTCGAGCTGATACGACCGTCTTCGCCAGCGCCACGAAGAGCGTGACGGACGAACCTGAAGCCGCTCATTCCTGAGGCGGACCCGGCGGCTCGGCGGCGGGCGAAGCGGGCAGCGTGATGACCGCGGCCGCCTCCCTGACCAGAAACGCACCCAACTCCTGGATGGTGCTCATGAGCGGTGCCGGGAAGACCACCGTCGTGTTCTTGTCGACGCCGATCTCTGCCAGGCTCTGCAAGTTGCGGAGCTGCAAAGCAAGCGGGTGGGCCATCATGATGTCGGATGCTTCGCCCAGTGCGGCAGCGGCCAGTGACTCGCCTTCGGCGGCGATGATCTTCGCCCTCTTCTCCCGTTCGGCTTCGGCCTGGCGAGCCATGGCTCGCTTCATGCTCTCCGGAAGTTGGATGTCTTTCAGTTCCACCAGGGTCACCACCACGCCCCAGTCCTCGGTGGCCACGTCGAGGATCTCCCGGATGTTGACGTTGATGCGGTCGGTCTCGGCCAGCGTTTCGTCCAGCGTGTGCTGGCCCACCACCTTGCGCAGCGTGGTTTGTGCGATCTGGTTGATGGCGGCGGCCACGTTTTCAATCGCGACCACCGACTTGGTTGCGTCCACCACTCGGTAGTAGGCGACCGCGGAGACGTCGACGCTCACGTTGTCCCGCGTGATGATCCCTGGGATTGAATCGGCATCGTGACGATCCGCAGCGACACCCGTCGCAGGACGTCGATCGCCGGCACGATGAAGTTCAGACCGGGCGTCCTGACTCCCACCACCCGCCCCAGCCGAAACAGCACGCCCTCTTCGTACTGCTTCACGATACGAAGCGATAGCCCGAGGGCAACGAGCGCCAGCACGGCGATGACGACAACCACGGCGAGCAACACGGCCATTCCCGGACTCCATTGGGTTGTGAACTACTACAGCGTCGCGCGGGTCCGACTCACAGGTGATCGCGGATGGCCGCACGATCGAGGGCCTTGGCGTCGAGCAGACCCTTGAAGATCATGCGGTCGGGCATCGCCGGAGCGCCGGTGATCGGATCGCGATGGAGATCCTCGAACGTGCCCCAGCCCACCTCCCGACACGAACGAAACCGCCCGCCCGGAAATGTGACCGCCGACGTGACCGCTCGTCCCAGTCGCCCGGTTGCCCCGACGTGAGCGCCCAGGGCCGGCTCTGCCGGCCAAGTCACCAATTCGGTCAGAACACCGTCGCGTTCAAACCCGCAGGCTGCGCGCCACCGCGACACCCGCACGAGTCGCCGAGGCCATTGGTTGCGGCCGCCGACTGCGGTGTGGGGTACCCGGAAGCCGGGCACCGAGCTGCGTTGTCCCGTCGCTTCCCGCGCAGGGGGATCCACCGGCAGCGTCGTAGCTTGTTCGGGTGAGCTCGGGTCAACCGTCGTCGGCCGTCGAGACGGACGGCACGCCGCTGTTGCGTGGGTGGCTGCACCTCGTGTGCTTCTTTCTCGCCGTGCCGGCGGGGGTGTGGGTGATCCTCGTGGCCACCTCAGCGAGGGCCCGCGTTGGCGCCGCCCTCTACGCGGTGGGGCTCCTAGCGCTCTTCGGCGTGAGCGGGTCGTACCACCGGGGCCGATGGGGGCCGACCTGGAGGCGTCGAATGCGCTGCCTCGACCACGCCACGATCTTCGTGATGATCGCCGGCAGCTACACGCCGTTGTGCCTCCTCGTCCTCCGAGGATGGATCGCCGTCGTCATGCTGGTCGCGGCGTGGATCGGCGCCGCTGTGGGCGCCGTGCTGGCATGCCACGCCGGACCGAGCAGCGGCGTCGTGCGCAACGGCCTCTACATCGTGCTGGGGTGGGCGGCGCTGGTCGCCGCGCCTCAACTCGTCGTCCACCTCCAAGCGAGGGAGTTGGCGCTTATCGCCATCGGTGGCGTCCTCTTCACCGTCGGCGCCGCCTCGCTCGCCAAGCGCTGGCCGGACCCGTTTCCGGGCGTGTTCGGCTACCACGAGGTGTGGCACATGCTGGTGGTGGCGGCCGTCGTCTGCCACCTGATCGCTATCAGCTCCGTCGTCCGGGGTGCCGGGGCCGCCTGACAACCGGAAGGCCCACTGGCGCTCGCCGCGAACAGGTTCGCCAGCATCAGCAACCCCGGCGATCTCGACATCTCCAACCTCGCGACCGGGGCCGCCCCGTGCGGTCGCATGACCACGTTCCCGCACGACAACGCGGTGCTTGTCGGATCAGGTCAGTCGTGGTCCGGGCGCGACATGTTGGCCCTGGTCGTCTGAGCCTCGCGTTCACTCGCGGCTGGCGACGGCAGGGGGCCGGGGCGTCTAGTAGGGGGCGGCTGCTCCGAGCACGAGCTGACGGAACTGCCGCGCCCCAACGCCGTGGACGACCGAATCAAGCGGCCCCACCTGTCAGGGCGTGACGGCCGACGAGGCCGTCGCCGACGTGCCGCACTGTGCCCGGCGTTCTGATTTGATCCCGCCAAGACTTGCGTCTCGAGAGACAGCTTCGGCCGTTGCTCGAGCCGCGGCCATGTACACGCTCGACGTCGTCGTCGTGGCGGGCGATGGCGGCGGTCATGACCCGCTGGCCGTACTGCTGACCCGGTAGCGCCGAGCTCGGGGGATCTTGGCAACGAGCCCGTGGCCGCGGGCTTGACGATGAGCGGTGACGCGCGTTCGCATCGCCGATGAGCCTCGTCGCTGTTGGCTGTCGATCGCCGGTACAGGCGGGCGGCGATGTCGGCGTTGCGGAATCCTCGGTTGGCAAGGCCTCGTCGCACGCCTCATGAGAGCCTTCGTGCAACTTGGCGATCGTGCGGTAGGTGGCGCCCGGCGGAAGCTCCGGCAACGATTCATCGATGGACGCCTCAGGTCCGCCATCCCCCGGCAATTCGCTCGAAGGACTCGGGAGGAGACACACCCGAGGCCTGACCGCCCATGGAGCTGGCGTGAGTGCCCGCCTCGGCTGGCACGGCGTGTCATCGCTGCTGCCTCGGTCTCCTGGTCGTGTGTTACAGCGCGCTGCGCCGCCGGGATCGAGCGTCGGCGCCGAGCTCCCGGCCGGATCAGGCGTGCTCCATACAGTCGAAGGCGACACGGAAGTCGTGGGGCTTGCGTAGCGCCCGCTGCAGCGTCTCCACCCTGGGCACGCGGGTCGGCGGGTTCCGCAGCGAGGACCTCGTAGCCTTCGTCGCTCAGCGCGGTGGGACACTCCTCGGTGGGCGATCGACGCCAGACGGGCGCAAGACCGTCCGCCACTACGACGTCGAAGGCCGCATCTACGACGAACACGGTCACTGGGTCCTCGACGAGCCTGCCTTGGCCCAGGTAGCCGACGACGTCATCGCCTGGCTCGCAACCAGCCCATCAGCTGGAACGACAACCACCCTCTTCGTCAACCCGACACCATCAAGAGCGGCTGCCAACGCCATGCCAGGCGAACGCCGAGGTGATCGTTCGGTGGGCCCGGAGCGGGGGCTAGAGCCGGCGTAGCGAGCGTTCGGGCGCAGTCGCGCCCGAGCGAGCTGGCGTTGTGAACTGGTCAACTCACTTGGCGGCAGACGGCGATCTCGTTGCCCGGTCTCGGACGCGTGCGACGGTCGCGACATCCGGGACGGGAACGGGCGACGTCAAGGTCGCCTAGTGTCCCGGAAGCTTGTTCCGCCAAGAAATCTTGGCCGATCGGGAATTTTCGCGGTTCAGCAGCGTTGGTCCGGTGTTGTCGACCAACATCGGAGGGACCCCATGGCAGGCCGCGGACGACCGACCGTTGACATCTCCTTGAGCGCGGAGGAGCGGGCGACGTTGCAGCGTTGGGCCCGGCGGCATTCGTCGGCGCAGACGCGGGCGTTGCGCTGCCGGATCGTGGTGGCCTGCGCCGAGGGGGATCGCACCCAGGCCGAGATCGCCGCGGCGCTGGGCTGCAACCCATCGACGGTGGGCAAGTGGCGGCGCCGCTTCGCCGCCGAGCGGCTCGACGGTGTGGTGGATGCGCCCCGGCCGGGCGCGGCCCGCCCCATCGGTGACGACGTGATCGAAGCGATCGTGGTCGAGACCCTCGAGACCGCGCCGGCGGATGCGACACACTGGTCGACCCGGGGGCTGGCGGCCAAACGCGCCGGCGGATGCGACACACTGGTCGACCCGGGGGCTGGCGGCCAAACACGGGATCTCCCACACCACTGGGCGGGCGATCTGGCGGGCGTTCGGGCTCAAACCGTGGCGCCAGGACGAGTTCAAAGTGTCCCCCGACCCCGACCTGGTCGCGAAGATCCGCGACCTGGTTTACATGAATCCCCCGGTGGCGGCGGCGGTGTTCGCCGTCGACGAGAAACCCCAGATCCAGGCGCTCAACCGGACCGCGCCGACCCTGCCGATGCTGCCCACCACCCCGGCCCGCGCCACCCACGACTACCAGCGCAACGGCACCTGCGACCTGTTCGCCGCCCTCGAAATCGCCACCGGCAAGGTCATCACCGACATCCGCGCCGCGCGGGGCGTGCAGCGCAGCCTCCAGCGCGTCCAGCGCACTGTGGGAAGACGACACGGAGGCTGATAGGACTGACACCAGCGACGGATGACACGCGTCCATCTGGTCCGCCACGGCCGCACGGCCTCGAGCCGTGAGCGTCGGACGATGGGTTGGCTCGACGAGGGCATCGAGCCGGGGTGGGTACCGGGTCGGGGGACACTTTGAACTCGTCCTGGCGCCACGGTTTGAGCCCGAACGCCCGCCAGATCGCCCGCCCAGTGGTGTGGGAGATCCCGTGTTTGGCCGCCAGCCCCCGGGTCGACCAGTGTGTCGCATCCGCCGGCGCGCTCGAGGAGCTGTTCGCCGTGCTAGTCGACGGCCGCGCCGCCGTCGTGTTCACCCACGACGCCGTCGTGCGCTCCGCCGTCGCGTGGGCCCTCGGTGCCGGCCCCGACGTTTATCGGCACGTCGAGGTCGCCAACTGCTCGATCACCACGGTCGGAGTGGCCGCCGGTGTGCGCCGGCTGCTTCGGACGAACGAGAAGTCCCATCTTGACGGCCGCGGCCTCGATCCCTGACCCTACGGGCTCGACCGGCGGCGCCGGCGCACCCTGCTCGTACGCCTCCCCCGTCACCGGCGAGCGGCGGGCCCGGACGAGCCCGTTGGCGAGCTCGGACAACGAGCCCACGACGTTGACACCGCTGCCGGCGAAGGCGTCGGGGTGTCCTGCACGCACCAGACCGAGGAACCGGGCGCCTGCGGCCCGGGCGACCTCGGCATCGCGGCGAGCGTCGCCGACGAAGACGACCTCGTGACCGACGCAGCCGGCGGCCCCGACCGCCGACGCGAGCTGTACGAGCTTGCTGTGCCCGGGCCGCCATCCGTCGACTGAGGCGAAACTCTGGAGCACCCCGTACCGCTGGCAGAACTCGCGGACGAGCCTCGCCCTCGTGCTGCTGCACACCAGGACCGGGACGCCGGCCGCGGCAAGGCGCTCCACCGCGGGGACGACGTCGGTGAACATCTCGCAGCGCGCCATCCATCGCGCCTTCGCCGCCTCGAACCGGCTCGCAACCTCTGCTCGCCGCGGGTCGCCGGGCGTGAGCTCGTCCAGCTGGATGGCGAACTCGGACCCGGCGGTGGCGCGGTACTCCCGGGCCGCCCCCGCTCGCTCGAAGCCCAACTCCTCGAGCAGCCCGACGGCCAGTTCGGTGAGGAAGCCCATCGAGTCGGCAACCGTGCCGTCGAAGTCGAGAACGACGGCGCGCACGCCGACGTACTCAGAGCCCGGCCCGGCGGCCCACCACGACCCCCGCAGCCGCACCGTGACGATCGAGGCGGAGAGAAGCGCCACTGTCGCCAGCGCCACCAACAGGGCGACCGGCTCGACCACCGCCGCCAGAGCCCCCAAGGCGACCACGAGCAGCCGCAGGTCACGGCCCCGGCCCCCTCCCACCAACGTGCCGCGGTAGCGGTGGTCGAGGTCGATCTCCGCCTTCGCCGTCGTGTAGCTCACGAGCAGGTGTCCCACGAGGGCGGCACCGCACACCGAGACGGCCAGAGGCACCTGTGCGCCACCGAGCAGGTCCCCTACGCGGCTGTCGGTGGCGAGGTAGATCGCCGCGCCGGTGAACAGAATGCCGTCGGCCGCCCGGTCGAGCACCGCGTCGAGGAATGCGCCGTACGCGGAGGACCGATAGGTGAGCCGGGCGATCTCACCATCGCTGCCGTCGAGCACGCTGACCAGCGCGATCAGCACGGCGGCGACGATCGGCGCCCGTACCGCGAATCCGACCGCCGCCGCCACGGCGACGGCAAAGGCGATGAGCGTGACCTGATTCGGCGTGACGCGCGGGAAGAGGGCCAGCAGAACGGGTGTAACCACCCGTTGGGACAGGGGGCGGTTGAGCCGGGTGGCGACGGCACCGTCGAGCGGCTTCCCCGTGACCCGGAGAACGTGGCGGCTGCCGTTGCGGTGGTCGCGCGGCGTGTCGACATCGAACCACCATTCGCCGTCGCGGAGTGGGAGCGAACGGGCGACTCCCGCCTCCGCGAGCACCGCGATGGCACCGGCGAGGCTGGAGTCGCCGGCCGCCACCGCGGTCTCGACGGCGCCGAACAGGGCCGGGCCGCCGACGAAGGCGCCGACGTCGAAGGCGTCGTACACCGAGAGCTGCTTGCCGATCGCTCGGACATAGCCGTCGACGAGGCGGACCTTCATGGCATCGCGAGGATCGACCCCCGTCGCCAGTCCCAGCTGCGGGTCGACCGCCACCAGGACCTCGCCCGGTTCCACCGATTCCTGCCTGAGGCGCCGCAACAACGAGGGCGAGAACACGTGATCGGCCATGACCAGGGCGAAAGGCTGACCGCCGACCGCGGAACGGGCCGCCAGCGCCGACAGCCCGTTGCCCTCCCGGTACCGCTCGTTGTGCACGACCGTCACTGCGATAGCCCGACGTCGGCTCACCTCGTGCACGTGCCGGTCGATCTGGTCGGCTCGATGGCCGGTGACCACGACGACCTCGTCGAATCCCGCATGCGCGCCGCCGACGATGGCACGCTCGACGAGGCTCATTCCTCCGAGCTCGACCAGCGGCTTCGGGCCTGCCTTGGATCGCAGGCGCGAGCCCATACCGCTGGCGAGTACAACGAGCCGGGCCGGTTGCATGGCGGGATCGATCTCCTTCATCTCTCCTGGCCGGTGACGAGGCTCCTTGTCCAGTGGTGCCAACGCCGGGCCTCCGCTCCGCCGCGGCGAAGATTCGTTCACGTCAGGGCGAGCCCAGTGACGCCTTCGTTCAGAGCGCCTCGGTACGGTCGCGTCGGTGGCCGGACATCGGAACTGGATGCTGGAACTGGCCCGACACTACGCCCACCTCCGATCCGCCCATCCGACTGACGACTGTTGACGGTGTTCGAGATCGACGGTCCGATCGTCGATCAGCGGCGCATCGTCCGCCATCGGCGCGTGCTGGTCCCGTTGCCGACAGGTAGCGGGCGAGCCAGCGGCGCGTGGTCGAGTGTCGCCCGCCAGCCCATGGGACGACCTCGACGTGAGTTGCGCCAGCGGCATGGGACCACCCGAGCGCCAGTAATGGGACCACTCCAGCGCCAGTAATGGGACCACCTCTCGGGATCCACCAACGCCGGCACCGCTGACGGTGCACTCGCCGCGTTCCTGTCAGCGGACGGGGAAGGAGGCGATGGCGTTCAGGGAGGTTCGAGTGTTCGAGGTGTGAGAGGTGCTGCGCCTTTGGCTGACGCGCCGCCGGCGACAACCGCAGCGAATCGTCGGCCAGCATCGCCCGTGTCTTCGGTGTGCGGATCGCACCCTCCGGGATCGCAACCCCGTGTTGATACAGCTCGGCATGAATGCGCTGACACCACACCGTGCGCTGGTTCACCAGCGACAGATACAGCCGCACCCGCTCCCGCCACTCCAACACACCGTCGGGCGGGATCCAGCTCTCGGGCAACTCCCCGGCCACGAGGAGATCGCGCAACAGACGAGCGTCGGTGCGATCCGTCTTGGCGCGATGCTTGCGACCCCGCGCCGCCTGCGTGTCGGCCGGCTCGGCGAGATGCGCTTCGAAGCCCGCGGCCTTGATCTCCTCCACCACGTAGCGCCAACCGGTGCAACCCTCCACCGCCAACGCCACCGGACCACCGTCGGCTCGACGACTCACGTCGTCGAGCAACCAGCGACGGAACCGCGCCCGATCCGGCTTTCCGCATCTGAAAGACACGGGGATGCCACATGGATCATCCGTGTATTAGGCGGTTGGGGCACCGGCTGCGCTGCTCTGCAACCATCTCAGGTGGTGAAGATCGTTCCGGCGTCCGTGGCTGTGGAGGATCCGCTGTGGTGGGCGCTACGAGACGAATATCGGCTTGCGGGCATGGCATGCCCAGTAGCGGGCTTTCCCTTCGGCCGCCTGTCCGAACTGCACGCGATTGACGCGGTCGTCTCCCTCCTGGGATACGTGAGCTACGACTGTTCACCGCTACGGTTCGAGCAGTTCAGGTTGCAGGATCTCTACGGCGGCGTCGCGCCAGAAGACCCCGAGGCGGAGTGGGCCGAGCTTGCTGCTGCCGCCTCAACAGTGCGAGAGCTCCTCGATGATGGCACCGGAGTAGTCGTGCATTGCGCCGGCGGCACCGGAAGAACAGGCACGGTTATCGGCGCCGTGCTCGTGTCGCTCGGAGGCGCTGTGGCCGACGTCGCCGCCTGGTTGGATGAGGTCCACCGCGCTCGTGGACGCGCAGGATGGCCCGAGTCGCCTTGGCAGCGCGACGCCCTTACCAGCATCAGCTAACCGCGTTGTGGGCGCCGTTGGCGTGACACATTCCGCGGCGTCTTGACGGTCCTGGAGACGCGGCCGCAGGCTTCTTCGGTGGTGCCCGTCTCGCAGCCTCTGCCCTGCTCGCTCCCACCGTCGTGCCGGTAATTCGAGGCGGCAACCCGTTCGCCGACCGTCCCGAGGATCGGGATCCCGGGCGACGGTTTCGAGGAAGGCTTCCTGCGCCGGTGACTGTGTGGACGTCACAGTCCGATACCAGGGGTTCGGCAGCTATCACCGTGGCGTCCATCATGGTCGCCGAGGGCGACCCGCCGACCGTGCTCGGGTTGATCGATCCACTCTCCGAGTTCGCGGACGCCGTCACGGTGTCCGCCCGATTCGTGGTGCACGTCGTGCCACAGAGCCAGTACCGACTGGCGGATCAGCTGGCGGGGCGGTCGCCCTCGGCCCTTGACCGGTTCGACGACGTGAGCGTCATCGCGTCAGGTTGGGGTCCCGTGCTCGAGGACCTGACGACGCGTGCGTACTGCTCTCTCGGCGACACCACGCCAGTTGGGGAGTCGCTGCTGCTGCGAGGCTCGGTCGACGATGTCGACCTCGCGGACGTGGCACCAGAGCCGCTCGTGTACGTCCGGGGCTTCTATCGTGGCGTGGCGCCGCTTCCCAACAGACCGCCGCTTTTCCGCTAGGGGCGTCAGACGCCCGGGTGGCTGCGCCATCAGCCGGCGATCAGGGGCGGTGCTCCCAACGCGGGAGGTCGTCGTTCGGGGACAGGCCTTGGCGCGCGACCGAGCGGCTGGTCGATGTCCATCGGGGGCGCGGTACGAGAAGGAACAGCACATTCCGCGACGCTTCGATCGT
>WNGB01001656.1_pt1 | contig 36501 bp, 21 predicted proteins | sample 5400681 | NCBI WGS metagenome assembly WNGB01 (sample SAMN13153367, study PRJNA577476) | soil metagenome | isolation source: 115 cm soil or saprolite under grassland replicate 2 | place: USA:California | collected 2016-06-15 | reverse complement strand
ATGAAAGCGATCCGAATCCATGCCTATGGCGACACCGATGTGCTCGTCTATGAGGATGCACCACGCCCAGCTGCCGGAGCGGGCGAAGTCCTTATTCGAGTGCATGCCACAACGGTCAATCCGTTCGATTGCGCCGTGCGTGCAGGCTACATGGCCGGCTATTTCAACCACACCCTTCCGTTAATCTTAGGGACCGATGTATCGGGCATCGTTGAGGATGTGGGCGCTGGAGTGACCAATTTTGCGCCAGGAGATAGTGTGTACGCTCGCGCAGGTGTGACGCGGGATGGCGCCTACGCCGAGTACGTGGCGGTACCCACCTCTGACATCGCCGCTAAACCTACGTCGCTTGACCACATTCATGCAGCGGCAATTCCGCATGTTGCCCTCACGGCGTGGCAAGCGCTGATCGAGGTCGCCAATCTTGCGCAAGGGCAAACTGTTCTCATCCACAGAGCCGCCGGTGGGGTCGGCCACATGGCGGTGCAGCTGGCCCAGTTGCGCGGCGCGAAGGTGATCGGCACCGCGTCCGTCAATTTTGCGTTTCTGCGCGAGCTTGGAGTTGATCAGGCGATTGATTACACCACAACTCGGTTTGAAGATGTTGTGCGTGATGTCGATGTGGTGCTCGACCTCATGGGCGGCGACGTTCAGCATCGCTCATGGGCGGTGCTGAAACCAGGTGGCATTCTACTCTCAACAGTCCAACCACCCGCTGAAGAAACGGCGGCCGCACACGGTGTGCGGCAGCAGTTTATCGCGTCGGCGCCGCCGATTGGCGAAGTGTTGACCGAAATAGCCAGGCTGGTCGATACTGGGCAGATCAAGCCCGAGGTTTCGGGGATTCTCCCGCTGCAAGAAGTCCGCCAGGCACATACATTGGTCCAGGGCGGCCATACGCGCGGTAAGCTTGTTCTGCAAGTCTGGCAGTGATACCTTCTTCACACAGCCAAGACTAGTGCAACTCCAAGCCAGGTTTTAGGTGAACGGGTCGTTGAAATCCTCGGGCGCCCACTCGCCCTAGTCGGTGTCTTCATCACGTCGTTTTAGCGCAACTGTGGTATTATGCCCCACCACCATCACCGTAGTTCTGATAACGCAGGAGATCCTTCATGCGGAAACGGATCGTGACCCGCACGCTCGCGCTCACCGTGCTTGTGAGCGTTCTCGTTATCCCCGGCTTCGCACACGCCGCGCCGGGGTCGCCCGGCGCTGTGCCCGACACGCGCCCGCCATACCTGTCACAGTACTTTCCAGATACCCAGCACGCGGCCATGAACTCATTTCTGACCTTCTGGAAGCGCACGCCGAACGCACTGTTTGTGCTGGGCAACCCGATCTCGCAGCCGTTCATCGAAGAAAGTTTCACCAACCCCGGTGAGTATTATCGCGTCCAGTACTTTGAGCGTGCTATTCTGGAGGAGCACCCCGAGAATGCCGGCGCGCAATACTACATTCTAGGCCGGCTGCTGGGCAATCAGATCGTCCAGAGCCGCGCGGGCGAGGCGCCATTCTCTCCGGCCAGCGACTCCGGCGATGGCACCTTCGACGCCGCCACCGATCATACGCTGCGCGATAGCCCGGCGCCGTTCCGTAATTTCTGGCAGAAGAACGGCGGAATTGCAGTATTTGGCCGCCCGAAGTCCGAGCAGTTCCAGGAAATCAACCATGCCGATGGCAAAACCTACTGGGTGCAATACTTCGAGCGCCAGCGCATGGAGTGGCACCCCGATGAGCCCAAGGCGCAGTATCGCGTCTTGCTGGGCCTGCTGGGCAACGAGGCGCGTGACGCTCACCATGCGAACGACCCGGCCTTCGCACCAATCGGGCCCGATCAGGCGCAGATCCCACCGCAGAGCTCCGGCCCAGCCAAATCGGATATGATCTATGGCTTCAATGCGGTGCTGTATGGTCAGGGCTCTACGCCCTGGCAAGATCGCGGGCGCGTGCTGATGCTCTCGAAGAACGTCGGCGTCCACTGGATTCGCCAGCAGGTGCGCTGGCAGGACCTCCAGGGCCCACCCGGCGACAGCTGCTACACGATCTGCTGGGGTGAGCTGGATAACATCGTGAATGATGCGTCAGGCGCTGGCGTCAAGCTGCTGCTGAGCATTGTGGCCGCGCCAAGCTGGGCTACGGCCAATGGCCGCAACGGTCTGCCGTCGCGCGAGCACTTCGGCGACTTCAACTTCTTTATGGGCCAGATGGCCGCACACTACAAGGGCAATGTGCAGGCCTACGAGATTTGGAATGAGGAGAACCTGGCCCACGAAAATGGTGGCCGGGTCGCCAACGCCAGCTTCTATATGGATATGCTTGTTGGCGCCGCACAGGCGATCAAGGCCGCCGACTCGGCGGCGATCGTTGTCTCGGGGCCACCCTCATCCACCGAGACCAACAGCCCCAGCATCGCGATCAGCGACACGCGCTTCTACAGCCAGATGTTCGCCGATCCGCGCTTTCGTGGTGCCGTGGATGTGGTCGGCGTCCACCCTGGCGGCGAGGGCAACCCGCCCGATGCGCTGTGGCCCGATCGGCCGGGGCCGGGGCCAGGCTGGGTGACCAGCCGCGAGTTCTACTTCCGGCGTGTCGAGGATGCGCGGGCCGCGATGGTCAACGCCGGGTTGGGCGACATGCAGATCTGGATCACCGAGTTCGGCTGGGCGACGAGAAATAATACGCCGGGCTACGGCTATGGCAACCGCATTTCGCAGCAAAAGCAGGCCGATTGGATCGTGCGCGCCTTCCAGATCGGCCGCAACGATTACGCTCCCTGGGTCGGCGCGATGTTCTTGTGGCAGCTGAATTTCGCCGTCCCTTGGAAATATAACGGCAACGAGCTACACGAGCAGGCCTCGTTCGGCGTGCTGAACGGCGATTGGAGCCCCCGCCCAGCGTATCTCGCGATCCAGGCGATACCCAAGAACTAGGGCATTTCCAAGCCAGGTTTTAGGTGTTGGGTGTTGGGTGTTGGGCTTCGCAACGCCGCCCGCCCAACACCCAACACCCAACACCCACGCTGAAAGCGCACTAGGGACGCTCTTCAAATAATAGGACTTACGCGGTCAGCGTTTTCAGGGCGGTTTGGAGGGACGAAGTCCCTCCAAGAATCTATGCTTGTAGGGCGCTCACGGCGGCTTTGCCGCCGTGAGCGCCCTACAAAAGAAGAGTTCGGGGAGGCCGGGTGCCCTTTGGGTGCCTCCCCGAACCCCGCCACGCATGTGTCCTGATTGTCATAATATCATGGCGGTTGTATAATGGACGTGATCTCAGACATATGCAGTGGTTTCTTAATCGGATGTTGCCGCGACACCGAGGGCGGCAGTTTGGCGGTGCCTCCGCATCACCGTACCGTGCGTCTCCCGCGCCAGAGCTACAGTCATGTCGTGAGCGGGGATTCTGGCGAAGGGCTGAAGCTGCATGCATTTGGGATCGCGCGCCCAGCCGGCGATGATTCGAGCGTAGGCGCGTTCAATTGCCAGCGGAGGCCGAATACTGCTACGAGTACCCCTGCCACGGCCCCCACCAGCAGCGCTGGTTTCGGTTTCGCGCGGCGCGGTTCGCGGGCGATGGCCCGATCCGCGTAATTGTCAGCCACGAGGAAATTACGGCGCTGCGCGATATCACTAGTCGCCGGCAGGTGCGCAATGGGCGCGAGCGGCTGCACGAACTCTCGCGCCGGCTGGTGGCGGCCCAGGCGCTGGAACGGCGGCAGATCGCCGGCGATCTGCACGACCAGATCGGGCAGAACCTGGCGGTGCTCCTGGAAGAGGTGGCAAGGTAAACGATGCCGATCGAGGTCTTCCTGGCCGATGACCATGCCGTGATGCGTGATGGCCTCCGGCTCTTGCTCGAGGCCCATCCCGATCTGCGGGTGGTTGGCGAGGCCGCGACCGGGCGCGAGGCGGTGCGCCAGGTGTCCGCCGATTGCCCGGATGTGCTGATCATGGATATCGCGATGCCCGATCTGAACGGCATCGGGGCAACGCGCCAGGTGCGCGCGCAGTGCCCGGATACTCAGGTGGTGATGCTCTCCATGTATTCGACCGACGAGCACATCGCGCGCGCGCTCCAGGCCGGCGCGGTTGGCTATGTGTTGAAAGAGTCAGCCGGCGCCGATGTTGTCGCCGCTGTGCGCGCGGCATATGCTGGTCGGCAGTACTTTAGCCCCAAGATCGCCGTAGCGCTTGCCGGCAAGCGCTACCTGGGCGTCAGCCCGCTCGATCGGCTGAGCGAGCGCGAGCGCGAAATCTTGCAGCTGACCGTCGAGGGCAGATCCAGCGCGCAGATCGCACACATCCTCATGCTTTCGCCGAAGACGGTTGAGACCTACCGCAGCCGGATAATGCGCAAGCTGGGTCTTCACGATCTGCCGAACCTGGTGAAGTTCGCGATCCAACATGGCTTGACCTCGCTTGAGTGATCTGCGATAGCCTGGCCGCGATTCAACAGTTAGGCTGATCCAGCCCGATCTGAACTACGAAGGCGCGTCCCAAATTCGCTTTAGACATCGCACTCTGGCTCTATCCCGTTTGAGCTTCATCGCTATCGGTCGATCGGAGGTGGCGGCGATGGCAACCGAGTTGCGCAAGTCTGGAATCAGCATCGTGGGCGATATACCCTGGGGCACACACTTCTGCTCCTTCTATGCGACCACACAGGATCTGCTCGATATTTTGATCCCCTATTTCACGGCCGGACTGGAAAACAACGAGTTCGGCCTGTGGGTGATCTCGAACTCCGAGCTCCTGACGGGGCAAGACGCAATCAGCGCGTTGCGAAATGCTGTGCCCGACCTTGACCGCGATTTGGCGGAACGAAGTATCGAAGTGGTTGGACACGATGCGTGGTTTCTCGACGCCGGTGCTTTCGATTTTCACCGAGTTGTCAATCGATTTAAGGAGAAGCTTGATGACGCAGTAGCCAGAGGCTATGTCGGAATGAGAGTGAACGGAAGCCCGGCCTGGATACAAAATAAGCAAGCGTTGCGCGCATTCGAACAAACATTCGACCGATTATTCCGCAATGAACGCATGATTGCGTCATGCACCTACCCGCTCGCCGAAAGCGGAGCTGCTGAACTGCTAGATGTGGCACGCACCCATCAGTTCGCCATCGCACGGCGACAGGGGAATTGGGAGGTGCTCGAAACCCCCGCGCTTCTGCACGCCAAGCAAGCGATACAGCGACTGAATGCGGAGCTCGAGCAACGAGTCAGTGAACGAACCAGCGAACTTGCGGCGACCAATGCGGCGCTGCGGCGGGAGATCGTCCAGCGCCAGCAGGCCGAGGATCGCCTTCGGCTTGTCATCGATACGATTCCTGCGATGGTTTTTGCCGCCTTACCGGATGGCGCTGTTGATTTCGTGAATCAACGTTGGCTGCAATACTTGGGTCTGTCTTTGCAGGATGTGCAGGGCTGGGGCTGGGAGGGTACGATTCACCCTGACGATCGGGCAAGGAGCATCGCGCACTGGCGCGCGACGATGGCCGCGGGGCAAGCAGCGGAGAACGAACTACGCGTGCGGCGGGCGGATGGGGTCTATCGCTGGATCTTGGGACGTTTTGTGCCGCTGCGTGATGAGATCGGGAACATTGTCCAGTGGTATGGCGTATCTACGGATATCGACGACCGAAAGCGGGCCGAGGAAGCACTGCGTGCTAGCGAAGAAAAATTCTCAGCGGCATTCCGCGCTAGCCCTACTGCGCTGGTTATCGCGACCCTGGACGGGAAATATGTCGAAATGAATCAGGCGTTTTGCGATCTGCTGGGATATTCCCGCGAAGAATTGCTCGGCAAGACCGCCATTGACCTTGGAATTTTCAACGCAGAAAGCCGTCAAGAGTGGGTCGAAGCGCTTGCGCGAGAGGGCGGCGTGATAGCCCCTGTTGAACTCAGTTTCCGTGTCCGAGATGGAAGTTCTCGCACCACCTTGTCTTCAGTGGAAACGATCACCTTTCACGGCGTTCCGCATCGTTTGGCAACAAGCCTGGACATCACCGAACGCAAGCGGGCCGAGGAAGAAATTCGTCGGTACGTCGCCCGGATGGACGGTCTGGCCGAAATCTCACGCACCTTCGTCGAGGCCGGCCTGGAGTATCAGAGTGTCCTGAACACGGTGGCCCAGCATACAGCGCAGTTAATCGGCGATTCGTGTGTCATTACTCGGACCTCCGAGGATGGACAGCGGTCAGTGCCTGTGGCCTTTTATCACCGGGATCCAAAAGCACTGGCCCTGATGCAGGTTTCCTTATTGCATACCTGGCAGGGTGGTGCAACTCAGCGTTACCGCACGCTGCTGTCCGGTAAGTCTATTTATATCCCGGTGGTGAACCCAGAAGAATTTCGAGCATCAGTCGAACCAGCATTCTTGCCCTATTTGGATGCAATTGGTGTCTCTAGTCTTCTCATTGTGCCGTTACAAATACAAGGTCAATTGATTGGCACGCTCGGCATCTCCCGTGATCGTCACGGCTCCCCATATACGCGCGACGATCAGGTGCTCTTGCAGGACGTGGCTGACCGGGCGGCCTTGACTATTCAGAATGCCCAGTTGTTCGAGCAGGTACAGGGAGCACATGAGCGGTTGCAGGCCCTCTCCCGCCAGGTGCTGCAAGCACAGGAGGTGGAACGCCGCGCGATCGCCCGCGAGCTGCACGACGAGATCGGCCAGCAACTGAGCGCGGTCGGCATCCTGCTCAGTATTATCGACCGGCAACTCCCATCTGAACTGGCCCAGGCGCGGCTGGAGACGGCTCAGGCGCGCGTTGGTGATCTCATCGCGCAGGTGCGGAATCTCGGGTTGAATCTTCGGCCGGCGATCCTCGACGATTTTGGGTTGATGCCGGCCTTGGTCTGGTTGTTTGAGCGTTACACCACGCAGACGCAGATCGCGGTGCAGTTTGAGCATGCCGGGCTGGAGGAGCAGCGGTTTGCGCCCGAAGTGGAGACCACCGCCTACCGGATCGTGCAAGAAGCGCTGACCAACGTCGCCCGCCATGCCGGCGTGACGGAGGTGACCGTGCGCCTCTGGATCGATGCCGACACGCTCTGGGTGGTCGTCGCGGACCACGGACACGGGTTCGATCCCCAGACGATTGATATGCGCACCTCCAGCGGCCTCGCCGGCATGGTCGAGCGGGCGGCGTTGTTGGGCGGCACCCTGACGATCGAGTCCGCCCCAGGCACCGGCACCCGCGTGACCGCCAGCTTGCCGCTCCAGAGCGATGGTGCACCGCGCGGGCAGGAGCACGCCGCATGATCACGATTGTGCTCGCCGACGACCACGCCCTCATTCGTGAGGGCCTGCGCACGGTCCTCGGTGGCGAACCAGATTGGTCCGTGGTCGGGGAGGCGGCCGATGGGTTGGCAACGGTGGCACTGGTGGACCGGCTCCAGCCGGACGTGCTGATCGTCGACCTGATGCTGCCCAACGTGAGCGGCCTGGACGTGATCCGCCAAGTCCGGCGGCGCGCGCCCCACACGCAGGTCGTGGCCCTGTCGATGCACGCCAACGAGTCGTATGTGCTGGCGGCGCTGCGCAACGGTGCGGCGGCCTATGTGCTGAAAGACGCGCGCAGCACCGATATCATCCAGGCCGTGCAGGAGGTGGTGACCGGGCGCCGGTACCTCAGCCCACCGCTGTCCCAGTATGCCCTGGAGGCCTACATCCAGAAGGCCAAGGGCGAGCCGCTGGACCCGTACGAAACGCTCACGACGCGCGAGCGCGAAGTGCTGCACCTGGTCGCGCACGGCGCGACCACCAGCGCCATCGCGGCGCGGTTGGCCCTGAGTCCGCGGACCGTCGAGACGCACCGCACCAATCTGATGCGCAAACTGGGCCTGCGCACGCCGACCGATCTGCTCCGCTATGCCCTACAGCGGGGCATTATCCCCCAAGACTAATCATCCCGGTAGCCCGAACGGTTGAATGTTCCCCTGTGACCCCGCACAAAAACTACGGGGTTGTTGGGCATGAATTCCGTAGCGCTACGGATAGCCACGCTGGCTCACCAGGCCTATACTGAGCGATGGTTTGCTGGTTCGCTCGGTCTACACGGCATAGGTCATTCAGGTATGGGTAACCCGTTCCAGTTTCATGTCGGCGGTCGGGTTCGAGCACGGACCTCCTCAGGCGGAAAATCGGTTAAGAATCTAACTTTCCCTACAGACAAGTGCCTATAGATCGGGTATACTAGCCTGTACATCGCTCCATGTCGTGAGCATTGCGGCACCACGCCTCTTTCGTGCCGCCCAGATTGCAAACTACGCCCGTTTGCATCGATTCCGAAGGATCTACCTAACTGCTATGACCAGTGTACTCGTAGAAATAGCGCAATAGCGTAGGTGGTTTCTTCTCAACACCCGCATTAGTCTGCACGGCGATCCAGCCACTTGGCCGTGCGGTTTCCCGGCTTATTTGAGGGCAAGGTCGTACGAGCACTTGTTTAGCGCTTGAGGCTGGTAGCTGTGACGAAGCAGAAGTATACCTATGCCGAATAGGTCTCCATCTCGTAAGCAGGCGCGCGGCACGGCGCGTACTGGCGATCAGCATATCTTGAATCTAGAAGCCGATCAGCTGTCCGAGCAATCGCTGCCGTCTTCTCAAGCGCGCTTGGCTGGCATCCTCGACATCGCCGACGACGCGATCATCTCGGTGGATTACCAGCAGCGTGTCACGCTCTTCAACCAGGGCGCCGAGAAGATTTTCGGCTATACGGCGTCGGAGGTGCTGGGCCAGCCGATCGACCTGCTGCTGCCCCGGCGCTTCGAACACATCCACCAGCAGCACCTAATCGAATTCGCCGGATCCGCCGCGCCGTCTCGGCGGATGGCTGAGCGCCAGGATATTTATGGCCTGCGCAAGGATGGAACCGAGTTCCCGGCCGAGGCGTCGATCTCGAAGCTGGAGCTGGATGGCGAGGCGACGTTCACGGTCATTCTGCGCGATATCACCGCGCGTAAGCGCTTCGAGCATATGCTGCAGGAGCAGAACCTGGCACTGGAACGCGCCAGCCAGGCCAAGGATCACTTTCTGGCCAACATGTCGCACGAGCTGCGCACGCCGCTCAACGCGGTGATCGGCTTTACCGGCACCATGCTCATGCGTCTGCCGGGGCCGCTTACCGATGCGCAGGAGCGCCAGCTGACGATTGTCCAATCCAGGATATCTGATTCTCGATTGTGGAATAGCGCTGCTAGCGTGTGAGTGTCCATGGCCCATATCCTGATCATCGAAGATCAACCCGCTGATCGCGACTTGCTCGTGGTGCTGCTCGGCTACCACGGCCATGCCGTTCTTGAAGCGCGCGATGGCGCCGAAGGGCTGGCCTTGACGTTCAGTGAACGGCCCGACCTGGTGATCACCGATATTCTGATGCCGCGCATGGATGGCTATGAGTTCGCCAGGCGGGTGCGCGCCGATCCCGAGCTGGCCGGCACGCGGATCATGTTCTACAGTGCCACCTATCTAGCCGAAGAGGTGCGCCAGCTGGCGGCGGCGATCGGTATATCGTACATGCTCACCAAACCGGCCGAGCCGGAACACATCCTCGAAGTCGTGCGCGCCGCATTGACCGCCGACCTGCCCGACGCGCTGGCCGTGCCAGCCCCGTCCGCGGATCTGGATCGGCAATATCTGCGGCTGCTGGCCACCACGCTGCATCGTAAAGTGGAACAGCTCAAGGCCGAAGGGCGCGCGCGCGAGCAGGCCGAGCAGGCATTGCAAGAGAGCGAGCAGCGCTTTCGAAGCACCTTTGAGCAGGCCGCTGTCGGGATCGCGCATGTGGCGCCAGATGGACATTGGCTGCGCGTCAACCAGCGGCTGTGCGAAATCGTTGGCTATACGCGCGCTGAGCTGATCGAGCGTACCTTTCACGATATTACCTACCCTGCCGATATAGATGCCGATCTGGCATATATACACCAGATGTTGGCCGGCGATATCATGACCTACTCCATGGAGAAGCGCTACATTCGCAAGGATGGCTCGCTGATCTGGATCAACCTAACAGTGTCGCTGGTGCGCGACATCTCGGGCGCGCCGAAATATTTTATCTCGGTGATCGAGGATATCACCGAACGCAACCGCGCGGCGGCGGCGCTGCGGCAATCTGAGGAGCGCTTTGCCAAAGCGTTTCGCGTCAGCCCGGTGGCGATGACGATCACACGCGTGAGTGATAATTGCTTCAGCGATGCGAACGAGCGCTTTTGCCACATGCTCGGTTATAGTCGCGAAGAAACGATTGGTCGCAGCTCGCTTGATCTGAACATGCTTGCCAATCCTGCGGATCGGGCTGAACGAGTGCGGATCATGCGCGAACGTGGGTCGCTGCGCGATTTTGAAACCATCGTTCGAACGAAATCCGGCGAACTCTGTGCCGTGCTCTTTTCTGTGGAAGCGATTGAGCTTGCGGGAGAACAATATTACCTCACCAGCCTGGTCAATATTTCAGATCGGAAGCGCGCCGAGCAGGCACTCGAGCGTTCGGCCGATCGCTTGCGGCACCTGCGCGAGATCGATCAATCGATCCTGGCTGGCCGGCCGCTGGCCGCGATCGCCCAGGCGGCGGTAGGGCACCTCTGGGAGCTGCTGGCCTGTACGCGCGTGAGCGTCGTGCTGGTCGATATGGCGGCCCGAACGATCACCCTGTTCGCGACCCAGGTCAGGGGTGAGCTGCGCGGGCAAGCGGGCCTACAAGCGCCGCTGGAGATTTTGGGCGAAGCGCTTGAACCACTCATGCGCGACGAGATCTACCAGGTGCCCGATCTAGAGGATCTGCCGGAGCTGCCACCGGCGCTGCACGCCGCCCGTGTCGAGCATGTACGCGCGTATTGCTACGTGCCGATCCTTGTCGATGCCGAGCTAATTGGCTTGCTGGGGCTGGGGTCGGATGAACCAGGGCTGTTTTCGGCCGAGCAACTGGATATCGCTCGCGAGGCCGCCGACCAGCTGTCGATCGCGATGCAGCAGGTGCGCCTCCAGGATCAGATCCAGCGCCACGCCGCCGAGCTGGAGCAGCGCGTGGTCGAGCGAACCGCCGAGCTTCAGGCCGCGCTGGCCAAAACCGAGGCGCTCTACACGATCACCCGCGCGGCGATTGCGTCGGAACATTTGATCGAGGCGCTCCAACAGGTGGCAGATCGGATAGCTGCGGCGCTGCCGGCGGATCGAATCGCGCTGATTGTATTCGAGCAGGCCGAGCGCCGTGTGACTCACCTGATTCGCGGCGGGTCTGGTTTAGAGCATATCGTCAGCGAGATTTCGTTCGATGAGATCATGGAAGGGCTGAGTGGCTGGGCAGTGCGCGAGCAGCAGTCGGTGCTTTCGCCGAAGGGCGCGCCCGATCCGCGTGAGAGCCAGTTGGTTCAGGATCGGCGCGCCGCGACCAACTGCGGAGCGATCGCGGTAGTGCCGCTGCGTTACCTGGATCGTATCCTGGGCACGCTCACCGCGATCAATCTGCCTGAACAACCCGATTTTTCGGCCGCCGATCTTGAACTTATGGAGGCGATCGCCGGCCAGGCAGCGATCGCCCTGGTGCGCGCCGGCCTGTACGAGAATTTGCAACATGCCATCCAATTGCTCATGGATCGTGGCGCTCAGATGACCGACCTCAACGAAGAGTTGACCAATGCGAATGCCGGCTTGCAGGCCGAGATCGCCGAGCGCGCGCGCCTGGAGGAAGAGATCCGCTGGAGCGCGGCGCGCGCCCAGGCGCTGGCCGCGCTGTCGAAGGCGATCGCCGAGGCTGGCCTCGATCACCAGGTATTGTTCGAAACGATTACCCGCCGCGTATCCGAGCTGGTTGGAGATGCATGTGTGCTGACGCTGATCTCCGAGGATGCACAATGGCTCAATCCGGTGGCCTTCTACCACCCTGATCCAGATTGCCTGGCGTTTCTGCGTGAGATACTGCCGACCATGCCCTATGGATTCGATCAGAGTGCGCCTGGGCGGGTGGCGCGGACGGGCGAACCCGTGCTGGTGCCGGTGATGCCGACCGAGAGTTATCGCGCCCAGATCAAGCCGGAGCTCAGGCCGTTTCTCGATCGCTTTGGCATTGCCAGCATGCTGATTGTGCCGATGCGCGTGCGCGGCCGGATCGTCGGCACGCTGGGGGTGACACGCGACAAGCCAGGCCACCCATACACCGCCGACGACCAGACATTTCTGCAAGATCTGGCCGACCGCGCGGGCACGGCGATCGAGAACACGCGCCTATTTATGGAAGTGCAACAGGCGCGCGAGGCCGCCGTACAAGCCGACCTGGCCAAGACCGAGTTCCTTTCGCATATGAGCCACGAGCTGCGCACGCCGCTTAACGCGATTATTGGTTTCACCGGCACGCTGCTGATGCGCTTGCCCGGCCCGCTCACGGCCGATCAGGAAAAGCAGCTGAACACTGTGCAGTCGAGCGCCAGGCATTTGCTGTCGCTGATCAACGATCTGCTCGATCTCGCAAAAATCCAGTCGGGCAAAATCGAGCTGCATCCGGAGCCGGTGATCTGCCAGGAGGTGATCGGCGAAGTGGCGGCTAATCTGCGGCAGTTGGCCGAGCAGAAGGGCCTACGCTTCGATCTGGTCGTTCCGGCCGAGCCGATCGTGCTCCAGACCGATCAGCGCGCGCTCAGCCAGATCATTATCAACTTGGCCAACAATGCGATCAAGTTCACCGAGCGTGGCTCAGTGCGGGTCTCGCTACGACGAAAGACCAACGACCAAGGACGAAACGGGGTCGAAGAGACCGCCGCTCCGTTGGTCGTCGGTCTTTCGTCCCTGGTCGAGTTTGCGGTACATGACACCGGCATTGGCATTCGCGCGCAAGATCAGCCGGGTTTGTTTGAAGCCTTTACCCAGGCCAGGCCGGCCGACTCTCTCGCGCGCGAAGGCACTGGGCTCGGCCTGCATCTCAGCCAGCGGCTGGCCGAACTGCTGGGTGGCTCGATCGAGTTTACTAGCGAGTTTGGCCAGGGTAGCCTGTTTACGCTGCTGATACCGGAGCACTGATATGGCGCGTATGCTTGTGATCGAAGATAACCCGGCCAACCTTGAGCTGATGGCCTATCTGCTCAAAGCGTTCGGCCATATGCCGTTGCTGGCTTCCGATGGCGAGGAAGGCCTGGACCTTGCGCGCCGCGAGCTCCCTGATCTGATCGTCTGCGACATGCAGCTCCCGCGCATGGATGGCTATGCGATCGTGCGGCAGCTCAAAGAATGGCCGGAAACGCTTGCCATCCCGGTGATCGCCGTCACTGCGCTGGCGATGGTCGGCGATCGCGATCGGATCATCGCGCGCGGCTTCGATGGATATATCTCCAAGCCGATCGTTCCTCAAACCTTTGTGGCCCAGGTCGAGAACTTCCTCGACCCGTCGCAGTATGTATCATTCGCATTACCGAGCGTGACGCCGGCCACGCCCGAAGCGGCCACCCTATCGGCGCGGACACGCGCCAGCATCCTGGTGGTGGATGATTCGCCGCTCAACCGCGAGCTCATGCGCAGTATCTTCGAGCCGTTTGGCTACACTGTGATCGCGGCGGCCGGAGTGAGCGAGGCGATCGAGCTGGCCCGCGAGCGCCAGCCCGATCTGATCGTTTCCGACCTGCACATGCCCGACCAGGGTGGCTTCGATTTGATCCGCGCGCTCAAGGCCGACCCGGAGCTGCGCGCGATCAAGATCATCATCCATTCTGCGACGATCATGTCGGAACAGGATCGCCTGGAGGCGCTCAGGCTCGGCGCGCTGAAGTTTCTCATGCGTCCGCTCGAGCCCCAGCTTGTGCTAGCCGCGATCGAAGAATGCCTGGAAGTATAGCTTCAATCGCACCAAAATCGTAACCGGAGCCGAAGTATGCCGATAATCTTGGTAGTCGACGACCGTGCGCCCAACCGCGATTTGCTTGTAACACTGCTTGGCTACGCCGGCCATGCCGCGCTAGAGGCTGCCGACGCCAAGCATGCGTTGGAGATTGTGCGCGCCGCGCGCCCGGATCTGGTGATCGCCGACGTGGTGATGCCGTCGATCGATGGCTTCGAATTCGTTCGCCGGCTGCGGAGCGAGCCGGAGATCGCCCAGACGCCGGTGATGTTCTATACCGCCACCTACCTGGTGGGCGAAGCGCTCGCGCTCGCGGAAGCCTGTGGTGTGGTCCATGTGCTGGCCAAGCCGGCCGAGCCGCAGCTGATCCTCGACACGATTCAACTGGCGCTGGGCGCGCCGCCGCCCACGCGCGCCTTGCCGACGGAGGCCGAGTTCGATCAAGAGCATGGGCGCCTGCTGCTCAACAAACTCGCGCAGAAAGTGGATGAGCTGGAAACGCTCAACGCCGAGCTCGAGCAGCGCGTACACGAACGCACCACCGAGCTGGCCGCGGCTAACGCGCATCTGGAAGAACTCAACGCGCTCAAGGATGAGTTTCTGGCGATCACATCTCACGATCTGCGCTCGCCATTGGGCGCGATTCAAAACATGGCCGAGCTGCTGCTGGAAGATTCGGAATTACCTGATGCGACCCGCCGCCGCCTGATCGAGAATATTTACGATCTTTCTCAGCGCCAGATCGAGCTCGTCAGTAGATTGCTCGATCTGGCCCGGCTCGAGGCAGGCAAGGTCGACCTGGAAATGTTCGCGCTGCGCACCAGTGAAGTCGCGCGCCAGGCGCTTGACTTGCTGCAGTTCAGCGCTCAGGCGAAGGGCATTGACATGCAGCTGGTGGTCGAGTCTGGTGAGCTGCTGGTGCAGGCCGATTGGATGAAGCTTTCGCAGATTCTGAACAACTTGCTCAGCAACGCGATCAAATTCACCGGCGCCGGCGGGCATGTAGTTATAACCGTCGGGCCGGAGCCGGATGGCATGCGTATCAGCGTGGCAGACAGCGGCCTGGGCATTCCAGCCGAACAGCTGCCGTACCTGTTCGAGAAGTTCAAGCAGGTGTACACCCAGGGCACCGCGAACGAGCGCGGCAGCGGCCTTGGGTTGGCGATCGTGCGACAATTGGTGGAGCTCCACGGCGGGTCGATCGAGGTCGCAAGTGAGCGGCAACACGGCAGCACGTTTACCGTGCATCTGCCGGCCAGCGATCTGTCGTCGTCGGTTTCTGCCTGATCTGGCGCATTTCCAAGCCAGGTTTTAGGTGTTGGGTATCGGGTGTTGGCCTTCCTGCCGCAGCGCACCTGGAACCCAATACCCAACACCCGCGCTGAAAGCGCATTGGCGGCGTCGGGTTGGCCGAAGGGGATTGCATGTTGCCACTGCCAAACGCTCATTGGGTTGCCATCCTGGGATCTGTCGCGCGCGCGGCTGGCGCCGTGACCATCCTGGTTGGCGGTGCCGTGCTGGCCGAGCAGCCACATATGTCGGCCGATCGCGATCGCCACAACAATCTAGCCGCCGAGATAGAAAGAAACTGAAATGTCCACCATCCTGATCGTCGACGATCATCCCACCAACCGCGCCTTTCTCGTCACGCTACTGGGCTACGCCGGCCATCACTTGCACGAGGCCGCCGATGGTGCCCAGGCGCTCGAGGCTGTGCGCGCGGCGCGCCCGGATCTCGTGATCGCCGATGTATTGATGCCGACGATGGATGGCTATGAGTTTGTGCGGCGGCTGCGCGCCGATCCGGCTATCGCGCGCACTCCGGTGGTGTTTTATACCGCGACCTATCTGGAGCGCGAGGCGCAGGCACTGGCGCGCGATTGCGGTGTCGAGCATGTGCTGGTCAAACCCGCGCCACCCGACCTGATTTTGCGCACAGTGGCCGCCATCCTGGCCCACGGGCCGCTCGCCCCCGCGCCGGCCGCCCCCACGCCGGCCGATAGCTTCGAGCGTGCGCACACGCGCCTGCTGACCGATAAGCTGGCCGCCAAAGTGGATGAGCTGATGGCGGTTAACGACCGCCTGGCGGCGCTGCTCGATCTGAGCCAGCGCCTGGCGGCCGAGCGCGACCCCGACACACTGCTCCAGATCTGCTGCGACGCGGCGCGCAAGATTATCGGCGCGAAATACGCGGTCCTGGACGTATGTTCCGAGGATCAGCCGTCGTTACGCCATTTCCACACCAGTGGTATGCCAATCGAATCGATCGCCGATCTGGGCGAACTGCCAACGCATCATGGGCTGTTCGCGCAGCTGATCGCGGCCGGCCATCCGCTGCGTATGCCCGACATTCGCGCCGAGCAGCGCGCGGTTGGCTTCCCGCTAGGGCACCCACCGATGACCTCATTTCTTGGCGTGTCGATCGCCTCGGCCACCGAGCGTTACGGCATCTTGTATCTGGCCGACAAGCTCGGCGCAGCCGAGTTCGGCGACGAAGACGAGCAAGTAGCCACCACGCTGGCATCCCAGCTGGCGGTGGCATATGAGAACGCGCAGCGCTACGATGCGCTCCAGCGCCACGCCGCCGCGCTGGATCAGGAGATCGCCGAGCGCCGGCTGGTTGAAGCGCAGCGCGATCAGCTGCTGGTTCAGGAGCAGCTCGCTCGCGCGGCTGCCGAGCGAGCGGCACAGCGCACCGCAAGGTTGCAGGCCGTGACCGCCGCATGCTCTGAAGCGCTGACGCTCGACCAGGTCGCCGAAGTAGTTATGGATCAGAGCATCGCGCTGCCGGGTGCGACCTCTGGTTTGATCGCACTGCTGAAGGACGATAGCTTAGGGCTCCAGATCGTGCGCACGCATGGCTACCCGCCCGACGCACTAGCCGCCTGGCAATCGATGCCGCTTGATGCCGCCATGCCGCTCACCGAGGCTGTCCGAACCGGCGAGCCGATCTGGATCGAAGCGTTTGCGGCAATCGTGGAGCGCTACCCACGGCTCGCCGATCCGCGCATGGCATCCGGCAACCGCGCGCTGATCGCCATCCCGCTGATCTCGCATGGCCAGGTGCTTGGCAGCATGGGCCTGAGCTTCGCCGAGGAGCGTGTGTTCGTCGCCGAGGATCGCGCCTTTTTCATGGCTCTGGCGCGCCAGTGCGCCCAGGCGATCGATCGGGCGCGGCTGTACCAGGAAACGCAAGCTGCCGCCCGGCGCGCCGAAGAGGCGCTGGCGCTGCTCGAATCGGTAGTGCAGACCGCGCCGGTCGGGTTTGCCTTTCTGGATGATCAGCTGCGCTACCGTATGATCAACGCCAACATGGCGGCGTTCAACGGCGCGTCGATCGAAGCACACCTAGGCCACACCGTCGGCGAATTACTGCCGGATCTGGGTTCGGAGCTGGAGCCGCTGTTGCGCCAGGTGCTTGCCACCGGCGCGCCAGTTTTGAACAAGGAGGTCAGTGGCTTGACAGCGGCAACCAACGGGCGCGTCGGCCATTGGTTGATCAGCTACTATCTGGTTCGCACGCGCAACGGCCACGCGCTTGGGCTCGGCACGATCGTGAACGATATTAGCGCACGCAAGCGCGCCGAGGATCGCCAGGCGACCCAGTTCGCCGTCACGCGGATCATCGCCGAATCCGAGAATCGCTATGACGCGATCCCGGCGCTGCTGGCGGCGATCTGTCGCGGCATTGCTTGGGATCTGGGCGAGTTCTGGCGCATGAATAGCGAGAAGAACCTGCTGTGCTGGGAAAATGATTGGCAGGTGCCGGCATTCGACGGTAGTGAGTGTGTGATCACCAGGCACGCGGCCACATTCGCGCGCGGTGTTGGTTTGCCTGGCCGCGTCTGGGCCAGTGGCCAGCCGGAATGGGTTGCCAATATCGTCGCCACTAGCTCGCCACGCGCGGCGCTGGCGCTCGCGGCCGGGTTTCATTGCGCGTTCGCGTTCGCGATCCTCGGCGGCGGTACGGTGCTTGGCGTGATGGTCTTTTTCTGCCGCACGGCGCAGCTATCCGACCCGGATCTGCTGATCACTATGGCCGACATTGGCAGCCAGATCGGCCAGTTCTTCGAGCGCGCTCAGACGGAAGAGCGTCTGTGGCAATATACACAGCGGCTCAAGACCTTGCATATGATCGACCAGGCGATTCTGGGGGCGCAGTCGCCCGAGGCGATCGCGCAGGCGGCGCTGCGCCACATTCGTGAGCTAGTGCCGTGCCGGACTGCTACCGTCACTGCCTTCGATTTCACCGCGCATGAGGCGCTTGTACTGGCGGTGGAGACTAGCGCGGCTACGCCTTTCCAGCGCGGTACGCACATGCCATTAGATGCCTTCCAATCGCTGCCGGAGCTCCAGCTGGGCCAACCCTTCACTATGGAAGATCCCCAGGATCTTAGCGATCCGGCGGCGCCGCATCAGCAGGCGCTCAAAGATGGCGTTCGCTCGTATCTTAGCGTGCCGATCATTTTGCAGCACAATCTAATCGGGGCGCTCAATCTGTTTTCGGATCGCCCGCGCGCGTTCGCGCCTGAGATTATCGATGTCGCCGGCGAGGTTTGCAGCCAGCTTGCGGTCGCGATTCAGAATGCGCGGCTGTTCGAGCAAGTGCGGGCTGGGGCCGAAAGCCTGCGGCTTATGTCGCAGCAGCTGGTGCGGGCGCAGGAGGATGAGCGCCGCCATATCGCGCGCGAGCTGCACGACGAGGTTGGCCAATCGCTCACCGCCGCGCTGCTGAATTTACAGGTGTTGAGCAGCCTGACCAATCTTGAGGAATTGCCGGCGCGGCTCGACGATAGCCTGAGCCTGATCGATCGTGTGCTCCGGCAAGTTCGCACGCTGTCGCTTAACTTGCGCCCGGCCCTGCTCGATGACCTCGGCCTTGCGCCGGCGCTTCGATGGCTGGTGAGTCGCCAGGCTGAGCGCGCCGGCTTCGACGCGCAGTTTAACGCCGATGTTATTGACGAGCGCTTCGCCGCTGAAGTCGAGATAACCTGCTTTCGGGTGGTGCAGGAGGCGATCACGAATATCGTTCGCTACGCGCAGGCCCAGTGCGTCACAGTCGAGCTGCTCAAGCCTGGTGCTGATCTGTGCGTCAGCATCCACGATGATGGGGTCGGCTTTGACGTTGCCGCCGCGCTACAGCGGGCTGCCCATGGGCACAGTATGGGGCTGCTGAGCATGCAAGAACGCGTGCTGCTGCTGGGTGGCCAGATGCGGATCGAATCAGCGCCGGGCCAGGGCGCCACCATCCATGTGCGCCTGCCGCAAGCGCCGCCCGCCGCCGATGCGCCCGCGCTTGCGAGGAGCAGCCTGCCATGACGCCTATTCGCGTTCTGCTCGTGGATGATCACGCGCTGGTGCGCGCGGGCTTTCGCGCTTTGCTCGCCGGCATGCGCGATGTCGAGGTTGTGGCCGAGGCTGATGATGGCCGTGCCGCGCTGGAGCTGGTTGCCATCCATCAGCCGGATGTCGTGCTCATGGACATCAGCATGCCCGGCCTGAATGGCCTGGAAGCGACCAGCCGGATCGTCAAGGAATTTCCGGGCACGCGCGTGATCATCCTCTCGATGCACGCCAGCGAAGATCATGTCTTGCTGGCGCTGCGCAAAGGCGCCAGTGGCTATCTGCTCAAGGGCGCGCGCCTGGCCGAGCTGGATCTGGCGGTGCGCTCGGTCGCGCGCGGCGAGATCTACCTGAGCCCGGTGGCATCGAAGCACATCCTGGCCGACTACATGCAGCGGGGCGGCGAGCCGAAAGCTGCCATGGTGGGCGATTCCCATTCGATCGAGCGCCTGACGGCCCGCCAGCGCGAAGTCTTGCAGCTGATCGCCGAGGGCCACACTGTCAAGCAGATCGCCCAGACGCTGGGCATCAGTGTCAAGACGGCCGAAACGCACCGTGCCCAGATCATGGAGCGGCTGGATATTCATGATCTGGCCGGGCTGGTGCGCTATGCGATCCGCGCTGGGATGATCGCGCCGGGCGAATAGGCTGCGCTTGACGCGCTTTTGATTGCCTTTCGACCTTTCTCCGAACTCAGGGCAGGCAGGTTCTGGATGCACAGCAGCATATCTGCAGGTTGTGTTCTTTCGCGCTGGAGCGCGAAAGAACACGACCTACAATAGGTAGAAAAGAACTATATATGCTCCTTTTTTACCCCGCGATCTCAGGGTTTCCCTGATAGCCAGCCACGCTGGCTTACGTTAGACTAATAGCTAGAGTAATCGATCCGCCCGGTGTATCGCGGCACATAATCGGATCGACTGTCGCATGCGTGTGTGAACCACAGGCTACTAGCCACCAGTGCCGCCGTGGCCGAAAGTACAGTAATGAATCCTTTGCGAATCCTTCTTGTCGACGACAGCGCCGAGTTTCTTGAATCGGCCGCGCGTTTGCTGATGCTGCACCAGGAGCTGTGCATCGTCGGACGGGCTGCTTCGGGCAGCTCCGCGCTGGAGCAGGTGGCAGTGTTGAATCCGGATCTTGTGCTGATGGATCTGGCGATGCCCGGCATGAACGGCCTGGAGACGACCCGCCGGATCAAAGCGCGGCAGGCCGCGCCACGGGTGGTGATCATGACGCTCTATGATGTCGCCGAGTACCGCGCCGCCGCCAGAGCCGCTACCGCCGATGGATTTATCGCAAAATCCTCCATCCGCTCGCAGCTCTTGCCAATGCTTGCCGGCCTATTCCCTGATCGCGCGGCCGGCAGTGAACAACTCCAACCGTGAGCCAGCCAACCACCATCCTGATCGTCGATGATGAGCCAAGCGGGTGCGAGATCTTGGCGGCGCTGCTGCATACACAGGGTTACCAGCTGGCGTTCGCGGCTGGCGGCGCCGACGCGCTTGCGCAGGCGGCCAAGCTCCAGCCCGACCTGATCCTGCTCGATGTGATGATGCCCGAGATCAATGGCTTCGAGGTCTGCCGGCGTCTGCGCGCCGACCCCGCCGTCGCCGAAGTGCCGATTGTGCTGGTCACCGCGCTGGATGATCGTGGATCGCGCCTGGAGGGCATCGAGGCCGGCGCCGACGATTTTGTGACCAAGCCGTTCGACCGCACCGAGCTGCGCGCGCGGATTCGGGCGATCACGCGGCTCAACCGCTACCGTCACGATATCAGCGCGCGCAAGCAGGCCGAAGCGCGCGGCCAACGCCAGATCGAGCGCCTGGCGGCGATGCAGGCGATCGACGCGGCGATCGTCTCAAGCCTCGATCTCAAGGTCACGCTCAACGTTATTCTCGACCAGGTCACCAGCTTGCTCCAGATCGACGCGGCGGCGGTGCTACTGCGTGTCGCGGCCAGCCAGGTGCTCGAATACGTGGCTGTCCGCGGCATCCGCCGCGATATGCTGCCAACGCTTGGCACGCAGTTCGGCGCCAATTGCGCCGGCTATGTCGCGCAACAGCGGCGCATCCTGCGCTTGCCCGGCGACGACATGCCCGGCGCGCCCACCGAGCACCCACTGCGCGACCAGGGCTTCGCCACCTACTACGGGGTGCCGCTGGTCGCTAAGGGCCGGGTCGAAGGCGTGCTAGAGATCTTCCACCGGACAGCGCTCGACCCCGATCCGGAATGGCAGGAGTTCCTGGAGACGCTAGCCGGCCAGGCGGCGATCGCGATCGATCACGCCGCGCTCTTCGATTCGATGCAGCGCGCGAATGTCGAGCTGTCGCTGGCCTATGACACCACGCTCGAAGGCTGGGCCCGCGCGCTGGAGCTGCGCGACAAGGAGACCGAGGGCCACTCCCAGCGCGTCACCGCCATGACACTGCGGCTGGCCCGTGCGCTCGGGCTGCGCGAGGCTGAGCTGGCGCATATTCGCCGCGGCGCACTGCTGCACGACATCGGCAAGATGGGCATCCCCGACAACATTCTGCTCAAGCCTGGCCCGCTCACCGAGGCGGAATGGGAGGTGATGCGCCGGCACCCGACCTACGCCTACCAGCTGCTCGCGCCGATCGCCTATTTGCGCCCGGCGCTGGATATTCCCTACTGCCACCACGAGCGCTGGGATGGCTCGGGCTACCCGCGCGGGCTGGCGGGCGAACAGATCCCGCTCACGGCGCGGATCTTCGCGCTGGTTGATGTCTGGGATGCGCTGAGCCGCGATCGTCCATATCGCAAGGCCTGGCCCGCGCCTCAGGTGCGCGAGCATATCCGATCGCTGGCTGGATCGCATTTCGACCCACAGATCGCCGAGGTGTTCTTGAATTCCGTGCTTGCCGAGCCAGCCCTGTTGCCAGGCGCCATTCTGGTGGTGGATGATCAGGTCGACAACGCGCAAGCTATGAGCCGCTCGCTCAGCGATCTCTTCCACGTGTTTACCGCCCATTCGGGCGCCGAGGCGCTGGCGATCGTCGCCCGTGAGGAGATCGCGGTTATTCTGACCGATCAGCGCATGCCCGATTTGACCGGCGTCGAGCTGTTGGAGCGGGCCAAGCATATCCGCCCGGCCGCGTTGGGCTTGCTCTGCTCGGCCTATTTCGATCGTCAGGCGCTGGCCGACGCGCTCAACCTTGGCACCGTACGCGGCTTTATTCATAAGCCTTGGCGGCTGGAAGAGCTGCGCCAGCGCGTCAGCGAAGTCATCCAGCAGTATCACGCGCCTGCGCGCGATGATCTGAGCGCTTCTGGGATCGTAAAGTAGAGCTAAAGCTATTCAGGAAGCTGAAAGGATCGCATGTGTCGCCATTGCTGCGCGTGCTTGTGCTAATAGATACTATAGCCGACTTCGACCTGCTCGCGCGTGAGCTGCGCCGCACCGGCTTCGAGCTTGCCTTACGCCGAGTCACTACCGAAGCCGCTTACATGGCCGAGCTGGAGTCGCCGCTCGACCTAATCTTGGCCGACAACGCGCTGCCGGAGTTTGATGCCATGCGGGCGTTGCAGATCCTGCGCGCCAGCGCGCTGGATATTCCCTTGATCGTTGTCACCGAGTCGGCCGATGAGGAGGCTGCAATCGAGTGTGTAAGTCTGGGTGCGGCCGATTTTCTATTCAAAGATCGGCCAGCGCGCCTGGGAACCGCGGTGGTACGCGCGATGGATCAACGCGAGCTGCGCGCGCATGCGCGCGCGTCCGACGTGGCGCTGCGCAAGAGCGCCGCGATCAACCAGGCGGTGCTTGACTCTTTAACCGCGCATATCGCTGTACTGAATGCGGCTGGTGGTATCGTTGCCGTCAATCAGGCCTGGAAACGCTTCGCGCGCGCGAACGGTGACCCCAGCCTGATGCACACCTGTGTCGGCATCAACTACCTGGAGATTTGCCGAAAGGTGGCTGGCGATAACAGCGCCGAGTCGTGGCAGGTCACGCATGGGATAGCGGCGGTGCTGGCGCGCAAGCTCGATCAGTTTGCGATCGAATACCCCTGCCATTCGCCGAGTGAGGAACGCTGGTTCCTCATGCGCGTCACTCCATTGGTGGGTGAGCATACTGGCGCTGTTGTGGCGCACGAAAATATCACCGAGCGTCGGAAGGCCGATGCGACCCGCGCGCTGCTGGCGTCGATCGTCGATTCCTCCGATGATGCGATCATCGGCGTAGCGCCCGATAGCACCGTGATGAGTTGGAATATCGGCGCCGAGCATCTGTATGGCTACCGCGCCGATCAGATGATCGGCCGGCCGATTGCGATTCTGCGGCCACCCCATTTGCAGGATGAAGATGTACAGGTATACGACCGGCTCGCCCGCGGTGAGAGCACCGCGCATATCGAGACGGTTCGGGTGCGCAACGATGGCCAGCTGATCGATGTTGCGCTCACGATCTCGGCGATCAACGATGCCAGCGGCAGAGTCAGCGGTTTTTCGACGATCGCCCGCGATATCAGCGAGCGCAAACACGGCGACCAGGCGCTGCGCCAAAAGACTGCGTTCATCCAGCTGTTCCAGGAAGTCGCGGTCGCGGCGAACCAGGCGACATCGCTCGATCAGGCGCTGCAAACTGCAGTGGATAGGATCTGCAGGCATATCGGCTGGCCGGTTGGGCATGTCTACCTGCCCGATCCAGAAGTGCCGGGGGCGCTGGTGCCGACGGATATCTGGCATCTGGAAGACACGCAACGCTTTGCGACCTTTCGCAAAATCACCGAGGTCGTGCGCCTGGCTCCTGGGATCGGCCAGCCAGGGCAGGCGATGGCGAGCGGGAAACCGGCCTGGATAGCAGATATGATCCTGGATGTCAACACTCCTCGAACCAGGTTAATACGGGATATCGGTGTCCGGGCCGGCTTTGCGCTGCCGGTGCTGTTTGGCGATGAAGTCGCCGCTGTGCTAGAGTTCTTCGCGACCGAGGCGATCGAGCCTGACGAGGCATTGCTGGATGTGCTGCACCATGTCGGCACGCAGCTTGGCCGCGTAGTCGAGCGGGTGCGCGCCGAGGCGGCGCTGCGGTCAGCGGAAGCGCAATATCGGACGTTGGTCGAGCAGATCCCGGCGATTATTTACATGGCTGAGATCGATGAGCGGAGTAGCACGTACTATGTCAGCCCGCAGATCGAAACGATCCTTGGATTCTCGCCAGAGGAGTGGCTGGTCGATCCGCAGTTCTGGCTCACGCAGGTTCACCCCGACGATCGCGCGCTGGTGCTGGCTGCGGTTCATCGCAGCCATGCCAGCGAGGATCCGATACCTGTGGAGTATCGATCATACACGCGCGATGGTCGCGTCGTCTGGCTTCTGGATGCGGTCCAAATGGTGCGCGATGAGGGTGGTCAGCCACTCTTCCTCCAGGGAATTATGCAGGATATTACCGAGCGCAAGCGCGCTGAGGATGCGCTGCACGCCAGCGAGCGGCTGTACCGCACGCTTGCCAGCAACTTCCCGAACGGCGCGGTGGTGCTATTCGATCACGATCTACGCTTCACGATCGCCGATGGGGCCGGGCTTGCCGATCTGGGGCTAACGCGCGAGCGCGCCGAGGGCCATACGATCTGGGAGGTCTTCACGCCAGATGAATGCGCGACGATCGAGCCGATTTACCGCATGGCGCTGGCTGGAATGCCGAATGTCCGCGAGATCGTTCTTGGCGATCACGCCTATGTCATTCACACGCTACCGGTGCGCGACGAGCGCGGCGAGATCATCGCTGGTATGGAGATGTCGCAGGATATCACCGATCGCAAGCGGATCGAGGAGGCGCTGATCGAAGAGCGCGCGCTGCTGGCGCGGCGGGTCGATGAGCGCACTGCCGATTTGAGCGCCGCCAACGCCGAGCTGGCTCGCACGGCCATGCTCAAGGATGAATTCCTGGCCAGCATGTCGCACGAGCTGCGCACGCCGCTCAACGCGGTGTTGGGGCTTTCCGAAGCCCTGCAGGAGGAGGTTTACGGCCCGCTCAACGATCGGCAGCGCCGATCGCTGCACAGCATTGAAGAGAGCGGCCGGCACCTGCTCGAACTGATCAACGACATTCTCGATCTGGCCAAGATCGGCGCCGGCAAGCTGGAGTTGGATCTGGAGCCCACGTCGATCGAGACGATCTGCCAGGCCAGCCTGCGCCTGATCAAGCAGATTGCGCACAAGAAGCGGCTGTCAGTCGATCTGACGATCGACCCGGCCGTGACTGTGCTGAATGTCGACGCGCGGCGCATGAAACAGATTCTGGTCAATCTGCTGAGCAATGCGGTCAAATTCACGCCCGAGGGTGGCGCGATCGGCCTGGAGGTCTCCGGCGATGCCGCGCGGCAGGCGGTCGACCTGACCGTCTGGGATACCGGCATTGGGATCGCGCAGGAGCAGATGACATGGTTGTTTCAGCCCTTCGTCCAGCTGGATAGCCGGTTGGCGCGGCAGTACCAAGGCACCGGGCTGGGCCTGGCACTGGTCTATCGTATGGTCGAGATGCATGGCGGCAGCATTGCTGTCACCAGTGAGGTTGGCCGCGGCAGCCGCTTCACGGTCGCGTTGCCCTGGTACACCGCGAACGCGGCCGCTCAGGCGAGCGCGCCAGCGGCGCCGGAAACGGTCGCGTTCGATCGCACGACCATTCGTCGCGCGCTGGTGGTCGAGGACTCGCCGACCACCGCCGATCAGATCACGCGCTACCTCCACGAGCTTGAGATCGAGAGCGCCACTGTCGGCAATGGCGCCGAGGTTGTCGCGCTGGCGATCGCGGCGCGGCCGGATCTGATTCTGCTCGACCTGCTGCTGCCGGATATTTCCGGCTGGGATGTGCTGGCGCTGCTCAAGGCCGAGCCGCGCACGCGCGCGATCCCGGTTTTGATCATATCGGTGATCGATGAGCGCTCACGCGGGCTGGCGCTCGGCGCGGCCGAATACCTGGTCAAGCCGGTCGCGCGCGCCGATCTCCAGCACGTTCTGCCAGCGCTCACGCCCACGCTGCGTGAATACGGCATCCCGCAGGCGCCAGGCGCGGCTAGCACGCCCGCGCGCGCCACCCCGCCGCCACTAGTGCTGCTGGCCGAAGATAATGAGGCCAATATCACGATGATATCCGATTACCTGGGCGCACGCGGCTACCAGGTGGTTGTCGCGCGTAACGGCGCCGAGGCGATCGCGCGGGCGCGTGAGGCACGCCCGGCGATCGTGTTGATGGACATCCAGATGCCTGGCATGGATGGGCTCGAAGCCACCCGCCGTATCCGCACCATTGATGCTCTGGTGGATCTGCCGATCATTGCGCTCACGGCCCTGGCCATGCCAGGCGACCGCGAGCGCTGCCTGGCGGCTGGCGCCAACGATTACCTCAGCAAGCCGGTGAGCCCGCGTGGGCTTGCGATCCTGATTGAGAACAACCTACGACAGCATTCCAGCCAGCAAAGGAGCCACTTATGAACCAGCTTACGACTGTTCTGATCGCCGATGATGAGCCGTTAGGCCAGGAAACATTGGCGGCGCTGCTCAGCCCGCTCGGCTATCGGCTGATCTTTGCCAGCGATGGCGGCGAGGTGCTACGCCTGGCGAGCACCACGCCGCCCGATCTGATCTTGCTCGACGTGATGATGCCGGGCATAGACGGGTTCGAGGTCTGCCGGCGGCTGCGCAATTACGCGCCATTGGCCGATATGCCGGTGATCATGTTGACGGCGCTCGACGATCGCGAATCGCGTCTGCGCGGCATTGAGGCCGGCGCCGACGACTTCGTTTCGAAGCCGTACGATCGCGTCGAGCTGCGCGCGCGCGTGCGAACGATCACGCGGCTGAATCGCTACCGCCGGCTGGTCAGCGAGCGCGCCAAGTTTGAGTGGGTGGTCGAGCACTCCGATGATGGCTACCTGGTGGTCGGGGCGAGTGGTGCGATCAGCTATGCCAATCCGCGCGCACGCTTCTTCCTCAACGCGCGCCTGGAAGGCCCGCTCGATGACACATTCTTGGAGCTAGCCGAAAGGCAGTATCGCCTGGAGCCACACACCGGCTGGGAGGATTGGTTCGGCTTGCCGGCCGGCCAGCGGGCGGCGCTGCGGATCCTGGTTCGCCCAGCCTCGGATAACGCCGACATCTTTATGTTACAGGTCGCGCTGCTGGAGATGGCGCCTGATCCCGATCCGCGCTGCCTCGTGCGCCTGCGTGATGCAACCGCATCGGTGGCCAACCAGAGCACGGTCTGGAGCTTCCAGGCGCTGATTCGGCACAAGCTGAGCACATCAATGGCGCAGCTGCTCGGCGGGCTGCGGTTGATCGAAGGACTTGAGCTGGCTCCGGCCCAGGGCACGCTGGCCGAGGTTTTGACGATTGCAGCCAATGGCGCCGCCGCCTTGCAGGCCGATATCAACGATATTTTCCAATATATCGATGCGCCCGATCTGATTCGATCCGAGCACGGTCGCTGCGCTGTGGCCGAGCTGCGGTCGATCATCGCCGAAGTCAACGCAAATCTGGGTATCGCGACGATTCATGTGCAGAGTAATATGGCGTGGGAGCTGGGTGCAGGCGATCTGGCGATCTCGCGCCACGGGCTAACGCTGATCCTCGGCGAGCTGATCGAGAATGCGCATAAATTCAATCCGCGCCAGGATCCCGCGATCGAAATCGCGGTCGCGCCCAATCACAACGCGATCAAGCTGCATGTCCGCGACGATGGTCTATCGCTCGCGCCCGATCAGCTGGCGCGGGTGTGGCTGCCTTATTACCAGGGCGAGCGGTTCTTCACTGGCCAGGTGCCGGGGATGGGGCTGGGCTTGCCGATGGTGGCGAGCCTGCTCTGGCGGATTGGCGGGTCGTGCCGGATCAGCAATCGCGAGCCGGGGCCGGGCGTTGATGTCGAAATCTGTATCCCATTCGCGGAGCGCATATGAACGCGCAGCACTCCGAGCCGCTGAGCGCTGTTGCTCAGTGCGAATCGCTCGACTCAGCCATGACCATTCTAATAGTGGACGACGAGCCGATCGGGCGAGACACGCTGGCGGCGCTGCTCCTGACGCAAGGCTACCAGCTGGCGTTCGCCAACGACGGCGCCGAGGCGCTGCGCCAGGCGGCTGCGCTTCAGCCCGACCTGATTTTGCTCGACGTAATGATGCCCGGACTGGATGGCTTCGAGGTCTGTCGGCGGCTGCGCGCCGATGCCGTACTTGGCGAAGTGCCGATCATTTTGTTGACGGCGCTCGACGATCGCAGCGCCCGCCTGCGCGGCATCGAAGCTGGTGCCGACGATTTTGTATCCAGGCCATTCGATCGAGTCGAGCTGCGGGCACGTGTCCAGACGATCATGCGGCTCAACCGCTACCGGCGCCTGCTAGTCGAACGCGGCAAGCTGGCACGTGTGATAGAGTTCGCGCCGGATGGCCTGCTGATCGTTGATCAGACCGGCGTGATTGTGCTGGCCAACCCGGCGATCCTCCAGATGCTGGGCGCGCGCAACGCGGACGAACTGCTGGGCAAGCATCTCACCGGCCTGCTCTCGCCCGACCAGAGTGCGGCATGCCGGGCCTGCCTAGAGCGCGTGCTGGTCGGCGGCGGGGCCGTTCGGATCGAAAGCACGCTGGTAAGCCCGAGCCGGCAGTATGTGCCGATCGACATGCACATGGGCTATCTTTGGTGGAACGACCAGCCGGCCGCGCAGATCATCGCCCGCGATATCACCGAGCGCAAGCAGGCTGAACTGTTGGAAGAGGAGCGTCGCCTGATCGCCTATGAGCTGCACGATGGCCTGGCGCAGATGGTGATCAGCACGCACCAGCACCTGCAAGCCTTCGCCGCTCGACATCGCCCGCGCGCCCAGCCGACCCGCGCCGAGCTCGATCGGGTGCTCGACCTGGCGCGCCGATCGGTCACCGAGATTCGGCGGGTGATCGCCGGCCTGCGGCCAACCGCGCTGGACGACTTTGGCCTGGCGACCGCGCTGCAGATGCATGTCGCCGCGCTACAGGCCGATGGCTGGGAGATCTGCTATCGCGATTCGCTCGGGGCCAGGCGGCTGACGCCGACGATCGAGACGGTACTCTACCGTGTCGCACAGGAGGCGCTGACCAATGTGCGTAAGCACGCTCAGACCACCCGCGTGGCCGTGACCTTAGCCCATGACGAGCAGCAGCTACGGCTGGAAGTTCAGGATTGGGGCTGCGGCTTCGAGCCGGCGCATGTGCTCGCCGACGCGGGACCGGGCGAGCGGATCGGCCTGCGCGGTATGCGCGAACGCGTCGCTTTGCTCGGCGGTCACTGGTCGGTGCGCAGCAGCCCTGGAAACGGCGCGCTGGTGGTGGCGGAGATACCACTGCCGACTGCGAATGAAGGGACAATCGCTTGATGAAACAGCAATCGACACCTAGCCCGCGCCCCACGCCGGCGCGCATGATCATCGCCGACGACCACGAGCTAGCCCGTGCCGGGCTACGTACGATGCTCGAAGGCGACCGTGGCCTGATACTGGTGGGGGAAGCCACCAACGGCCGCGAGGCGGTCGCGCTCTGCCAGGAGTTGCGGCCTGATCTGGCGCTGCTCGACGTGCGTATGCCCGAGATGGATGGCCTGGCATCTGCCCGCGCAATTCGGCAGACCTGCCCGCAGACGCGGGTGCTGATCATGACAACCCACGAGAATCCCGATTACCTGCTGGCCGCGCTCAAAGCGGGCGCCGCCGGCTACGTGCTCAAGGATGTGACTCGGCACGATCTGCTAATCACCATTCGGCGGGTGCTGCGGGGCGAATCGGTGCTGAGCGGCGAGATCGCGGTGCGAGCGCTCCAGCGCATGGCTGACCAGCAGACGAGACCGACCGGCACGCCCGAGCGGCTGACACCGCGTGAACTTGAAGTGCTCGAGCAGATTGCCGAGGGACATACCAATCGCGTGATTGCGGATAAGCTGTCACTCAGCGTTGGCACGGTCAAGATCCATGTCGAGCATATTATCGCCAAGCTCGGCGTGGCCGATCGAACCCAGGCCGCGGTGCGCGCGATCGAAAGCGGTCTGCTGCACTCCGCAGCCGATAGATCATAGGCAACGAAACTGTGCCTGAGCTGATAGCATATTGTTTGCGGCGGATAAGCTTTGGTGCGGTACACTGCTCTAAGCACAGCTATCGCATAGATGATTGCCGGTACCAAGGCTCGGCGCGCCGGGCGCTCGTAATTGTTTACACTTAAGAGGCGGCACCATGACACGTATCCTAGTAGTCGACGATAGCCCAATCAATCTGAAGCTCGTCGGCGCGGCATTGGCGCCCGCCGGCTATGAGATCATCACCGCCCAGAATGGTCGCGAGGCGCTCCAACGTGTCGAAGGCATCGAGCCTGATATGGTCATCCTGGATGTGATGATGCCCGAGCTGAATGGCTATGAGGTTTGCCGGCGGCTGCGCCAGCGCGCCAACCTGGGCCAATTGTCGATCATGATGCTGACGGCAAATGACTCGCTCGAAGAGCGTATCAACGGCCTGGAGGCCGGCGCCGACGATTATATGAGCAAGCCGTTCGAGGTGCCCGAGCTGCAGGCGCGGGTCAAAGCGCTGCTGCGCCGCGCCGCCCCAGCTCAGCCGGTGGCGGCCACTCGCCAGGGTAAGGTGATCGCGGTGTTCTCACTGCGTGGCGGGGTCGGCGTTTCGACGCTGGCTACCAACCTGGCGGCCGGCCTGGCCCAGCTGTGGGGTCAACCAACCGCGCTGGTCGACCTGGTGCTGGCGAGCGGGCAGAGCGCACTGATGCTTAATTCACCCCTGCGGCATACCTGGGCCGATCTGGCCGAGTCGTCGGTCGGCGAGATCGACGGCGATCTGGTAGAGAGCGTGCTGCTCAGCCACGCCTGTGGCACACGCGTGCTGGCCGCCGCCGCGCGCCCCGAGCAGAGCGAGCTGATTACCGCCGAGAAAGTTTCGCATGTGATCTCGCTGCTCAAAGAGCGCTACGAGTATGTGGTGCTGGATCTGCCGCACGATTTCTCGGATACGACGCTGGCCGGGCTCGACGCGGCGCATCATGTGCTGGCGCTGATGGCCCCCGAGCTGGCCTCGGTGCGCGCGATGGCCTGCGCAGTGGATGTCTTCGATCATCTCGATTACTCGCCCGACCGCGTCTCGCTGGTGCTGAACGCAACCTTCGAGCGCGGCGGGCTGGCGCGTAAAGATATCGAGGCGACCCTAAAGCGCCCGATTGCGATGACGCTACCGTATATGCCCGAGCCGCTGGTCAGCGCGATCAACCGCGGCGTACCACCAGTGCTCGACCTGGCGCACAAGCCGGTCGGCGCCATGTTCGAGGATTTCGCGCTGTTCGTCAGCAAGGATGAGCACCGCACGAACCGGCCGGCACGCCCAACCGAGGCCTGGCAGCGGCTCGCGCAGCGTCAGCAGCGCCGGCGCGCATCCTAACTAATCAAGGACGACCAACACAATGCAGTCCGCACCACTCCCCAACGATGAACCCGCGCGGCTCGCAGCATTGCAGCGCTATCTGGTTCTGGATACGCCGCCCGAACGCGACTTCGACAATCTGACGCGTCTCGCCGCGATGATCTGTGGCACACCGATTGCGCTGGTCAGCCTGGTCGATACCCACCGCCAGTGGTTCAAGGCACGTATTGGAGTGGACGCCAGCGAGACGCCGCGCGACGTGGCCTTCTGTGCTCATGGAATCCTTCAGCCCGACGAACTGTTTGTCATCCCCGACGCGACCAAAGATCCGCGGTTCTACGACAATCCGCTTGTCACTGAGGATCCGAATATCCGCTTTTATGCCGGCGCGCCGCTGAAAACACCCGATGGACATGCGGTAGGTATGCTCTGCGTCGTTGATACGATGCCCCGCGACCTCGCGCCCGCGGCGCTCGACACACTCCAGATCCTGGGCCAACAGGTGGTGGTGCAGCTCGAGCAGCGGCTAAAGATCGAGAAGCTGGAATATGTGGTCGCCGAGCGCGATCGAATCGTGGCCGCCTTTCGCGACAGCGAGCAGCGCTACCGCGAGCTGATCCAGCAAAGCCATGGGCTGATCTGCACTCATAGCCTGGATGGCACGCTACTCTCGGTCAATCCGGAGGCGGCCAGCGTGCTCGGATACGCGCCCGACGAGCTGATCGGCCGTAATCTGAGCGATGTTATGACCCCCGCCGCCCAGCGTCAGCTTGGCGCATACCTTGCCCAAGTCGCACAGGAGACAACACTCAGCGGGCACATCGCGGTGATCACGTGCGCGGGCGAGGAACGAATCTGGCAATATCGGAATGTGCGCCACGCAGCCGCCGGGCAGCCACCGTATGTGCTCGCTAACGCCCAGGATGTGACCGAGCGCTGGCGTGCCGAGGCAGCGGTGCGCGAAAGCCAGGAGCGCCTGAGCTTGCTGAACTCGATCTCGGCCGGTATCATCGCGGGGTTGCCGACCGGAGATCTGATCGGGCGCACGGTCACGGCGCTCGGCCGTACGTTTCCGGCGCTGCGCGTGATCTACGCAACGGCCGACGAACATGGATGGCTTACGGCCCAATCGATCGCCCAGCCCAGCGAGATGCCGGAATATTCAAGCCGAGCGATCGATCTCTCGGCGGCGCCGGAGTATCTACACGCCATCCGAACCGGCGAGCCAATCAGTGTCGAAGATATAGCCCATGACCTGCGCCTGGCGCCGCTGGCCGACCAGTTGCTGGCTGAAGGAACCGGCGCGCTGCTGAGCGTTCCCGTACAGTATCCCGACCATCAGATTGGCGCGCTTACGTTTCATGCGCCAGAGCCGCGCTGCTGGAGCGAGCATGAGGCGGCGGCGCTGTTAGGTGTGGTCGATTACCTGGCGGTTGCCTTTCGGAATGACCATGCCCAGCTGGAGCGCGCGCGTGCCGAGGCTGCGCTGGCAGATGTGAATGCGGAGCTGGCCGCATCGGTACAGACGGCCAACCAGCTGGCGATCGTGGCCGAGGCTGCCAACCAGGCCAAGTCGGCCTTTCTGGCGAACATGAGTCACGAGATTCGTACCCCGATGAATGGCGTGATTGGCATGACCGGCCTGCTGCTGGATACGCCGCTGACCGCCGAGCAACAGGAGTTCGTCGAGACGATTCGCGGCAGCGGCGACGCGCTGCTCACCATCATCAACGATATTCTGGATTTCTCGAAGATCGAGTCGGGCAAGCTCGATTTGGAGCAGCAGCCGTTCGACCTGCGCGACTGTCTGGAAGGCGCGCTCGATCTGCTGGCGCCGCGTGCCTCGGAGAAGGGGCTCGATCTGGCCTACCTGATCGAGAGCCACGTTCCGCCAACTATCGTGGGCGATGTTACTCGGCTGCGGCAGATTTTCGTGAATCTGATGAACAACGCCGTGAAGTTCACCGAAGTCGGCGAAGTCGTCGTTACCATCCGGGCGCAAGCGCTGGAAGAGGACGACTACGAGATCGCCGTGGCGGTGCGGGATACCGGCATCGGCATTCCCACCGATCGGCTGCACCGGCTGTTCCGTGCGTTCAGCCAGGTCGACGCCTCGACCACCCGGCATTACGGCGGCACCGGCCTGGGGCTGGTGATCAGCAAGCGGCTGTGCGAGATGATGGGCGGCACAATGTGGGTCGAGAGTACGCTCGGCCAAGGCACGACATTCCACTTCTCCTTCCGTGCCACAGCCGTCGATAGCCAGGCGCGGGTGTACCTACGCGGCAAGGTGCCGCAGTTGGCCGGCAAGCGCTTGCTGGTTGTGGACGACAACGCAACCAACCGGCGCATTCTGAAGCTGCAAGCCGAGGCCTGGGGCATGTCGGTGCGCGCGGCTGAGTCCGGCGCCGAAGCGTTGCACTGGATCGATCAGGGCGTCATGTTCGACATCGGCGTGCTGGATATGCAGATGCCGGCCATGGATGGCGCGCAGCTGGCGGCTGCCATCCGGCGGCGCTCGGCCTTGGCGGCGACCCCGCTGATACTGTTGACATCCCTAGGTCGGCGCGCGGAAGACATGGCCGGCGGTAGATTCACGGCCTGCCTGATCAAGCCGATCAAGGCCGCGCAGCTCTACGATGTGCTGAGCGATGTGGTCGGTTCGCCGGAGGCGCGCGCGGCCACCCCGGCTCGCCCGACAATCGACGCGGCCATGGCCGAGCGCCTGCCGCTGCGCATTCTGCTGGCCGAAGACAACGCCGTCAACCAGAAAGTCGCGTTGCGCACGCTTGAGCGGATGGGCTATCGCGCCGATGTCGCCGCCAACGGGATCGAGGCGCTCGACGCGCTGGAGCGCCAGCCCTATGATGTTGTGCTCATGGACATGCAGATGCCCGAGATGGATGGGCTAGAGGCGACCCGCCGGATCTGCAAGTGCTGGATTCCCACCCGGCGGCCGCGGATCATCGCTATGACCGCCAACGCGATGCGCGGTGACCGCGAACAGTGCCTGGACGCCGGGATGGACGATTACATCAGCAAGCCGGTGCGGATCGAAGACCTTGTTGCGGCGCTGGAGCGCTGTGCTCCGCAGTCCGCCGAGCGTGGGGCGGCGCCGGAGATGGCGGCCCCGGCCGACCCGCTGGTCGATTGGGATGTGCTGGCGCGGCTGCAAGCCGACCTGGGCGGTGATCAGGCAATCGTGATCGAGGTGCTCGAGATGTTCCTCGCCGACACACCCCAGCAGCTGGATCGGATGCGCCAGGCGCTAGCCAGCGCCGCCGCCCACGATCTGCGCCACGTCGCTCATACGCTCAAATCTACCAGCGCAAGCGTCGGCGCGCAAGCGCTGGCGGCGTGCTGCCGCGCGATCGAGGAGCTGGCGCGCGATGGCGCGCTCGACCAGGCCGCCCCGCTTGTGCTACATGCTGAGGATCTGTTCGCCCAGACCAACGGCGTTATGCAGGCGTCGCCGGTCTACGGCAGCGCAGGGGATGGGGATTGCGATGCGCTCCAGCGTGTACCCATGCCCGACAACCTTGCTTGATTAATCGCTAGAACCGTCGTCGGTCGTCAGTTGTCGGTCGTTGGTGGTATGATGCTCTCGCTTACTGCACGTGACAGATAGAGTTGAGGAGCACGCCATGATCCGACTGGTTCAGCTATTCGACGATGCCGGCGCTCGGCGGGTTGCGCTTGCGGGTGAAGCGGCCGGCCGGCTGCGGCTGATCGACGGCTACGCGCGGGTCTACGATCTGGCGCTGGCAGCCATTCACGCCGGCGCGCCGCTGGAAGCCTTTGTCCAGGCGCGCCTGGCGCATGAGCAGATCGATTACGATCGTCTGATTGCAGAACGACGGCTACTGCCGCCGCTCGACCACCCCGATCCGGCGCGCTGCCTGGTCTCGCTGACCGGCCTGACCCACCTGGGCAGCGCGACATCGCGTGACCAGATGCACGCCGCCATGGCTGCCGGCAATGCCACTGATACCATTCGCATGTTCCAGATTGGCATCGAGGGCGGTAAGCCGGACGCCGATCAGATCGGCGCGCAGCCGGAATGGGCCTACAAAGGTGATGGCCGCTGCGTCGTGGCGCCTGAGCAGCCGCTGACCCAGCCAGCCTTCGCCGACGATGGTGGCGAGGAGGCTGAGATCGCCGGATTATACGTGATCGACGACGACGGCAACCCGTGGCGCGTTGGCTACGCGCTGGGCAATGAGTTCGCCGACCATGTTCTGGAGCGCAAGAACTACCTGTATCTGGCACACTCGAAGCTGCGCGAGTGCGCCTTCGGGCCGGAGCTGCTGGTGGGCGACCTGCCCGATGCGGTGCGCGGCGAGGTTCGCATTCGACGCGCCGGCGCGATCGTCTGGAGCAGCCCGTTTGAGACCGGCGAGTCGCATATGTGCCACGCAATCGCCAACCTGGAGCAGCACCACTTCAAGTACGATCTCTTCCGCCGCCCTGGCGATGTCCACGTTCACTTCTTCGGGGCCAATAGCGTCAGCTTCGGCGCCGGCTTCCAGACCCACGACGGCGACGTGTTCGAGATCGATGTGCCGCTGTTTGGCCGGCCGCTACGTAACGCGCTGAAGATAGCGTCGAACGCTGTCCCGGTGCGAGTGCGGGCGCTGTGATGGCACCGGGCGGGCGAGCGCGTATGACCTAAGGGACGTGCGAATTAAAAATCGTTCCACAGCGCAGTTGACAAGATGACAAGATGACAAGATGAGGAGCAGCATCTTGTCATCTTGTCATCTTGTCATTGGGATGCTTTATTTTTTTGCGAGTCCCTAATCCTTCTCGAGTGGAATCCCAAGCGCCTCGCGTGCCGCCGCGACGACAAACAGCGAGCCGGTGACGCAGATCAGGTCATTCGGGCCGGCCAACTCACGTGCGCGCTCCAGCGCCTCAGGCGCGTCGGCGGTGAG
>WNGB01002841.1_pt1 | contig 36504 bp, 36 predicted proteins | sample 5400681 | NCBI WGS metagenome assembly WNGB01 (sample SAMN13153367, study PRJNA577476) | soil metagenome | isolation source: 115 cm soil or saprolite under grassland replicate 2 | place: USA:California | collected 2016-06-15 | reverse complement strand
CGGCGAGCGCGGCCGGGAACGCCGGGACGACGCAGGTAGCGACGTTCGACCCGACGGGCGCCGTCTTCACGTGCCCGGGAACCAACTACACCGTTCTCGGCGGCACGGTGCTGTCGCTGTTTCACGACAGCTTGGCCGCCAACGGGAGCGAGCACGTCACCGGCACGATCGCCCCGACGGGCGTGACGCTCACAGACGGAACGACGAGCACCGTCTACCGGTTGGCGGGGGCGTCGTGGTTTGGCGGCAACTTCAGCCTCGTCAACGGGAAGTACGTGTTCACCGATACTGAGTTCTTCAACATCCTTGGTCCGAGCGGTGGTGTGGTGGCGAAGGTCGCCGGTGTCGAGCACATGTCATCCGGTGGCAGCAATTTCTCGTTCACCTTTGGCCAGTGCGAGGCGCCGCAGGACTAGCGGTAAGTTGACCTGCTGGGGGCGCCTGCCTACTGCGGCACCCCCAGCAGCGCGACCACCCCGCATGGTTCGCAAACTGAGGCGGCGGCCTGTATTCGTGGATGATCCCGCCGAGGAGCTTGCGACGGTGGAGATGCTCGCTCGGGGCACGAGGTTGAGCGGAGTCGGGTCATGGCGCCTCACGTCGTTGTCGTGTTTCCGCAAAAACGCGACAGTGAGCCGTCTGGCGCGCGTCCAGGAAAAGGGGTGGCGGCTGTCAATCCGCCGGCGAGGGGCATTCTCGCCGGCCCATCGTGCTCCGGGTCATGGGTCCCGGGGCTAGAATCTGGTTTGCACGCCCAGGGGTTCCCTCTCGTTCGTGCCCCAACTCTCCCCGGGGCAGCGGCCGAGCTGCGGCGTTGAGAATCTCCCTGTTTAGCGCCGCCCCTGGGCGTCTTCGCGAGAGCGCAAGCTAGCCGCTCGATGCCGCGTCTAATGCGCAGGGGCCCGAGTTGCCTCCGTCCAAGGCTGACGGCCCCCTGAAGGCTGACGGCCTTTGGGGAGAGGCGGACTTCTCGGGCTCCTTGTTTAGTTCGCGGGACAGGTCGCGCTCGTCGAGCTCGATCGGCACGACGCGCAGCACGTCTTTCCAGTCGGGCTCGTCATTCAGGATCTCCCGCAGCTCGGCCTCCGCGGCTTGTCGGGTCAGGAAGACGATCTAGAGCCTCTCCAGCTACCTGCGAGCTGTGAGTGCATAGACACGCACCGCTCGGAGCTAGCCCTGCGCGTTCTTGAATGCCCGGATCGCTGCCGACAAACAGGGGACCGATCACGCCGCCGCGAGCCGACGACTCCGATCCCCTGCGGATTGTCGCCGTTTGTTGGAACTGCGATAGAGCTCGGTCTGCCGCGCGCCGCGCGCTAAACGAGTTCGCTAATCCGCCGATCCCCTCCATCGTGGCGGAGTGGATCAGTCATGACGTCGCGGAGGACAGCAGACGCACGGTTTCAGCGGGCGATCCAGCGCGGACACCTTCTCGCCGCGGAAATCGCCGCTCACGAGCTCGGCACCCTGTCACTCTCAGATGCCCGCTCGCTCTGCCGGCTCTATGAGCATGACCGCGATCCATGGTTGGAGAGGGCGATGCGCGTTGGATCAGCCGGATGCGGCGCGAGTGTGCGCTCCGCGCACAAGCAGGTTGGGCTTCTGGTCGTAGCAGCCGGCCCGCTCCGAACAGAGTTCGGCCAGCTAGCGCTGAACGTGCTCCTCACCGCCCCGCGGCGAATTGCCTCGAGCCGCGCCGACGCTACGGAGAAGTAGGCTCGTGCGCCTCTGGAAGCGTCCCCACGCGCATGGCCGAAGACTCGACCGTTGTAACGACACTCGCGTAGATGTAGCCTCGCTCTGTCGGGACGTTGGAACCGAAAAGGAGGAGCTCATGGATCACACATGCCTCGTGGTGCCTGTCCTTCCCGGTAAGGAAGACGAGCTACGTGCCTTCTACCGAGAGGTAGGCGGACCGCGACAACAGGATTACGACCGCTCCGAGCAGCGACTCGGGATCACGAAGGAAATTGCGTGGGTTGCCCCGGTCGACGGTGGCAGCGCTGCGGTGATCTACATCGAGAGCGAGAACTTCGAGCAGGCGTTTTCCGAATTCGTGCAGTCGCAGGACGAGTTCGACCTTTGGTTCAAGCAGCACGTCCTCGATATCTCGGGGCTTGATTTGAACAATCCTCCCGAGATGGAGCTGCCCGAGCTGCTTTCGGTCTACCAAGCTAAGCTCGCGGTCGCGACGTAAACCGGAAACGCAGCGACTCGCCACGAGTCGCCCTGATGATTCTTCTGACGTCCGCGCGGCGTTCACGCCCGGACCTCGGCGGATAGCCCGCCACCGATGCGCCTCTACGTGGTCGACGGCGATGATCCCGGTGTCGCGGTTCCGCCAAAACGCGACAGCGGCGTTTGGCTCCCACCCGAGCCTTGAAGCGGCGTTTTTCACGATCCGTAGTCATTTGCGTTGATTACGCGGCGTCGCGATCCGCGGCGGAGCCTTCCTGGCGATCGGCTGCTGCCTCGTCTGCTTCTGGAGGCTTCAGCGATCATTGTGATTCGAGTTCTAAACGCCAAAGGCCGGGTCATCCGTCGTGGTGCCCCACTCTTCCCAGTAGCAGCCACGACCACAATTCCAACAAGGCTCCTGTCCGCCGAAGTTGCCACACATCCGGCAGTGCGCCCGCACCGTGCGCGCGTGCGCGCATAGGACACACCGGCATCGTGGAAGCGGCGGAAGGCCATAGACGCCCTCATAGTGCTTCGTCATGTGGAGTGGGTTCACGCCTCTACCCCCACACGAGCACCCGATAGTCAAGCTCGACGCGGTCCGCAATCTCGCCGTCGCGATTCCCGCCCGTAACGGTGATGCCGTTCAGCATGTTACGCACGAGCCCGCGCTTGCCCGTCAGGTCAGCTGCCTCAAACGCCGCGCGCATCTCTTCGGGAGAGACGATCACGCGCGTGGCTGCCCGCTCGTCCGCCTCTGCCGCCTCGGTTGCCTGCACCGTTGCGCGCAGTGCGTCGATGCGCTCCTTTGCGCCGGGGTCGTCCGGGTCCACCATCGCGACAAATGCCGACATGCGCCGTCGTGCGTCGTCCGCCTCGACCGCGAGAGCCGTCAACTTGTCGGTGTCCGTGTCCTTGCCGACGCCCGCGCCGCCCATCTGCTTCACCGCCTCAGCGAAGTAGCTGTACGCCGCCTCGATTACGAGGGACTCAAGCTCCCCCGCGTTGGCGCGTGCCTTCATCTTGCAGCCGCTCTGACCCTTGCACACGTAGATGCGGTGCTCCTTGAAGCCCCCGCCTGCGAGCTTGCGCTTGTCGGAGTTCGGCGTCATGCGATGGTCACAGCCTGCGCACTTCACGAGTCCGCCAAGAATCGCCCAGTCGCCCGCGTCCTGCCGCCCTGTGCGCGCGGGAGAGTCCGGGAGCGTGACCGAATGCGCTTCCTGCCACGTGCGGGGTGAGACGATGGCGTACTCAGGAAAAACGCGCTCATGACCATTCGAGAGTACGCCCTTGTAGATCGGATTCCGCAGCATGCTCCGAATGCTCGTGACACCCCAGGTCGTGAGCCCGGTCGCCGTCTTGACGCCTGCCCCTTCGAGCACGCGGCGACACTCGGCGTATGAACCGCCCGCCGCCTTCAACTCGAAGCACGCACGCACCGCGACCGCGTCGGCGTTCTTGGAGAGTTGCTTCGTCTCGATCTCCGGCAGGATGCCTTCCGTGTTCGGGAGCGCCTTCTGGCGACCCTTGTCATAGCCCGGCGGGAGCGGTCCTTGGTAGACGCCACCGCGCGCACACTTGTCGTTAGCACCCGCCCAGTTCTTGCGGTGCCGCTTCCACTCCTGCCGCGCGATGAGCGCCTGAATCCCGAAGTTGAACTCTTGATCGTCGTCGCGCGCCGTGTCGATGTTCTCCGCGAGGCACACGAGGCGTGCGCCCGCCGCCTCCAGCGCGTTCCACACTTCGGCCGTGCCGAGCCCGGACTCACGCGATAGCCGCGACTGATAGGCGACGATGATGCCCGCCGCCTCGCCAGACTCGACGGTCGTGATCGCCGCGCCAAGCTCCCGCTCGCGCCACGGCTTTGAGCCCGAGACGCCCTGCTCAACAACCTCAGGAGCGAGTTCGACGTGTGCGTGCTTCGCCCAGTTCTGGATCGCCGCGCGTTGGTCGGAGAGCGAAATGGTCTGCTCCTTCTTGCGCGAACGGCGCCGGCAAGTCGACGACCGTCGGCATGCTGACAACGACGATCGCCCCGACCGGCGGCACCGCCAGGCTCGCCGGCTTCGACGTCGCAACGGAAGCTCTCGCCGCCCGCCACGTCAGCTCCGTTGTCTTTCAGGAGCCGGTCGTCGACCGCTCACTGACCGGCCGGCGGAATCTCGAGATCCACGCCCGCCTGTGCGGCGTCGAGCCTCGCGAAGCGGAGGCGCGCATCGTGGAGCTCGCCGAGACGCTCGGCCTGACAGAGCTGATCAACCGCCCGGCCGGCAGCTACAGCGGCGGCGAGCGGCGCCGGCTCGAGATCGCCCGCGCCCTCGTCTCGCACCCGCGCGTGCTCTTCCTCGACGAACCGACGGTCGGCCTCGACCCACGTATTCGCGTCGAGCTGCTAGACGTGATCGCCCGCCTGCGCAGCCGCAGCGAGATGACTGTGCTGCTGACGACGCACTACCTCGACGAGGCGGAACGCCTCTGCGACCGCGTTGCGATTATCCACGCCGGCCGAATCGTGGCGCTCGATACGCCCCGGGCGCTGCTCGCCGGCCTCGGCCGCGAGCTCGTGGAGCTTCGGGTCGACGGCAACGTCAGCTCGGTCCTGGCCTCCCTCCGCGAGCGAGGCGTCGCCGGTGACGACGCGTTTGCGGTCGGCTCGAGGCTGACCCTGCCGCTGCACGAGGCGAGCTCGCACGACGCAATCGCCGCCATCCACGAGCTGGGGCTCGCCGGCGCGATCAGCGCGCGCGAGCCCACGCTCGACGACGTCTACCTGCGGCTGACCGGCGACTCGCTCGCCGCGGCCGCCTGAATCGAAAGGAGAAAACATGTCCACCGTTGACATCGCTATCCCGACGCCGCAGAGATCGCGGGCGCGCCCGTTCGGGCCGCTCGCGACCCTGGCCCGACGCCGCTTCCAGCTGACCGCCCGCACGCCGCGCGAGCTCGTCGTCCCACTGCTGACGCCGATCATGTTCGCGCTCGTGATCGCGCCGGCGTTGAAGACGGCGTTGCACACGGATGCGAGCTACGAGTCCTTCGTTGCGATCGGGACGGTCGGCCTGCTGATCCCGTTGAACACGATGTTCTCCGGGCTCAGCGTGATCGTCGACCGCGTGAGCGGCGCCCAGCGTGAGCTCCTCACCGCTCCGATCCCGCGCGGCCTGCTCGTCCTCGGCAACCTGCTCGTCGCGCTCGCGATCACCGCCCTGCAGGTCGCGGTGCTGATCGCGGTCGCGGTCGCGCGTGGAATCGACTTCGACGCCACTGCGACCGGCGTCCTCTGGTTCGTCGGCGCGGCCGTCTTGTTCACCGCCGGCATGTACGGACTCGCGGAGATCCTCGCCAACCGTGTCCCGCGACAGGAGGAATACATCGCGCGCGTCCCGGCGATCGCGATCCTGCCGTGGTTCTTGGCGGGCGCGCTCTTTCCGATCACGGCACTGCCGAGCTTCCTGACCTGGGTGGCGAAGTTCCTCCCGCTCACGCACGGGCTCGCGCTCATGCGCTACGGCCTCAGCAACGACAGCAGCGGCCTACACGCCATCTGGAACATGGGTGACCCAGCGACGATGGCGGCGCTCAGCCTCGCCGTAGTCGCTGCCTTCGCACTGCTGCTCACAGTGGCCTCGATCCGCGTCTTCGCCCGCTCCGCCGCACGGTGACGCGCGTCGTTCAGTCGGGGAGCCAGCCCTCGCGGTAGCGGGTTGGCTCCCGCTGAGGAAAGGGCGCGTAGGCCTGGTTCGGGTCGGTCGTCTCCTCCTCGACGCCCGCGCCGTGGCGGATCGCGGCTTCGTCGACGACGTAGGCGCCCCAATCTGAACCGGTCGAGCGGACGCGCGCGCCGACTGCGAGCACGATGCACGGCCCCTCTCCGGCTCCGACGATCACGTGCTTCGTGCCGGCGGGGCAGTGCACGAAATCCCACCGCCGGAGCGCGCGCTCCTCGCCTTCGACGATGAGCAACGCCTCGCCGGCGAGCACGAGAAAATCCTCCTGATCGGCTTCCCAGTGATACATCGCCATCGTCTCGCCCGGCGCGAGGATGCTGACGTTGATCCCGAGTTGCGAGAACTCCGGCTCGCCCTCGAAGAGACAGATGGCGCCGCGCCCCTGCGCGTAGCGCCAGCGCGACTCCCGGGCGGTGACGACGAACCAGCCGTCTCCCTGAGGGACGAGCCCGTGCTCGGTCGACTCGAGGCGCGACTCGGAAACCATCGACGGGAGTCTGACGGTCTTGACGCGGCGGGGGCCCACTAGTCCACGAGCTTTTGGGTCATCGCGCGGATCGCGATACGCCAGACGAGCAGCCCGAAGACGACGAGTGCGCCCAGCCGGGCGGGATCCTCCCAGCCCTCGAAACCGAACACGGCATGGCGGACAAGCACGACGCAGTGATGAAGCGGATTGAAGTTCGCCAGTACGCGCGCCCACTCGGGGAACTGGTCGAGCGGGAAGAACGATCCCGCCAGCAGGAACAGCGGCGTGAGCACTGCGCTGACGATGTAGTTGAAGTTCTCGATCGACTTGGCGAAGCCCGCCACCGAGATCCCGAAGCACGCCCAGCCGAAGCCTGCGACCCAGCCGATGACCGGCACGGCGAGCATCCCCCACGAGGGGTCGAGCCCGAAGACCATCGCGACGAGCATCGGGACACATCCGTAGACGCCGGCCCGGGTTGCGATCCAGAGCGCCTCTGCCGTGACGAGCTCCTCCGTGTCGACCGGCGCGGCGAGGATCGCGTCGTACGTGCGCTGGAACTGGTACTTGACGAACGTTCCGAACATCGCCGGGAAGGCGCTCGAGAACAGGACCGCGGTCGCCACCGTCCCGGTCCCCACGAAGTCGACGTAGTCGTAGCCGCCGATCCGGCTGACGAGCGAGCCGAAGCCGAACCCGAACGCCAGCAGATAGATCGTCGGTTCGACCGTGGACGAGAACGTGCTCGACTTCCAATAGGACGAGTAGTTCACGACCTCTCGAACGAGCACGCCGGTGAGCGCGGGGCGTTCGAGCCGGCCCAGGCGCACGCTTCGCGTTGCGGCGGTCGTCGCCATCAGGCGATCTCCTCGCCCGTGAGCAGGACGAAGACGTCCTCCAGGTTGGCGGGACGTCTGTCGCCGTCGATCGCGAAGCCGTCGCTGCCGTCGACGCCGAGGATCGAGACGCTCGTCCCGGTGCGCCGCGTTCGCAGCCCCGACGCCCCCGCCTCGGCCTCGACCTCTGCGAGCCGCGTCGGTGGTCCGTAGACCTCGATCACGTCTCGCCCGGCATGTTCAGCCACGAGCTTCGACGGCGGGCCCGCCGCCACCGACTTGCCGTGCGACATGATCAGCACCGTGTCCGCGAGGCGCTGCGCCTCCTCGATGTAATGGGTCGACATCAGGATCGTCGTGCCCTCGGAACGGAGCGCGTCGATGAGCGCCCAGAGCTCCTGGCGCACCTGTGGATCAAGTCCGACGGTCGGCTCGTCCAGCAACACCAGTCGCGGCCGATGGACCAGCGCCCTCGCGATCAACAGGCGCCGCCGCATTCCTCCCGACAGCTTGTCGACGCGCGAGTCCCGCCGGTGGACGAGCTTGGCCATCTCGAGCGCCCGCTCGATCGCGTCGCGCCGGTCGGCCCGTCCGATCCGGTAGAGGTGCGCGAAGACGAGCAGGTTCTGCTCGACGGTGAGGGTGGTGTCGAGGTTGTCGAGCTGGGGCGTAACGCCGCACTGCGCCCGGGCCATCTTCGACTCGTCGGGAAGACGGAAGCCGAGAACCTCGAGCTCACCCTCGTCGGCGATCGACTGAGCCGTGAGCAGGCGCATCGTCGTGGACTTCCCCGCCCCGTTGGGCCCGAGCAGGCCGACGCAGGTTCCCGTCGGAACGTCCAGATCCAGCCCGTCCACGGCCGTAATCCGACCGTAGCGCTTGACGACGCCGCGCAGCCGGATGGCGAGTTCACGTTCCACTCGCTCAGAATGCCCGAACTGTCAAAAAGGAGGATCAAGGTGGGAAGGATCGTCGTAACCGAGTTCGTCTCGCTGGACGGCGTCATGGAGGACCCGGGCGGAGCGGAGAACTTCAAGCACGGAGGTTGGACCTTCGAGATCAACCGAGGAGACGAGGGCGACAAGTTCAAGCTCGACGAAACCCTCTCGTCAGAGGCCCTGCTGCTGGGTCGCGTGACCTACCAGGGCTTTGCCGAGGCCTGGCCGTCCAGGGAAGGCGAGTTCGCCGACAAGTTCAACACCATGCCCAAGTACGTCGTCTCCTCGACGCTGGAGGAGGCCGAGTGGAAGAACTCGACCGTGGTCACGGGCGACGTCGCGGACGAGGTCGCGAAGCTGAAACAGGAGCACGACGGCGACATCGTTGTCCACGGCAGCGGCCGGCTCGTGCAGGCGCTCCTCGAGCACGACCTCGTCGACGAGCTCCGGCTGATGGTGTTCCCGGTCCTGCTCGGAAGCGGGAAGCGCCTCTTCGGCGAGACGAGCAACAAGAAGCCTCTGCGGCTCGTCGACTCGAGAGTGGTCGGTGACGGCGTAGCCATCGTCATCTACGAGCCGGCGCGCTAGGCCTCCGGCGGGCCGCCCTCGTATCCCGGCGGCAGCAGGAGCTTCGCCGGGCCGTCGACGATCGCCTCCCAGAGTCGTTCGGGCGTCGTCTTGATGTAGATCTCGACAACCTTCTCCATGAGTTCCTTTTGGTCACACGTCAAGTCCCGACTGCCGCGGTGAGTTTGGGGGTGCCAGGCAGTCTTCTGTGGATGAGCTCGCCCGCCCTCACGCCGGTGCCCCCGGCACGGCACCTCCTCCGCGCGAAGGATCTCGTCGACGCGCGCTACGCCGATCCGCTCGACGTGCCGGCGCTCGCCCGTGCCGCGCACCTCTCACCGGCGCACTTCAGCCGCGAGTTCCGGCGAGCCTTCGGCGAGACGCCGTACCAGTACCTCCTGACGCGCCGCCTGGAGCGCGCCGCGGCGCTGCTGCGCAACACCGACCGCACGGTCGCCGACATCTGCTTCACCGTCGGGCTCCTGAGCGTGGGATCGTTCACCACGAGCTTCCGCCGCGCCTTCGGCGTTTCGCCGACGGGGTACCGGTCAGCCCACCCGCCCGCCGCCAGCCGCGCGCGAATTCCGACCTGCGTCCTGCAGGCGTACGCACGCCCGCAGTCCAGCAGGTTTGGAGAAGACAGCCGCGTGCGCCCGGGCTAACGTCGCCGCAGACCAATCACAACACCGGGAGGACAACATGCTGAAGCAACTCACCAATGTCCAAGTTTGGGTCCACGACCAGGACGAAGCCCTGGCCTTCTACACCGAGAAGCTCGGGCTGGAGCTCCGCGACGACGTCACGGTGCCCGAGATGGGCAACTTCCGCTGGCTCACGGTCGGCGTGCCCGGCCAGCCCGACGTCGCCATCACCCTGATGGCGGTGCCGGGCCCGCCGGTGTTCGACGCCGAGACACGCGACCAGATCAAGGCGCTGATGGCCAAGGGCGCCGCCACCGGACTCTTCTTCGCCACCGACGATTGTCAGGCCAGCTACAAGGAGCTCAAGGGCCACGGCGTCGAGTTCCAGCAGGAGCCGACGGAGCAGCCCTACGGGATCGACGCGGGGTTCCGCGACCCGTCGGGCAACCAGATGCGGATGGTGCAGTCGAAGTAAGGCTCGACCTACGCGCGGCCGCTGCGCTCGCTCACTGCGTAGCGCGGCTCGTGGTGGCTCGCCAGCAGCAACAGCAATGCATGGAGCGCCTCGCGCTGCTCGTCGTCGAGCGGCGCGAGGAACTCCTCGTCGACGCGCTTGACGACCGAACGAAGGCGTTTCAACGCTCGCCTGCCTTCTGAGGTGAGGCTCACGACATGCCGGCGGCGGTCGTTCGGGTCGCGCCGCCGGTCGATCAGGCCGCGTTCCTCGAGCTCGTCGAGGAGTCCGACCAGGTGGCTGCGGTCGTAGCCCAGGGCGTCGGCGATCATCGCCTGCGTCTCACGCGGCTCCTCCTCGAGGAGCGCGAGGACGGCGTAGTGATACGGGCTGAGACCGGTCGACTCGAACGCGCCCGCGGCCCGCTCCTTGACCACCCAGCCCAGGCGCTTGAGCAGGTGCGAGGTACTCGAGAGGAGCTCCTTCGGAGGCCGCGCGATAGCCGGTATCAGGGGCATTTGCGGGTCTGTGACGCTCACCGGGAATAAGTGTAGCCCGCCCTAGCGTTGATGCCTTCTATCGTGGCAATCTCCAACGATCAAGGGAGGCTACTTATGACAGTTGCCTCGATCGGTCCGGAGCAGGAGGGCAAGCGTTGGGGTGCCCTCGCTCTGATCGTCGCCGCCCAGTTCATGGTCATCCTCGACGTCGCGATCGTGAACGTGGCGCTCCCGTCGATCAAGACCGATCTCCACTTCTCGCAGGAGAGCCTGCAGTGGGTCATCACCGCGTACGCGATCCTCTTCGGCGGTGCGCTGCTGCTCGGCGGCAGGCTGGCGGATCTGCTCGGCCGCCGGCGCCTCTTCATCGCAGGCCTTGCGGTCTTCGTCCTCAGCTCGCTCCTCTCCGGTCTCGCCTGGTCGGAGGGGTCGCTGATCGGCTTCCGCGCTCTCCAGGGACTCGGTGGTGCGCTGCTCGCGCCCGCAGCGCTCTCGATCCTCATGACGACCTTTCCGGAAGGCCGTGAGCGCAACACCGCACTCGGTATCTGGGGCGCAGCCTCCGGCAGCGGCGGCGCCGCCGGCGTCCTCCTCGGCGGTCTGCTCACCTCGTACCTCAACTGGTCATGGATCTTCTTCATCAACGTTCCGGTCGGCGCCGTCGTCATCGCACTCGCCCCGTGGCTGCTGCGCGAGAGCAGCATCCAGACGGGGCAGCGTCGCTTCGACCTCGCCGGTGCCGCGACGGTCACCTCCGGCCTGATGCTGCTCGTCTACGCGATGACCCGCGCCACCCAGCAGGGGTGGGGCAGCGCTTCGACGCTCGCCCTCCTGGCCGCCTCTGCGGCGCTCATCGTCGCGTTCGTCGCGATCGAGCTGCGGTCGCAGGCGCCCCTGCTGCCGTTGCGGATGTTCCGGCTGCGCACGCTCGCAGCCGCGAACGCGGCGGGAGTCGTGATTGCGGCGGTCGGGTTCTCGATGTTCTTCCTGCTCACGCTGTATCTGCAGCAGGTCCTCGACTACTCCGCGGTCCAGACCGGCGTCGCGTTCATCGCCATCACGCTGACGATCGTCGTCTTCTCCAATGTCGCGCAGACGCTGGTGACCCGGATCGGCCCGCGGCCCGTCCTCACGACCGGGCTGCTGCTCGCGGCGGGAGCCCTCGCGCTCCTGACGCGGCTACCCGTGCACGGACACTACTTCTGGAACGTCTTCCCGGCGTTACTGCTCGGCGGTGCCGGCATGGCCCTCTCCTTCGTCCCGATGACGATCGCTGGGCTGACCGGGGTCCAGCGAGCGGACGCGGGTATTGCTTCCGGTCTCATCAACACGAGCCGCCAGATCGGCGGCGCGATCGGACTGGCCGCCGTCAGCACGATCGCGACCACATACACCAATCACTACGCCCACGATCACGTCGGGACGACGTCCCTGAGTGGAACCGCCCTCACCCACGGCTTCGACATCACGTTCTCCGTCCTGACGGTCCTCGCGATCGTCGGCGCGCTCGTCGCCGTCATCTTCATCGAGTCACAGCCCCGCGACGCCGAGATCGAGGGGCTCAATCCCGAAACCGCCGTTCCGATCGAGGAGGCAGCCTGATGACCATCAGTCCCAGCCATGACGCCGACCGGTCGCCGCTCCCGCGCGAGCTCGACGACCTCGTTCTCAACGTGCGCGGGCTCGAGCTCGTTCGCGACTTGCTCGCAGAGCGGGGAGCCACTCGCGCCGAGCTCGATGCTCACACAAGGGAGCTCGAGCGCCTCCGCCGCCAACTGGCAGACGTGATCCGATGAGTTTTCCCGGGCTCAGCGGTCTCTACGTCGGAAACCGCGAAAGGAGCTCCGCTGTCCCCGTGTCCGCTTGCCCGTCCGGGCGCGACCGTGCTGGTCATCGAGGGGGACTTGGTCGTCTGTGACGGCGACGCGGATCTCGCAACCGTCGACGCGTTGGCTCGGCTCCAGCTCACTGCCCTGAGGCTCGGGCGCCGGATTCGGTTGCGCAGCGCATCGACCGAGTTCCAGCAGTTCCTCGACTTCGCCGGCCTCGCAGACGTCCTGCCGCTGGATGCCGGCTTACGACTCGGGCGGCCGAGCAGGAAGGCCGAAGAGCGGAAACAGCCGCTCCGTGTCGAGGAACGCGTTGAAGCCGACGATTCGGCCGTCTGAAAGCTCGAGCACCTGCAACGCCCACGGCTCGTAGCTGCCTCCCGGGCCACTGGGCCGGTACTGCCCGAACGCAGGCAGGCCGTTCGCGACCGTCGGGATGAGGAGCGAGCCGCGGCACGGAGCGCCGGGGCCGGTCCAGAAGCGCAAGATCTCTTCGCTGCCCTGCAGCCACATCTCATACGGCGGCATCGTCTGCTTCGCGTCCTCGTGCAGCAGAGCCGTCAGCGCCTCCATGTCGTAGCGCTGGAACGCGTCGACGTAGCGCTGCAGCAGCTTCTGCTGGTCCGAGTCGAGCGGCTCGAGGGGCTCGCTGGGCGTGAGTTCCGTCGCATTGAGCGCAGCGCGGGCACGCTGCAGCGAGCTGTTCACCGACGCGACGCTCGTCTCGAGCAGCTCCGCCACCTCGTTCGCGCGCCAGCGGAGCACCTCGCGCAGGATCAGGACGGCGCGTTGCCGCGGCGGCAGATGCTGGAGCGCCGCGACGAAGGCGAGCCGAAGCGTCTCTCGCTCCTCCGCCAGCTGCGCCGGGTCGCCGTCGCTCGGCAGAACGCGTCCGTCCGGGATGGGCTCGAGCCACGTCGTTTCCGGCAGGGTCGTGAGCGGCGAGTCGACTGTCCCCGGCGGCCCGAGCTCGAGCGGGCGGATGCGCCGCTCCTTGCCGTTCAGCATGTCGAGGCAGACGTTGGTCGCGATCCGGTACAGCCACGACTTGAGCGCCGCACGCCCCTCGAAGCGGTCGAGGCTGCGCCAGGCCCGCAGCATCGTCTCCTGGACGGCGTCCTCGGCCTCGAAGGCCGAGCCCAGCATCCTGTAGCAGTAGCCGGTCAACTCCCGGCGATGGTCCTCGAGCCGGCGCTCGAGCTCGGCTGGGGAAGCGGCGACCGTCACCTATCTGAGCCTACCGATGAGTTTCAAAACGCGGTCGGGTCTAACGCACATGAATGCGAATTCCAAGGAGGCCGACAGCATGACTGAGATCACCGACAACCGCAGGCGCTGGCTGGCGCTCTACGTTCTTTGCCTGGCGAGCCTGATGATCGTGCTCGACGTCACGATCGTGGGCGTCGCGCTCCCGTCCATCAGGCAGGACCTCGACTTCTCCGAGACGTCGCTCGCCTGGGTCGTGAACGGGTACCTGCTGACGTACGGCGGCTTCCTCCTGCTCGGGGGACGGCTCGGCGATCTCTTCGGCCACCGACGCCTGTTCATCACGGGCATCAGCCTCTTCACCGTCGCCTCGCTCGCCTGTGGACTCGCGACGACGCAGTGGTTCCTCGTCGGCGCGCGGTCGGTGCAGGGGCTCGGCGGCGCAGTCGCCTCGGCGGTCTCGCTGTCGCTGATGATGAACCTCTTCAGGGAGCCGGCCGAGCGTGCGAAGGCGATGGGCATCTTCGGCTTCGTCGCGTCCGGGGGCGGCAGCATCGGCGTGCTGCTCGGCGGCGTCCTGACGGACACGCTCAACTGGCACTGGATCTTCCTCGTCAACTTCCCGATCGGCGTGCTTGTCGTCCTGCTGACGCTGCGGCTGCTCCCCGCTCCGCCCGCCGGCGTATCCGCTGGACGACTCGACGTCGCCGGCGCGGTCACCGTGACGAGTTCGCTGATGCTCGCGGTCTACGCGATCGTCAACGGCAACCAGGAGGGCTGGACGTCGGCGCGGACGCTCGGCGTGCTCGGCGCGGCGGCAGCGCTGCTCGCCGCGTTCCTGACGATCGAGTCGCGCGTGCGCATGCCGTTGATGCCGCTCCGCCTCTTCCGGCTGCGCAACATCGCGACGGCGAACGTCGTCGGCGTGCTCTGGGCCGCGGCGATGTTCGCGTGGTTCTTCATGTCCGCGCTCTACCTGCAGCTCGTGCTCGGGTACAGCCCGCTGCAGGTCGGCCTCGCGTTCCTGCCCGCGAACCTGATCATGGGCGCGCTCTCGATTGGCCTCTCCGCCAAGCTCGTGATGCGCTTCGGGATCAAGGCGCCGCTAGCGACCGGCCTGTTGCTGGCGGCGGCCGGTCTCGCGCTGTTCGTGCGCGCACCGGTCGGCGGGAGCTTCGTGGTCGACGTACTCCCGAGCATGATCCTGCTCGGCTTCGGCGCGGGGATGGCCTTCAACCCGGTGCTCCTGGCCGCGATGAGCGACGTCGATCCCGCGGAGGCTGGGCTCGCCTCGGGTTTCGTGAACACGTCGTTCATGATGGGCGGCGCGCTCGGCCTGGCAGTGCTCGCCAGCATCGCCGCCTCCCGGACGGAGAGCCTGACGGCCTCAGGAGACGGCCACCTGGCTGCGCTCACCGGCGGCTACCACGTCGCCTTCCTGGTCGGGGCGATCTTCGCGGTCGCGGCGGCGGCGCTCGGTGCCGCCCTCCTTCGCACCGGTGCGCAGGCCGCGCCGCAGGAGAACGACGCCGTCGGCGCTCCTGCCTACGAGTGCTCCTCCTAGGGCCTATTCCACTTCAGCGGCGGCGGGGAAGCCAGCGGCTTCTTCGCCGCCGTGCGCAGGCGCGGAAACGTCCGCGTGGATGAGCCCACCGGCGACCGCAGCCGCGACCACAGCGAAGACGGCGCCGACGATGAACGCGACGTGGTAGCCGCCCGTGAGGGCGGCGAGTGGACCATGCCCGGAGGCGGTGAGACTGTCCGTCCGCGAAGCGGCGACGCTCGCGAGGATCGCCAGGCCGAGCGCGCCGCCCATCATGAAGGACGTGTTCACGACGCCCGAGGCGAGGCCTGACTCGCTCGGCTCGACGCTACCCATGGCGGCGAGCAGGATCGGGTTGAAGGTGATGCCGCCGCCGAGGCCGATCAGCAGCATGCCCGGCAGGATGTCGACGAAGAAGTTCCCGTCCGTCGGCGCGCGCGCGAAGAGCAGCAGCACGGCCGTGTAGAGCAGCAGGCCGCCGATCAGGGGCACCTTGATCCCGAAGCGCATCACGAGCTTGTCCGAGAGGAAGAGCGAAGACGTTCCCCAGACCAGCGTCGCGGGGAGAAAGCCAAGCCCGACCTCGAGCGGGCTGTAACCGAGCACGCGCTGGAGGTAGAGCGCCGAGAGGAAGAACCAGGCGAACATGGCGCCGGCCAGGAGGATTCCCGTGACGTTCGCACTCGCGACGTTGCCGATCCGGAAAAGCCCGAGCGGCATGAGGGGCGCGCTGACGCGCGCCTCGATGGCGAGGAACGCGGCGAGCAGGACGACGGCGCCGGCGAGCATCCCGAGGGTCTGACCGGACGTCCAGCCCTCCTGGTTCCCGTTCACGATCGCGTAGACGGCGAGCATGAGCGAGGCGGTCACGGTGACCGCGCCGGCGATGTCGAGTCGCCCGGTTCGCGTCGGGTTGTCCGACGGCAGCAAGGCAAGGCAGAGCGCGAAGACTGCGACCCCGACCGGAAGGTTGACGAGAAAGATCCAGTGCCAGCTGAGCGCGTCCGTCAGGACGCCGCCCAGGAGCACACCGGCGGTGCCCCCGCCGGAAAGGACGAAGCCGACGACGCCCATCGCCTTTGCGCGCTCGGCGGGCTGGGTGAAGAGGATCATGATCAGCGAGAGCGCGATCGCCGAGACGATCGCGCCGCCGAGGCCCTGGACTGCCCGGGCGCCGACCAAGAAACCCTTCGAGTTCGCCACGCCGCAGGCAAGCGACGCGACAGTGAAGCTGGTGATCCCGATCAGGAACAGCCGGCGCTGCCCGTAGAGGTCGCCCAGGCGGCCGGCGAGGAGCAGGAAGCCGCCGAAGGTCAGCAGATAGGCGTTCACCACCCACGCGAGGGAGGCTTCGGTGAAGCCCAGGTCGGTTCGGATCGACGGGAGAGCGACGTTCACGATCGTCGTGTCGAGGACGATCATCAGATCGCCGAGACAGAGGACGTAGAGCGCCAGCCAGCGCTTCCGTCCGTCGATGCTCACGGTCGTCCCTTCAGAGACGGGCTGCCCACTCCCAGGTCAACGCCTGGGGGCCTGCCCACATTCCGGCCGACCTCAAACCCGCCCCGAGGGCAGCAGCGCTAGGCGGCTACCGGGGCCGGCGCCATCGGAGCCGCCGCGGCGTCGAAGAGCTGCTCGAGCAGCGCACGGTCTCCCTCGACCGCCACGCCGGCCCAGCTCCGCTCGACGAACAGGTAGTAGAAGCCGGCGGGATCGGCGGCCTCGACGACGACGTCCGGCTCGTCGACCGCACCCGGCCGGGCTTCGCCGTTCGCGAGGGACGCGACCTCCGCGCCGATCCGGAACACGAATGACCCGGCCGGGGCCACGGGTGCGAAGACCGTGTCGAGCGCACCGTAGAGCCAGCCCGGAGCAAGCTCGTCCTCGTCGGTCGGCGCGTGCAGAGACCGGAGCCCCCAGAGCGCGAGCTCGCGCATGACCGGCTTGATCCCCAGGCCGTACGGCGTCAGCTCGTAGACCTGCGAGGCCGCCGGAGGATCCAGTCGCCTCTTCGACACGATGCCGCAGCCCTCGAGGTCCTTGAGGCGGGCAGCGAGGATGTTCGTGCCGATGCGGGGGAGGTTGGCGGCGAGGTCGGTGTACCGCTTCGGCCCTTGCAGGAGCTCGCGCACGATCAGCAGCGACCACCGCTCGCCGATCAGCTCCAGGGCATGTGCGATGGGGCAGTACTGGTCGTAGCGCTTGCTCACGGCTCCAGTGTAGCGCGCCTGCTTGCTGTTGTGAAGGGAGGACTTGCTTTCTGCAAGTGATTCCTGCTAGGTTGCAAGCCTAATCTACACAAGCGAAAGGAAACGGACGACATGGTGACTTCGGAACGACGCAAGTGGCTGGCCCTCGCACTGCTGTGCGTGGTCCAGTTCATGGTCGTCCTGGACATCGCGATCGTGAACGTCGCGCTGCCCTCGATCAAGGTCGACCTCGGTTTCTCGCAGGAGAACCTGCAGTGGGTGATCAGCGCGTACGCGCTCGTCTTCGGCGGCTTCCTGCTCCTGGGTGGACGAGCGGCCGACCTGCTCGGGCGCAGGCGCCTCTTTCTGGTCGCGATCGTGGTGTTCACGCTCGCCTCCCTCTTTGCCGGGCTGGCGTGGTCCGAGACGTCGTTGATCGGCGCGCGTGCACTCCAAGGGCTCGGTGCGGCGATCATCACGCCTGCGGCACTCTCGATCCTCTCGACAACCTTCGTCGAAGGGCGCGAGCGGAACATCGCGCTCGGCGCCTGGGGCGCAGTCGGCGGCTTCGGCGCGGCAGCCGGCGTGCTGCTGGGCGGGGTTCTCACCGACGCGCTCAGCTGGGAATGGATCTTCTTCGTCAACGTTCCCGTCGGCGTGACCGCGTTCGTGCTTGCGCCGTTCCTGCTCACCGAAAGCCGCGACGCCCGCGTGAAGAGGTTCGACGTACCCGGTGCCGTGCTCGTGACGAGCGGGCTTTCCTCGCTCGTCTACGCAATCACGCAGGCGGGCCAGCAGGGCTGGCTCGCCGGCAGGACGCTGGCCTTCTTCGCTACGGCGCTGGTCTTGCTCGCGAGCTTCGTCGCCTGGGAGCTCCGGCACTCCGAGCCGCTGATGCGCTTCGGCATCCTGCGGACCCGGACCCTGAGCGGCGCAAACGTCGCCGGCTTGATCCTCGGCACCGCGACGTTCGCGATGTTCCTGATGCTGACCCTGTACATGCAGCAGGTCCTGGGCTACTCGCCGATGAAGACCGGCCTCGCCTATCTCGCGGTGGCGGGAACGGCCATCCTCTGGTCGGGGGTGGCGGCGCAGCTCGTCACGCGGATCGGCGTCAAGCCGGTGCTGCTGATCGGCATGACAGCGCTCACGGCAGGCCTCGTGTACTTCACGCAGGTCTCCGTCCACGGCTCGTACGTCGGTGACCTCCTGCCCGGCTTTCTCCTGATCGGGGTCGGCCTCGGCTTCTCCTTCGTCCCGATCTCGATCGCGGCGCTGGCCGGTGTTCAGCCAGCCGAGGCGGGCCTCGCCTCCGGCCTGATCAACACGTCGCAGCAGATCGGCGGGGCGCTTGGTATCGCAGCGTTGTCGACGATCGCGACCTCACGCACCGACGACGCGGTCGCCGCCGGAACGGCGCTCCCCCTGGCGCTGGTGGACGGCTTCAGGGGCGCCTTCCTCGCGGGCGTGGTGATCGCAGGTCTCGGCATCGCCGCCGCTCTGACACTAATCCGCCGCGAGGAGCTCGAGCAGGCGCCGCAAGAAGAGGTGGTTCTCGACCTGGCTGCTTAAGACTTAGAGGATGCCGCGCGGCAGAGAAGGAGGAAACCGCCTCCGCACGTACGTCGCTCTGCTGCGCGGCATCAACCTCGGAGCCCGAAACAAGGTGGCGATGGCGGACCTGCGCACGCTGTTCCGTGCTTTCGGCAGCGAAGACGTGGTCACGTACGTCCAGAGCGGCAACGTCGTCTTCAAGAATCGCGCCGGCGACGCGGGAGCATTGAGCGACGCGATCGAAAGGCGAATCAGCCGCGATCTCGGCCTCGACATCACCGTCGTGCTGCGGACGAGAGCGCAGCTCGCAAGAGTCGCCGCCGGCAACCCGTTCGCCGCGGGTGAGAGCGACGTCAAGAAGCTGCTCGTCACGTTCCTGGCGGAGACGCCGAGTCGTGCCCGCGTCCGTGCACTCGACCCAAGTCAGTTCGCCCCCGACGACTTTCGCCTCGTCGGCAAAGAGGTCTATCTGCACTGCCCTGACGGTTACGGAAGGACGAAGCTGAGCAACGCGCACTTCGAGAAGCAGCTCGGCGTTGCCGCCACCACCCGGAACTGGAATACCGTTAGGAACCTCGCGGAGCTCGCGAGCTCGTGATGCCGTGCCGGCTCAGCGTGGCTGCGGCACGATGCGGATGTAGGGCCGCGGTGCGTCCCAGCCTTCCGGGTAGGTCTCCTTGGCATCCTCGTCGGAGACCGAGCCGGCGATGATCACGTCCTCGCCCTGCTGCCAGTTCACCGGTGTCGCCACCTTGTGCTTGGCGGTGAGCTGCAGCGAGTCGATCACCCGCAACACTTCGTCGAAGTTCCGTCCCGTCGTCATCGGATAAACGAGGATGAGCTTGATCTTCTTGTCCGGGCCGACGACGAAGACGTTGCGCACGGTCTGGTTGTCGGCAGGTGTGCGTGCCGTCGGGTCGCCGGACGTGTCCGCGGGAAGCATCCCGTACAGCTTCGAGACGCTGAAGTCGGCGTCGCCGATCATCGGGTAGTTCGGCGCCTGTCCTTGGGTCTCCTCGATGTCGCTCGACCACTTCGCGTGGTTGTCGACCGGATCGACGGAAAGGCCGACGATCTTGACGTTCCTGCGGTCGAACTCGGGCTTGATCTTCGCCATGTAGCCGAGCTCGGTCGTGCACACGGGGGTGAAGTCTCTCGGGTGCGAGAACAGCACCGCCCACGAGTCTCCGATCCAGTCATGGAAGCGGATGCGGCCTTCCATCGTCTCGGCCTCGAAATCCGGTGCCGTGTCGCCGATCTGCAGAGCCATGTTCGTCCTCCTCTTCTACGCGTGTCGTTCTCGCCGAACGGTGTCTAGGCGGGGACCGGCAGGCCCTCGATCGCGTGGAGCGCGCGCTCCATCTCGTCCTCGTCGAGCGCGACGTCCTCGAGCTTGCCGGCGAAGTAGTTGTCATAGGCGCCCATGTCGAAATGGCCATGGCCGGAAAGGTTGAACAGGATCGTGCGCTCCTCACCCGCCTCGTCCGCTTCCTTCGCGACCTGGAGCGTTCCGTGAATCGCGTGGGCGGCCTCGGGCGCCGGGAGGATCCCTTCGCTCCCCGCGAACAGGACGGCCGACTCGAAGACGTCGTTCTGGAGATATGCCTCAGCGCGGATCAGCCCGTCGCGAACGAGCTGCGAGATCAGCGGTGCGACGCCGTGATACCGCAGTCCGCCGGCGTGGATCGGAGCCGGGACGAAGTCGTGCCCGAGCGTGTGCATCGGTACGAGCGGCGTGAGCTTCGAGGTGTCGCCGAAGTCGTACGCGAACAGGCCGCGCGTCAGGGTTGGACACGCCGCCGGCTCGCAGGCGAGCACGTCGATCTCACGTCCGGCGATCTTCTCGCGCAGGAACGGAAACGCGAGGCCGGCGAAGTTGGAGCCGCCGCCGACACAGCCGATGACGACGTCGGGAAAGGCTCCCGCGAGCTCCATCTGCGCCACCGCCTCCTGGCCGATCACAGTTTGGTGTAGGAGCACGTGGTTGAGGACGCTTCCGAGCGAGTAGGCGGTGTCGTCCCGTCCGGCCGCGTCCTCGACCGCCTCGGAGATCGCGATCCCGAGGCTTCCCGGCGAGTCCGGATGCTCCTCGAGGATCGCGCGACCGCACTGGGTCTCTTCGGAGGGACTCGGCACGATCTCCGCCCCCCAAGCCTGGATCATCGAGCGCCGGTTCGGCTTCTGCTCGTAGGAGATCTTGACCATGTAGACCTTGCACTCGAGCCCGATCAGCTTGCACGCGAACGCGAGCGCGCTCCCCCACTGGCCCGCGCCGGTCTCGGTCGCAAGGCGCGTCCGCCCTTCCTGCTTGTTGTAGAACGCCTGCGCGACCGCGGTGTTCGGCTTGTGGCTCCCCGGCGGGCTGACGCCTTCGTACTTGTAGAAGATGCGCGAGCGTGTGCCGATCGCCTCCTCGAGCCGCCACGCGCGAAAGAGTGGCGTCGGGCGCCAGAGGCTGTAGAGCTCTAGCACCTCGTCGGGAATCGCGATCTCTGCGTCCTCACTCACCTCCTGTCCGATGAGCTCCATCGGGAAGAGCGGCGCGAGATCGTCCGGTCCGACGGGCTGTCCGGTGCCCGGATGCAGCACCGGCTGCAGCCCCGTGGGCATGTCAGGCCGGATGTTGTACCAATGCCGCGGGAGCTGCGATTCCTCGAGGAGGAACTTCGTCTGGCTGCCGGCGCGGGTACGTGCCTGCTGCACGCCGCGAGCATAGAACGTCGCGCGCCTCGGTGCCGCGGTCTACGGCCGTAACAAGTAGAAGCGCCAGAAGTCGTGCTCGATCGGCAGCACCTCGAAGCTCGAGAAGCCGGCTTCGTCGGCGTAGCGCCGAACCGTGTCGGCGCGGATGACGGTTCCCGTTCCCGCGGCGCCTTCGCCGACCATGCCGACCGGCAGACAGTGGAAGACGCTGAAGCCGTAGAAGAGACGCTCGGCCTCGTTCGCCGGCGCGGTGAAGCGCTCCTCGGTTCGCTCGTCGCCGATGAACAGGACACCGTCCTCCTTGAGCAGCTTCCGGGCCGCGCGTAGAACGTCGACCGGGTACGACATGTCGTGCAGTGCCTCGAAGATCGTGACCAAGTCATAGCGGCCGGCCAGCTCTGCGTCGGCGGCATCGCGCTCATGGAACGTCACCTGGTCCTCGACGCCGCTGCCGGAGAGGTTTTCGCGCGCGCGCTCGATCGATGCGTGGTCGGAGTCGATCCCGTCGACCGACACGTTCGGGTACGCACGCGCAATCTCGATGCTCGAGCGGCCCTGACCGCAGGCGATGTCGGCAACCCGCGCCGGCGGGTCGGCGCGCAGCCGCTCGTCGAGCTCGGGGACCTCGGGTAGCCACTCCTTCCCGAGCAGGTTTTCGAACAACGGCCGCGTGAAGGCGGCCTGGGCCTCGTGCAGGTCGTCTCCGTAGTCGGCGTACGGCACGCCGTCGCCGGTCCTGAACGCCGCGAGCACGGCGTCGATCGGAGCGATCGAAGCCACGACCGCGCGTGCCAGCGGCGCGATGTAGTTGAGACTCGAGACTTCCAGCAGCGCCTCGTCGTGTCCCTCCGGGAGGCGGAAGCGCGGCTCCTCACCGTTCGACTCGACCTCGAGCAGGTCGCTCGCCGCCTGATGCTCGAGCCACTCGCGCGCGTATCGCTCGTGCACGGAGCCTGCCTCGGCAAGCTCCGCCGCTGTCAGCGGCCCGCTCTCGGCGAGGATCCGATACAGACCGAGACTGTCACCGACGTAGACGGAGAAGAGATCGAACGCTCCGATCGCGTTCATGAACAGCCGTCCGACGAGCGCGTCGCGCCGCTCTGTTGCGTCAACCACACTTGCCATACGAAGACCTCCTATCGACCTGGCGATCTTTGCCGACACAGATCGCGAAAGCAATCGCCTGCGGAAGTAGCATTGCGCCGCGTGACGTACGTCCCAGCTGTCGATCGCTACGAGCAGATGACCTACAACCGCTGCGGCCGCAGCGGTCTACTGCTCCCGGTCGTCTCCCTCGGGCTGTGGCAGAACTTCGGACACGACCGGCCGCTCGACAACAGCCGTGCGATCGTCCGGCGGGCCTTCGACCTGGGTATCACCCACTTCGATCTCGCCAACAACTACGGGCCGCCGTACGGCTCCGCAGAGGAGAACTTCGGCCGGCTCCTGCGCGCCGATCTCGCGCCGTTCCGGGACGAGCTCGTCATCTCGACGAAGGCCGGTTACGACATGTGGCCCGGGCCTTACGGCGACTGGGGCTCACGCAAGTACCTGCTCGCGAGCCTCGACCAAAGCCTCCAGCGAATGGGTCTCGACTACGTCGACATCTTCTACTCGCACCGCTTCGACCCCGAGACGCCGCTCGAGGAGACGATGGGCGCCCTCGACAGTGCGGTCCGTCAGGGAAAGGCCCTCTACGCCGGGATCTCGTCCTACTCCGCGAAGCACACGGCGGAGGCCGCCGCCATCCTGCGCGACCTCGGCACGGCGCTGCTCATCCACCAGCCCTCGTACTCGCTTCTGAACCGCTGGATCGAGGGCGAGCTCCTCGACACGCTCGAGGACGAGGGCGCCGGTTGCATCGTCTTCTCGCCGCTCGCCCAGGGAATGCTGACCGACAAATACCTCCAGGGCATCCCGGAGGGGTCGCGCGCGAGCCGTGACGGGTCCCTCTCGCCTCGGCTGATCACCGACGAAACCGTCGCCAAGATTCGCGCCCTGAACGACGTTGCCGGGCGCCGGGGTCAGACGCTTGCGCAGATGGCGCTGGCGTGGACCCTGCGCGACCGGCGCGTGACCTCGGCACTGGTCGGCGTCAGCAGCGTCGCCCAGCTCGAGGCGAACATCGCAGCGCTCGCGCGCCTCGACTTCACGAGCGAGGAGCTCGAGGAGATCGAGCGCCACGCGACCGACAGCGGCATCAACATCTGGGCGGCGTCGAGCGAGGTGTGACCCGGAGAGGATGGGTCAATCGGCCGCGCAGGCGAGCGCGTGCAGCTCGGTAAGCGCGTCGCCTTCGAGCACGCATGCGCTCCAGCTGTCGCCGTGATCCGGGCTCTGCCAGATCTGTCCGTCGGCGAGGCCGGCAAAGAGGCGGCCGTTCGCCGTCGCGAGCGCATACGGCATCGCGGGGATCGGATCGGGGAGTCCACCGCCCAGCGGCCGCCACTCACCTTCGCTGCGACGATAGATCCGCGCCTGTGGATCGCGACCTCCGTGCGCAGCGAACGGCCCCGTGCTCGCCGAGACGTACCAGAGGTCGGCATCGTCGGGATCGACGGCCACGGACCACGTGTAGTGGCGGTCCCGCGCTTCGTCCGCGGGTCGCCACGTTTCACCACCGTCCTCGCTGAACGCCGCGCCGCCGCCGGCGGCTTCGTAGGCCCGGTCTTGGACCTGCGGATGCCAGGCGAGAGAGTGGACGTCGCGCTGAGCGCCCGGACGGTGGTCCTCCCACGTCTCGCCGCCGTCGACCGAGCGCATCAGCCCGCCGAGCTCGATCCCGACGAGCAGGACGTCGGCGTCGTGTGGACTCGGTGCGATCCAGCGGACGTGGGACGTCCACGGCCGTGGGGGAAAGCTCCAGGTCGGACGAGAGGGAAGCCTGAGCAGTCCGTCGAGCTCTTTCCACGTCTCGCCGCCGTCGTCGCTGCGATAGAGCGCGCTCGGCTCGGTTCCCGCGTACACCGCCCCGTTCGCCGGACTCACGGCAAGCGAGAAGACACCGGGTTGAGGAAGACCGCAGTCCTTCCAGGCCCGGCCGCCGTCGGTGGTCTTGCGCACGCCGCCCGCGCGCAGGCCGGCGAAGACCGTCTCCGCGTCCGTGGGATCGAGCGCAAGGCACTGGGCGCCGCTTCCCTGCAGCGAGAGGGTGACGTTCCAGCCGCCGCTGACCTCGTCGAGCCGGGCGACGGCGTCTCCCGTGGCAGCGTAGAGACGACCCATCTTCACAACCTAGTCTTCGTCCGGGTTCGACGCGCGAGCTCCTGCTTCGCACGCGCGCTGAAGAATGGTCGCCAGGTCATCGCCTCTTGCGAGAGCGACCAAGAACGCCGCCGCAAAGGCGTCGCCTGCTCCGAACGGAGACCGACGGGAGGTCGCGGTCGCTGCGCACCGCTCCACGCGTGCACCTCGAGCAGCCAGGGCACCCTCGGCCCCGAGCTTGACGCAGGCAACGTCGAAACGTGACGCGAGCGTGCGCACGGCCTCCTCGGGCTCGGCTCCTGTGACGGCTCTCGCCTCGTTCGCGGTGGCGAAGACTACGTTCGCCCCCACGTCGAGGTCGGCACCTGCGGCGAGCTTCGGCGAAGCCAGGTCGACCCCAGCCCAGTCGCCGCCGAAGCGGTGGAACGCGGCGCGCGCCGCCTCGTGCGAACCCGACTGAAACAGAGCGAAGCCCGAGACGAGCAGCGCATCGGCCTCGAGCCGATCCGGCAAGTCGGCCGGAGAAAGACGTGCATTCGCACCTCGATCGGCCACGATGCCCACTGTGTCACCGGCGCCCAAGGCCACGGCAGCACCTGTAGGAAGATCCTCGTCGCGCGCCAGATGCGCTTCGATCCCATGCGCAGCGAGAGATGCGCTAACGAGATCACCGGCGGGGTCTGCGCCGATGCGCCCGCACACGCTCGCCTGCGCGCCCGCTGCGGCGGCACACATTGCTGCGTTCACCGCTGATCCTCCCGCGCGGACCGAGACCTCGGCATGGACACGCGTGCCGAGGGGCGGCGTCTCCGCGCAGACGACGTCGACCATCACATCTCCGACGGCGACGAGCTTCACGGATGGACCCTAAGTCGCGTGCGTCATTCCGGCGAGCGAGAGGATCTCGCTGATCGCGGGCGCCGCGAGGAACTTGGCCTTGCGTTGCGGCGCGAGCGTCTCGGCGAACGTCTCGATCAGACGTCCGGCTTCGCCGTACGCGACGGCGGCCGCGTCGTCGTCGCCGAGCACGTTTGCAACCCGTGCCAGCGCCGCTCGTGCACGCCACCGTCCGGGCGCTCCGATCAGATCGTCTGCAATCGCCACCGCCGACTGCAGAGCCCGTAGTGCCTCGTCCTTTCGCTCGAGGCGTCCAAGAGCCTCACCGAGAATCGTGAGGGAACGGGCCTCGTACTTTCGGCGCCTCGTGCGGCGGGCGATCTCGATCGCGCGCTGGGCCCACTCGACTGCGGACTCTGCCGGTTCCGCGTTCAGCGCGATTTCGGCGCGGGCGGCGGCGAGGCGCCCGGCGATCAGCCAGGTCGTCCAGCCGGTCGCGTGCTCGGCGCCCTCCCAGAGCGACGGCCAAACGGCCTGTGCGCCGCCGACGTCTCCGGCCAGCAGTCGGGTGAAAAGAAGATCGGACTTCGCGAACTGCGTCGGCATGCCGAGCGCGTCTCCGCCGGCCAGCTCGAGCGCCTGCTCGCTTCGTCTTTGCGCTTCGTCGAGGTCGAACAGCTCCCGGTATGCAAGTGACGAATAGTTGAGCACGACGTGTGGGCTGCGGCCGAGTTCGCTTGCGATCTCCAAAAGCTCGTCCCAGATGGCAATCGCCTCTTCGTGTCGCCCAAGGCCGGCCAACGCCAGCGCTTCGAGCCCTCCCCCGCGCAGCAATGACTCGGGGCTGTGGACGTCCCGAGCCATCGCCCGCGTCCTCCTCGAGAGATCGACGGAGCGGTCGAAGTGACCGGCCCAACACGTCGCATTGGCATGGAGGTGCAGGTGGTTCGTGAGGTCGTAAGGTCTCGCTCCCGGCACCCACTGCTCGAGCGCACGATCACCGAGCTCGAGCGCCCGATCCAGATCGCCCTCCGCGCCGCGCATCGCCAGACCCTGACTCTCCATCGCGAGCGCAGCGGCGATTGCCGACTCGTCGCCGAGCTCCTGCGCGAGAGGGAGCGCCCGCTCGGCGGTTGCGATCGTGGCGGCGTCGTTCTCGGTCCACACGGTCGCGTTGCCGAGCCTGATCAGCGCGTCGAGCTTCTCCGCTCCTTCCAGCTCGGGAAGAAGCCCGCCGAGCTCCTCGGCCGCGCGCGGCCAGTCCTGGAGCTCGACCAGCGCAAACCCCCGCTGTAGACGAATCCGGTGGCGCAGTTCCTCCTTCTCAGCCAGCTCGAGAGCCTTGGAGTAGAGGTCGATGGCAGCACCCTTGGCCCAGCCTCGCCGGGCCTTGTCCGCCGCGACCAAAAGGTATTGGACGGCGCGCGAGGGCTCGCCACTCTCGCCCCAGTGGTACGCCAGAATCGACGAGAGCGTCTCGGCCGAGTCGCCGAGCGTCTCCTCGATGGAGCGAGCGACTGCGGCGTGACGCTCGCGCCGGGTTGCACGCGGCACGGTCGCGTATGCGACCTCGCGGATGAGCATGTGCTTGAACGTGAACTGCGCGTCTCCGGCAAGCTGGCTCGAAGGATCTCGACGGACGAGATCGCGCGACTCGAGCACGGCGAGCGCTTCGTCGACCTCCTCGGTCCCGCCAACGGATTGCAGAACGCCGCGCCAGAACGTCCTTCCCACCACCGCCGCCGACAGCAGCGCCGTCCGCACGTTCGCGGGCATCGCATCGATCCGCGCCGCGATCGCCTCGCGAACGGTGACGGGCAGCTCCTCGCTCTCGCCGAGCTCGACAACCGACGCCGCGAGCTCCTCGAGGAAGAGGGGGTTGCCTCCGGCGACCTCGACGAGACGTTCGACGTCGGCCGAGCGCTTCGCCGCCTCGAACAGGATCCGGCCGGCGAGCGCCGCGGCGTGCTCGGCTTCCAAAGGGTCGAGCGGGATCGTCGTCTGGGCGGCGAGCCCGCCGCCCCAGCTCGGATGGTCGTCGAACACGAGCAGCGTCGCTTGTTCGAGCCCGACGCATTCGAGAAAGCGCCGGGCGGCGAAGAACAGCAGTCGGCTCACGTTGACCGCGTCATGTGGAGCGAGTCCGAGCAGAAGCGCGAGGTAGCGAGCTGTCTCTTCCGCTTCCTCCTCGGGCATGGTCGCCTTCACGGTGTGTTCGAGCTTCTCGCGGGCAAGCTCGGGCGGATCCGAGGCGAGGATTCCGCACGCATCTCGTACCAGGAACGAGAAGGCCTGGTATCCGGCCTGCTCGCCGTACGGCAGGCAGCGTCCGCGCAGGACCCTGCCTCCCTCTGCGGCAATGAGCGAGGCCGCCTCTCGGCAGAGCCGCGACTTTCCGATCCCCGGCGGGCCGACGACGGTGACGAGGTGAGGACGACGCTCCGAGAAGGCGCGTGTCCAGAGCGACCGCAAGAGCTCCAGCTCCCGGTCACGGCCGACGATCTCGCCGGAGCCGAGTGGCCGCTCTGCCGGAGCTGTCGAGGGCTCGATCGCGAACCAGGCCTCGACCGGTTCGGCCTTCCCCTTCGCGTCGATCGGTGCGGCAGCCTCGTAGCGGATGACTTGCCGCGTCGCCCTGTAGGTCTGGGACCCCACGATCACTCGTCCGGTGGGCGCCGCCGATTGGAGCCGCGAGGCCGTGTTGACGACGTCGCCCATCGCCAGCGCTTCGCCTCTGTCCGAGCCCATGGAGACGACGGCCTCGCCCGTGTTCACGGCCGCGCGTGCGGCGAGGTCGAGCCCGTGTGCACGGTTCAGCTCCCCGATTCCCTCCAGCACGTGCAGGCCGGCGCGAACCGCGCGCTCGGCGTCATCACCATGAGCGATCGGCGCGCCGAACACCGCCATCACCGCGTCGCCGATGAACTTCTCGAGCCTCCCCCCGTAGTGCTCTATGCGCTGCTTGGCATCGCCGTGGTAGAGCTGGAGCGCGTCGCGCACGTCCTCCGGATCGGCTCCGTCCGCTCGCGTCGTGAATCCAACGAGGTCGACGAAGAGGACCGAGACGAGCTTCCGCTCCTCCGCCAAGCGACCGGAGTCCTGGAGACTGGCCCCACAGCTGCTGCAGAAGCGTGACCCCGGCGCGTTGGCCGCACCACAGGTTGGGCAGTTGGCAGGTGCGTCGACCGCGCTCACGGCCTAAGTGTCTCGCGTTGCTCACGGAAGTGCCAAGTCCGCCTAGACGAGCCGCCGCTCCAGGAAGATCGCCAGCCGCGTGAGCGGGAACGAGATGCAGAAGAACGCCGCCATGATCGCCGCGTAGATGGCGAAGTTGTGCGAGTGTGCGCCCGGCTCGAACTGGAGCCGCTCGATCGAGCGCTGGCCCGTGGCCAGGAGCTCGGGAACGCCGATCAGTGACGCGATCGTCGTGTTCTGGATCACATTCGCGAGCAGGCTGATGAGCGGCGGGAGCAGGCGACGCAGCGCCTGCGGAAGGATCACGCTCCGGTGGCGGCCGACCCAGCCGAAGCCGAGCGCCGACGCAGCCTCGTGCTGCTCCCGAGGAATCGACTGCACTGCGCCGCGCGTCGCCTCCGCGACCTGAGCGCTCCCCCAGAGACTCAAGCCGATCACCGCGCCGGTGATCACGCCGAACCTGTGATGGATGACCGGAGCCGTGGGCAGCGCGTAATAGACGAGGAAGATTGTCACGAGGATCGGAAGGCCGCGCCAGACCTCGATGTAGAAACGGATCACGGCCTGGAGCGGCAGGAGGCGGATCGTCATCAGCGTCCCGAGCACGATCCCGACGACCGTGCTACCGATGACGGCGAAGACGGCGATCTGCGCGGTGTTCTTCAGGCCCTCGTGGACCATGTAGTGCGCGACGGGGTCGACCCAGTCCGGCATCAGGAGGCCCTTTCGGGAATCGCCAGGCGGGATTCGACGAGACGAATCAACGCCGAGAGCGACCAGACGACGAGCAAGTAGGTCACGGCGAGCGCGAAGTAGACCTCGGTCGCCTTGAACGAGACGCTCTCGAGGCTGTAGGCCGTGTTGGTGAGCTCAGCGAACCCGATCGCCGTCAGCAGGGACGTGTTCTTCAGGACGGAGATGTAGGTGTTGATTGACGACGGCAGCGCGATCCGGCCACCGATCGGCAGCGTGATATTGAGGAATGTCCTGAAGCGCGAGAACCCGAGAGCAAGCCCGGCCTCCCGGTAGCGATACGGAACCGCCTCGAAGCCGGCGCGGAAATTCTCCGTATTGAAGGCGCCACCCCAGATCATCACGCTCAGCCAGGCGATCGTGAACGGCTCGAGCCGGATCGGATGGCTCGGGAGATGGGGCAGCGCGCCGGCGATGAAGAAGATTTGGACGAGGATCGGGGTGTTCCGGATCACCTCGACGTAGATCGCGGCCAGCCACCTGAGGACCGGAATGCGGTGCGCGCGGGCCGCTCCGAGGGTGATGCCGATTGCGAGGGAGCCCGCGATCCCGATTCCGGCGACCTTGAGTGTCGCCTTGAGCCCGTCCCAAAAGTCCGGGATGTGCTCCCAGATGAACTGCCAGTCGAAGCTCGCGAGTAGGGTCATCGCGCGAAAACCCGTGGGCGGCCGCCGGCGCGGCCACCCCTGGGCCTACATCACGGACAAACCGACGTCAGGTCCTTGCCGACCGGATACGCGAAGGTGTTCTTCGGCCGCGGCACCCTGTCGAGGAAGGTCGGAATGTATCGGGCCGGTGCGATCCCCCGGAAGATTTTCACGAACTCGTCCCGCTTCTTCATGTAGCGAAGGGCGGCGTTGACCCACCGGGCCATCGCCGTCTCGCCCTTACGGATCCCGATCCCATACGGGATGTTCAGGAACTTGTCGCTCGTGAGCTTGAGATCGCGATCCTGGGTGGCAACGTTCAGCAGGAAGCTGTCGTCGAACATGAACGTGTCGGCACGTCCGTCCTTCACGGCCGACACCGCCAGCGCCGGCGAGTCGACCTCGAGCAGCTTGGTGTCCTTGAAGCAGTTCTTGATCCACGTGGCATACAGCGCACCGCGGGTCGTGACGACGGTCTTGCCGCCGAGCGTCGCGATGCTGAGGGTCGAGTTGTTCGGGACGATCAGCCGTCCGGTCGCCGAGTAGTACGGGATCGAGAAGTCGATCTGCTCGGCGCGGGCTGCGGTCCACGTAAGCGTCGAAATGATGATGTCGACGCGGCCCGATATCAGCGTCGGTATCCGGCTCGGCGTCGTCACGCAGGTGAGGTTGACCTTCTTCTTGCTCCCGAACGCGAGCTCTGCAAAACGACGCGCGATCCGGACGTCGTAGCCGTCGTTGTGCCCGCGCACGTCGATGAATCCGAACGGCGGGAAGTCGCACTTGACGCCGATCTCCCACCTCTTCCGCTTCTTGACGTCCGGGGGCAGCGCGGGGAGCTTTGGTTTGGCGGGCTTCTTCGGCTTGGCAGCAGGCCCCGCGAGCGTTGCAAACCGTCCGCCTGGTGCGGCTACGCCCAGGGCCGTGAACGCCGCAGCCGCGATGAGCAGTGCGGCGACGACGATCGTGATGCGTCTCATTCAACCCCTCCTTCTTCGATGGTGAGCTCTTCCAGTGAGTCGGCAAGCTGGAGCGTCCGGCGCAGGAAGCGCTTCGTTCGCTCCGCCTTCGGTTGGTTGAGGACGTCGACGGGATCGCCTTGCTCGACGATCTTGCCGCCGTCCATGAAGATGAGCTGGTCGCCGACGTCACGGGCGAACTGCATCTCGTGCGTGACGACGAGCATCGTCATCCCGTCGCGCGCGAGGTCGCGCATCACGACGAGCACCTCGCCGACGAGCTCCGGGTCGAGCGCCGACGTGACCTCGTCGAAGAGCATCACGTGCGGGCTCATCATCAGCGCGCGCGCGATCGCGACCCGCTGTTGCTGGCCGCCCGAGAGCTGGTGCGGATAGCTCCGCGCCTTGTCCTCGAGTCCGACCCGTTTCAGCAGCTCGCGGGCTCGCAGCTCCGCCTCCTTGGCCGGGATCTTGCCAACCCGTCGCGCGGCGAGGGTCAGGTTGTCAATCGCGCGAAGATGGGGGAAGAGGTTGAACTGCTGGAAGACGATCCCGATCCGCTGCCGGATCGTGTGGACCTTGACGCCTTTCCGGGTGATCTCATCGCCGTCGAAGAAGATGCGGCCGCTATCGACGGGCTCGAGCAGATTGATACAGCGGAGGAGCGTGCTCTTGCCGCTGCCGCTCGCGCCGATGATGACGAGCGCCTCGCCCGCGTTTACGGTGAGGTCGATGCCGTCGAGGACGACGTTGTCGCCGAAGCTCTTCCGCACTGCCTCGAGCCGGACGACGGGCGTGGTCGCGCGCGCAGCCTCGACCAGCGCCGGCCCCGAATCGTGCCCCGCCTCCACCGATGCCCTTTATACGTTTTTTCCCCTGCACGTTCAAACCTTCGATACTCCGTTCTGTGAGCGGTCGCGGTCTCTGGCTGAACGTGGGCGTGAAGGCCCTGCTGGTCGGACTGCTGCTGTTCTCCGTGTTCTCCGACCTCGAGCGCTTCAACGGCAAGGCGATGGTCGCCCGGGCGCTGACTTACCCCATCGCGGCGCTCGTCGTCCCCGCCGTGTGGTGGCTGCGTGGACGGCCGCGACCCTATCCGCATCTGGTTGATTCCCTGATCGTCTTGCCGTTCGTGATCGACACGGGCGGCAACGTCCTGGACTTGTACTCCGTCTACTGGTTCGACGACCTCGCGCACTTCTTGAACTGGACGATTCTCGTCTCCGCGTTCGCGCTGGCACTGGCGCGGACGCGGCTCGGCCTGCTGCCGGCGTGGGGGCTTGCCGTCGGTTTCGGGGCGGCGACCGAGATCCTGTGGGAGATCGGCGAGTACTCGGTCATGAAGCTCGGCTCGTCCGGGCTCCAGCTGACGTACGTCGACACGATCGGCGACCTCGCGCTCGGCGGGTGCGGGACACTGCTCGGCGCGACGCTAGTGTCCGCCGCGTGGAGAGCTTCGCGGAGCTGATTCGCTCACGCCGCACGCACAAGTCGTTCGGGCCCGATCCCGTTCCACGCGAGACGCTCGACGAGCTGCTCGAGCTGGCCCGCTGGGCGCCGAACCACCATCGGACGAATCCGTGGCGCTTTCGCGTGGTCGGTCCGGAGACCCTGGCCCGGCTCAAGGAGGCGGCGGGCCCCGTCGAGGCGCCGAAGCTCGACCGCGCGCCGACGCTCGTTCTCGCGTCGTGCGTGCTAACCGGTGACCTGCAGCAGGACGAGGAGGACATCTGCGCTACGGCGTGCGCGATCTACGTCGTTCTGCTCGCAGCGCATGCGAAGGGCCTGGCCGGGTACTGGCGTACGCCGCGAGTGCTGCGTACGAAAGCTGGGCGGGAAGCGGTCGCACTTCCCGACGGCGAGCGGTTCCTCGGCCTGGTGCATCTCGGGAAGCCCCGATCCAATCCGTCGGCGCCGCAGCGCGCGAGCCTCGAGGACTACCGGTTCTTCCTCCCGTAGACGGTTCCTCAGAGGTACCGTGGACGAGTGGCCGATCTTCCCACACACGAGGCCCCGCAAGAGGTCGTCTGCCCTCATTGCAAGAAGACGTTCACGGCCGAGCTGATCGCCGGGCAGACGGAACGCCATCGCGGCTTCAAGTGCCCGCACTGCAAGCTCTTCATTTCGGCCGACAGGGCACGCAAAAGCTGACGCTTTTGCGTGCTGGGTGGTTTCGCCGCTTCGCGGTGAACGTGCGCGGGCACAGCCCGCGCACTCTTACGGCGTTGCTGTCGACGCAGGTTTGCTTACGCGCGGGCGGCGGCGCTGAAGCGTCGCCACCCGCGTCAGTTCGCCGGCGGCTAAGGCCGCTCCGCATGCCTTAGCCGCCGGCTTTGGACTAGGTGGAGGGTCGCGTGGTCGACACGGCCTGGGACGCCGCCAACACAGCAGCCTGCAGCTAGTGCGAGCCCAGCCGCACTAGCTGCAGGCGAACTCACGCGGGCGGGGACGCGGAGCGCCACCGCCCGCGGACCAACCCCCATCCGCCAACCGCGAGCCCGTAAGAGTGCGCGGGTTCGGCCCGCGCACGTTCCCCCGCGAAGCGGGCGTACCAAAATCCGTGCGAAAGCGCAGCTTTCGCGCGGGCGGGATCCCTCGTTCAAGGGATAGGAACGGCTTGCCGATAGGGATTTTGTGGCGGTTGACGCTGTTGTTTCCCACGCGGACCAAGAGGTTTCGGCTCCGCCTCGCGCGTTCGCGCGCGTGGCCGTCGTGCCCGCGTGGGTCTGGCTCGCCGGGATCGTGCTCGCGTCCTTCGGCGGACGCCTGCTCGCCGCGGCCGGCCGCCTGACGCCGTACTACCTTCCGGACGAATACATCTACCCGTCGCTCGCGCGCAGCTTCGCCGAGCACGGGCGTCCTCTCATTCGCGGGGCGGGAGTTCATTTCCCTGCGCTGCTCGAGCCGATCGTGACCGCCCCGGTCTGGCTCGTCACGAACGATCCCGTCACTGCGGTTCGTCTCACCCAGGGCCTGCACGCGGCATTCCTCTCGCTCGCAGCGATTCCGGCCTACCTCCTGTGCCGCAGGCTGGCGCTCCCGCGCGGAACGGCGATCGGCGTCGCGGCGCTCGCGGTTGCGGTGCCCGACGGCGTCTATGCCTCGACGATGCTGGCCGACCCGCTCGCGTATCCGCTCGTGCTCGGCGCGCTCTACGCCGGCGTCTGCGTCGTCGCCGATCCGACTCGGCGCGGGCAAATCGCCTTCGCAGTGTTCAGCGCGGTGGCAGTGCTGGCCCGCATCCAGTACGTCGTCGTCCCGCTCGCCGTCCTCGGGGCGGAGGTCGTCGTCGATCGCGGGCACGTCCTGCGGTCGATCCGGCGCTTGTGGCTGGCACTCGTCCTGCTCGTCGCGCCGCCTGCCGCACTGTTCGCCACGTTGGGCTCCGATCGAGTTCTCGGCGTATATGCAAGCGGCGACCATGCCCTCCATCCCGTCTCGATTCTCAAATGGGTGGGACGAGAGGGGATGCTCCTCGCGTACTCCGGCGGCTGGGCGATTGTGCCCGGCGCCGTGGCAGGAATCGCGCTCGCGCTGTTCCGGTCCCAGAGGCGCGCCGAGCTCGCGTTCGGCGTCACGACCGTCTTGCTCGCAGGCGCGCTCCTGCTGGAAGCCGCCCAGATCGCCGACACCGACTCGCAACGCTTCCAGGAGCGCTACTTGTTCACCCTCGTACCGCTGCTCGCAGCCGCGTTCGGGTTCTACGTCAAGCGGGGACTTCCGGCTCGCGTCGCGGTCGGTCTGTTCTCAGCTGCGCTCCTCCTCGTAGCAGCACGCATTCCCCTTTCCGGCTACGCCGCGGCGCACAACAAGGACGACTCGCCGACGCTCTGGGCCGTGCTGCGCTTCGAGGGACTCGTCTCCGTCGGGAACGGCTCGCTGACGATCGCGCTCATCGCTGCCGTACTATCGGGCGTCGCAGCCCTGGTCGCGTTCCGGAAGCTGCCGGCAGCGCTGGCCCTCGTCGCTGCGATCGCCGCCGGCTGTGCGCTCTCCGCGGCCGCTTCCTCGTTCGACCAGCGCACGAGCCGGAGCCTCGGTAACACCCTTCCCCGGGACATGCGTTGGGTCGACCACGCAGGCCTCGGCTCCGTCGATCTCGTGGCGCCCCCAGGCGCGCGCAGAGAGCAGTCCTGGGAACAGCTCTTCTGGAACACCTCAGTCAAGCGACTGCTGCTTCTCGGCAGCCCGCCGATCGACCACTTCGCCGTCGAGCACGTCCGCGTTGCTTCCGACGGCCGCCTGCTCGTGGACGGCAGAGCCGACCGCCGACCGCTCCTCGTCCAGACGTACGCGTCCACGGTGCAGCTCACCGGGGTGAAGCGCGTTCGGCACGAGCTGATCTTCGACCTCTACCGCGCGACGGGAACGCCGAGACTGCGGCTGATCGCGGCGGGACGTTTCGCCGACCGCTGGCTCGCGCCCCGCGGCGCGATCACGGTCTGGACGAAGACGGGCGGAATGCTCCAGCTCGTGGTCTCGATGCCTGCCGGGACGGAGGTCACACCGATGCGCTTCACGGCGAAGGGAGTGAATCGACTCGTCCGCGTCCGGCCAGGCCGGCGCATCTCGTTGAGCTTCCGCGTGCCGGCGGGCGGCGCCTGGAGCCTGCACTTCCACAGCGGCAAGCAGGGCTACGTCGGCGACCGGGCGGTAAGCGCGGTTGCAGACAAAGTAACCTTCGAGCGGCACTAAGAGCCCCTTTCGAAATGAAGCACGAGCGTGGTCATTCCGAAATGAGCTCTAAGGCCTAAGCCGGAAGTTAGTGCGGGCGCAGCCGCACTAACTGGAGGCGAACTGACGCGGGCGGGGACGCTTTAGCGCCACCGCCCGCGCGACACCAGCCTGGCGCCCACCCCCAGCCTTGTAGAAGCGCGCGGGCTTCGCCCGCGCGCGTTCCCCGCGAAGCGGCGTAGCTAAGAAAAAGACTGCGTCTTTAGACGCAGTCTTTCAATCCTTGGGCCTCGGGCAGGGACTCGAGCTTCTTCAGCGTGTTGTTTTCGATCTGCCGGATGCGCTCGCGTGTGACTCCGAACGCGCGGCCGACCTCCTCGAGCGTGCACGGCTGCGAGCCGGACAGCCCGAAACGCAGCTCGATCACCTGCCGTTCGCGCTCCGGCAACGCGGACAACGCGTGTTCGACATCCTCCCGTCGCAGCGAGAGCGTCGCCGTGTCGAACGGCGACTCGGCCGACTCGTCCTCGACGAAGTCGCCGAGCTCCGATTCCTCCTCCTCGCCGATCGGCTTCTCCAGCGAGATCGGAAGCTGCGACATGCGCAGGATCTCGCGCACCTCCTCGGTCGTCATCTCGAGCTCATCTGCGATCTCGTCCGGCCGCGGCTCACGTCCGAGACGCTGCACGAGCTGCCGCTCGATGTGCACGACCTTGTTCAGTTTCTCGACCATGTGCACGGGAATGCGGATCGTGCGGGCCTTGTCCGCGATCGCGCGCGTCACCGCCTGCCGGATCCACCAGGTCGCGTACGTCGAGAACTTGTAGCCCTTGCGGTAGTCGAACTTCTCGACGGCGCGGATCAGGCCGAGCGAGCCCTCCTGGATCAGGTCGAGGA
>WNGB01002597.1_pt1 | contig 36507 bp, 39 predicted proteins | sample 5400681 | NCBI WGS metagenome assembly WNGB01 (sample SAMN13153367, study PRJNA577476) | soil metagenome | isolation source: 115 cm soil or saprolite under grassland replicate 2 | place: USA:California | collected 2016-06-15 | reverse complement strand
CCGGAGACAGTCGTCGAGGCGATCGTCTGCGCACCGCTGGCGGAGTAAGTGATCTCCTTGACCCCACTCCCGCCCACGTTGTCACTCGCGCTGAGAGAGACGGCGACGTCCTGGTTGGTCCAGTTCCCAAACGTGTAGGTGCCTGGCCCGGGCGAAAGGCTCGCGCTTGCGGTTGTCGTCGGCGCAGTCGAGTCGCCAATGACGTTAAGGCAGAGATTGAAGCCGCTTCCGGCGCCTCCAGCGCTAACAGTGAATTTCACCTGCCCTGTGTAGGTGCCGTTCGTCCCAGCGGGTGGGCTTACCTGGATAGTGAAGTTGGTGGACGTACTGGTGCTCGAGAGCGTCTGCGGGAGGCTCGGTGACGTAATCGATAGCCACGAGTTCGGGATCTGTGTCCCTCCGCTCGGACAGCCACCACCCCCGGTCCCCAACCCCGTTACTTCAATCCCGTTAACCACGGGATCGGCTCCGCCGCCGCCCTGTTTCTGTCCACCAACGGTGAACGAGAACGACGAGCCGGCGTTGACGTCTTGAAGCCCCGTCGTCGGCTGACGGCTGATGCTGTAATTAACGTTCCCATCTGTAAACGTCGTCATTGCGGTCCCTGACACGCCGGTCGCGGTGACGGCGTAGGTGGCGACGAATGTGTTCGGCAGCTGGAGCTGATGCGTGAAGTTGCCGCTGTCGTCGGCGGCGACGTCGCCGCTGTAGGACCAGGTCTTGCCCTGGTTGTCGTCGACAACGATGTGCACCGCCTCGCCTGCGCCCCAGTTGGCGCCGGTGAGCGTTACCGTCGCGCCCGGCGCGTAGTCCGCCTGATCACTCGTAATCGACGGCGCCGTCGACGCGCTCTCCCTCATCGCGGACGCACCCCCAGAAAACGCAAAGAACGCCACGAAGGCGCCGAGTGAACAGATGAGGAAGAGCGTCTTCCTCCAAGTCAGTTGCATTCGCGTCGACGCCACAGTTGCTCCCCTCTCCGCCCCAGTCTTTGTCTCGAGCTGCCGCATGAGTTGACCCCTCTCTAAAACCGCCCGAGCCTCGCCCAGCCGCGCGCTTCCCCAGCGTGCTGCCGCGCGGCTGAGCCAAGCTCGTGCCGTCTAGTTGCGAGTGCCGGGCGCATTGCGGGCTCGGACCACGCCGTTGCCAACAGCAGTGCGCCCATTGCCCGGTTCACTGCCCTAGCCCTCCGTTTTTGCCGCAGGAGAAACCGCATTCCGCCGCACCAATCGTCCTCCACCAGGCGCGGAAGGCCACTAGCCGCTAGTCGAAACGCCGCCGCCGGAAGGTCCGGGTTCAACTTCTCCCCAATCGCCGCAGAAGAGCCGAGCTGCCGCATAGCTCGGCCTACAACGAATTCTCCGCGGTCCGCGGCATAAAGGAATAGGCCGTAAGGCTCATCTTCCGTTCACGACCTTGAACGCAGATGCGCCCCGCGGGTCCCGCAACAGGGGGAGAGCCCGATTAGAGGGATCGGGCTCTCAGGAAGCGCCGCCGGTCACCCGGCACGGGGGCGAGGGGAGCGGATCTGCAACTCCTCATCCGAGCCGGAGCCGTCGGGATACTCGGATTGTCCGCGTACACCCCTCGGACTGCAATCGGTCCCCCGGCCCGTTTCGCGTTGATCATTCTCAACGATCGAGCAGCGCGACGGCAGCTTCGCGCGTCGGCACATGCAACTTGCGGAGCACAGACGACACGTGCGTGCGCACGGTCACCGGCGAGATGAAGAGGTGCGTTGCGATCTCCTCCGTCGAGAGTCCCTGCTTCATCAGATCGAGAACCTCCCACTCGCGGTCCGTCAGTTCCACGCTGCGCCGGCCGACGAGCGGGATCCGCCTCCGCCGTTTGCGCTCCCGGAACTCCTCGATCAACAGCGCGACGAGACGACGTGGCAGCGCCGCCTCCCCTTCGAGCACGCCGCGCAGTGCCAGCGGCAGGCGGATCGGATCGATGTCCTTCAGGAGGTAGCCCGAGGCGCCCGCACGCAGCGCGTTGAAGAGGTCCGCGTCCGTGCGCGACACAGTGAGCATCACGACAGCCGCGTCGGGCAACTCACGCGCGATCGTCTCGGCGGCATAGATCCCGTCGCCCGGCATGTGGATGTCGAGCAGGCAGACGTCGGGACGTTCACGTTGGGCGCTCTCGATCGCCGATCGGGCATCTCCTGCCTCGGCGCAGACCACGAAGCCGTCTCGCTCGAGCGCGGCGCGAACGCCGGCCCGGGTCGGCGGATGATCGTCCGCGACCAGGACGCGGAAGGATTCGCTCACAGGCGTACCTCGACGCGAGTGCCACGGCCTGGGGTGGAATCGAGACGAAACTCTGCGCCGATCGCCAGAGCACGCTCCTCCATCGTCACGAGGCCGAAGCCGTTGGGCCCGACCTCCGCCGGATCGAATCCGACGCCGTCGTCCTCGACCCGAAGGCAGATCGGTCCCCCATTCGTGAAGCGCACGCGGACGATGTCCGCATTCGCATGCGACCCGGCGTTCGTTACCGCCTCTCGGACGATGCGAAGGAGTTGCTCGCGCTGATCGAGAGCGATCTCGGGCGCCGGCTCGGCATCCACTTCGATCTTGGTCCCGAAGCGCCCGGCAACCTCCTCGACGGCTTGGACGAGAGCGACGTCGAAGGGCTCATCGTCGTTGCGGGTGAGCGCAACGATCGCTCGTCGTGACTCGTCGAGCCCGCGCTGCGCGGCGGCGGCGAGTTGCGGAAGCGCCGTCGCCGGCACAAGTCCCGCTGACAGCTCCCTCGCCTTGTTCGAGATGAAGGCCAGCTCCTGGGCAAGGCCGTCATGAAGGTCACGGGCGATCCGGCGTCGCTCTTCGAGGACGCGCCCCTGCGCGTACGCACGCTGATAGACACCGATCTCGCGAACAGCCCCGATGAACAGGAGGATGTGCCAGCCCAGGCGGAGCACGTCGCCCGTGTAGACCCACTCGGAATAGAGAGATGGGAAGATGAAGTAGTTGATGCGCGCGAACGCTGCGAAGACCGTCGCGGCGCCGAGCCAGAGGAAGAACTCGTCCCTCGAGACCTGAGCACGGCGTGTAAACCCAACCGCTGCAGCAAGGAACAGCAAGGCGGTCGCCATCTGCGCGCCGGCGATGACCAGGTTCCCCGAGATCGGACCAGGGACATTGAGCGGCGACCGCGCAGGATCGATCCCGATTGGAAGTCGGTCCACGAAGGCACCGACGACCGCGCCGATTCCGACGAGCCCGACGCCCAGCAAGATGACCGCGATCCGCCCTGCGTGCTCGTAATTGCGCAGCCGGCGCGGACGGACGAGGGCGGCAGTCGCGAGCAGGGCGGCGCTGATGCCACCGGTCGCAATCGTCGTCCACGTGGAGAACGGATGCGGGTCCCGCCAGATCGCCGCAGGGATCACTGCGAAGAGGAGACTCGTGACAGAAAGCAACGCGAGCGCGACGAACAGGAGCAGGTCGTCGAGGCCCTGCCGCCACTTCAGTCGCCCCCAGACGAGGACGGTGGTGACGAACATGATCAGGCTGGCGGTCACCTCCAGCATCGCGTGGACCGCGACGCTTCGATACGCGAACTGGAGCGACGGCACCATGATCACGAGGTCGGTCAATCCGCCCGCGACCAGCGCCGCGAGCACGGTCATAGACCTGGGCCTGAGCCGCATGACGTAATCGTCGCGCCGGCGAAGGGCCGTGTGACCTGGCTGTTGGGCTAGTCGAGCCGCCCGAGCGGTCAGGCAGTCTCGATGAGCCGCAGAGCGTCGGCTCGACTCGAGACCTGGAGCTTCTTGAGCACAGAACCTATGTGCCGACGAACGGTGACCTCGGAGATCAGCAACCGGGCGGCGATCTGCCGGGTCGACAGGCCCGCACGCATGCAGTCGAGGACCTCCCACTCTCGACTCGTCAGGTCGACGCTTCGCCCCTGCGAGACCGGCAGCTGCCGGCGAGCCGGCCGCGCTCGATAGTGGTCGATCAGCAGGGTCACGAGCGCACGCGGGATGGCGGGCTCGCCGTCGAGCACGGCGCGAATAACGCTGGGGAGCCGAGCGGGAGCGATCCTCCTCGGCACGTATCCCGTTGCGCCTACGCGCATCGCGTCGAGGAACGTCTCTTCGCCGGCGTCGTCGGCCAGGAGGACGACCGCCACGCCCGGTTGACGATTGGCGACCTCAGCGGCACCCCGCACGCCTCCTCCCTTCAGGCCGACATCGACCAGGCAGACGTCGGGCGGTTCGCGCTCGACCGCCTCGATGAGCTCCTGGAGCGAGTGAACCTCCGCCGAGACCCGTAACCCGTCCGCCTCGAGCGCGATCCGCATGCCGGCGAGCGTGGCTGGGTCGTTTGCGCCGATGACGACCTTGACTGCCCCCATCTGATCGCTTCCCCGCAAATCAGCCCCTACCGCAGCTTCCCCTTGTCAAAAAGCATGACACGTTCACAGGGTTCTGAAAAGACCCGTGGCCCAGACGGGCAGGCGTCGTCAGATGAAGGAGATCAGGCCGCAGAAGACATCCCATATGCAGAAGACCTCATTCTCGATGAGAACTTGCGCCTGATCATCACCCTTCTGGGCGACAGTTTTCGGGCCGAAGCCGGTGTTACCTTGTGTCCAGGAAGGAGCGGTGGTGCGAGTTCTCATTGCGGATGACCATCGGCTGATGGTCGAAGGGACGAAGCAGGCCCTGGAAAAGGCAGGGGGGTTCGAGGTCGTCGGCGAGGCGGTGACCGGCGTCCAGGTGCTCCCGCTCGTCCGTCGTTTGAGCCCCGAGCTCGTCCTGCTCGATCTCCGCATGCCGCAAATGGACGGCCTCACCTGTCTGGCGAAGATCAAGAAGGAGTTTCCGGACATCAAGGTCGCGATCCTGTCGGTCTCGCAGGACCCCGAGCTGATCCAAACGGCCCTGAAACGCGGCGCCAGCGCCTACATCGTCAAGTCGATCGACCCGGACGACCTCGCCGGCGCTCTGCGCCAGGCGCTCGACGGCAACGTCTTCACGACGGCGGGGGTGACCGAGGATCCCGGCGAACGCGCCGCGCGCGATGCGGGCCTCACCGAGCGCGAGCTCGTGATCGTGCGGGCTGTCGCGCGGGGGCTATCGAACGAGGCGATCGCAAAGGAGCTCTGGGTGGCCGAGCAGACCGTCAAGTTCCACCTGACGAACATCTATCGCAAGCTCGGCGTCTCGAATCGAACGGAAGCTGCGCGCTACGCCTTCGAGCAGGGCCTCGTCGACCACGACGCCGTCTGAAGCCACGCTTCCGCTTGACCCGGAGGCGCGAACAGGCCAGCCTAAGTGCGATGGCCAACTCCTCTGACGGACCGCCTCCGAACAAGACACGCTGGGGCTTGCCGCGACGCCCGCTCGGCCGGAAGGGGACGCGCATCGCTCTGGTCGTCATCGCGGCCGCGTTCTTCGTGAACTATTGGCTTGCGTCGCGGTCGCTTTCCGAGCCGCCGCTGATCCGCATTCCGTACAGCCCGCTCTTCCTCGACCAGGTTCGCGACGGAAACGTCACGCGCATCACGTCGAAGGGCTCGTCCCTCCAGGGCCTCCTCCGCACACCAGTTTCGTACCCGGCCGGGAATCCCGCGCAGTCGCGCTTCACGACGCAGATCCCGTACTTCGCCGACTCGGCAGCCCTCTCGCGGTTGCTGGAGAAGAACAAGGTGGTCATCAACGCCGAGCCGCTGCAGACGCCCGCTTCGTGGTGGGAGACGCTCCTGTACGGCTTCGGCCCGACCATCTTGTTGATCGGCCTGCTCATCCTGCTGATGCGTCGGGGCGCAGGCCGGATGCTGGGCTCCTTCGGCCGTTCGCGTGCGCGCCGCTATCAACCTTCGTCCGAACGGGTGACGTTCGCGGACGCAGCCGGAATCGACGAGGCGAAGGGAGAGCTGACGGAGATCGTCGACTTCCTGAAGAACCCGGAGCGCTACCGCCGGCTGGGCGGGCGGATTCCGCGCGGCGTCCTGCTCAGCGGGCCGCCCGGGACGGGGAAGACGCTGCTCGCGCGAGCTGTCGCCGGCGAAGCAAACGTCCCCTTCTTCTCGATGTCCGCCTCCGAGTTCATCGAAGCGATCGTCGGCGTGGGTGCTTCACGCGTGCGTGATCTCTTCGCGCGGGCGAAGGCGGCCTCTCCGGCGATCATCTTCATCGACGAGCTCGACGCGGTTGGCCGGTCACGTTCGGCCGGCATCGCCGGAGGCGGCGGAGGCGACGAGCGCGAGCAAACGCTGAACCAGATTCTCACGGAGATGGACGGCTTCGATCCCTCTACCGGCGTGATCGTTCTGGCCTCGACGAACAGGCCCGACATTCTCGATGCGGCTCTCTTGCGGCCGGGGAGGTTCGACCGCCGGGTAGCGGTGCAGGCGCCGGACCGCAACGGCCGCCGCCAGATTCTCGAAGTGCACACGCGCGGGGTCCCGCTGGCCGCGGATGTCGACCTCGCGCGCGTTGCCGGAAGCACTCCCGGGATGGTCGGCGCGGATCTCGCGAACCTCGTCAACGAGGCCGCGCTCCTCGCGACGCGGGAAGGTCACGAGCAGGTGACCGCGGCCGATTTTTCGAACGCGTTCGAAAAGGTGGTGCTCGGGGCGGAGCGGAAGATCGTGCTCGGCCCGGGCGATCGCAGGCGGACGGCCTACCACGAGGCCGGACACGCGCTGGTGGGGATGCTCAGCCCAGGCGCGGACCCGGTGCGAAAGGTCTCGATCATCCCGCGGGGCATGGCGCTCGGGGTGACGCTCTCGACGCCGGAGGACGACCGCTTCAGCTACGAGGAGCCGTACCTGCGCACGTTGATCAAGGTGGCGCTCGGAGGGCGGGCCGCCGAGGAGCTCGTGTACGGCGTCCTCACGTCAGGCGCCGAATCCGACCTCCAGCAGCTGACTCGCATCGCACACCAGATGGTGGGCCGTTGGGGCATGAGCCGCGCGATCGGCCCGGTCACGGTGATCGGCCAGGATGGCCAAGGTCCGCTTCTGCCCGGGGTTTCGGCGCCGTCCGAGCAGACCCAGCACTTGATCGACGAGGAGGTGCGGCGACTCGTCGAGGACCTCTACGACGAGGCGCTCGCACTCCTCACCGACAATCGCGACAAGCTCGACCGACTCGCGGAGGCGTTGCTCGAGCAGGAGACGCTCGACCAGGCCGAGGCGTATGAGGCCGCGGGGATGCCGTCGTTCCCTGCCGAGGTCGAGACGCCGCAGGTCCACCCTGCCGCGGCGCCCTGACTAGCGGTCGACGCGAGAGCCGCCGACGATCGAGTCGCGGCCGTCGTCGTACCGCACCCACGCCTTGCCGCCGCCGTCGTAGTCGGGCGACCAGACGATGAGGGTCGCGTCCTCACCGGCGACGCGCACCCGCTCCGTCCCCTCCGGCTGCGCTCCTCGCCAGACGAGCACGAACGGGTTCTCCTCCCACTCGCGCCGGATGGTCGTCTCGTCCGTGTGACCGGGCAGCACCCGCGTCTCGGGCGGCAACTTCATCAGCGTCGGAGTGGCCCGGCGTCGGCAGCGCCTCGACCCGCAGGCCGCCCACCTCGACCGCGTCGGTGCGCACGGGCAAGCCGAGCTCGCCCTCGTGCACGACGTGGTCGTGATGGGAATGCGTCCGCAGCACGTAGCTCGGCTCGACCCGCCAGCGCTCGGCCGCAGCGAGCAGCGGCTCCACGTCCGCGCCGGAGTCGACGAACACGGCCGCCCCGCCCTCCTCGTCCGCGACGAGATAGGCGTTCGAGAGCCAGTCGGGATGCATGCTCCGCTCGACGAGCACGGCGGTACGCTACCCGGACACCTGCGACGAGGAGGAACTTGAAGATGGGCCTGCTGTCCCGAGCCGGAGAGATCATCAGGGCGAAGTTCAGCGCGCTGCTGAACCGCGCCGAGAACCCACAAGAGACGCTCGACTACTCGTACGAAAAGCAGTTGGAATCACTGCAGAACGTCAAGCGCGGCGTCGCCGACGTCGTCACGGCGAAGAAGCGGCTCCAGATCCAGACGCAGCAGCTGGAGCAGAACGTCGTCAAGCTCGACACGCAGGCCCGCCAGGCGCTGGGCGCCGGCCGCGAGGATCTCGCCCGCGCCGCGCTCGAGCGCAAGTCGGGGATCCAACAGCAGCTGCAGGACCTCGACGTGCAGGTGAAGCAGCTCGAGGACCAGCAGGAGAAGCTCGTCGCGAACGAGAAGCAGCTGGAAACCCGCATCGAGCAGTTCCGCTCGCAGAAGGAAGTGATCAAGGCGCAGTACTCGGCCGCCGAGGCGCAGGTGCGGATCGGCGAAGCCGCGACCGGCATCGGGCGCGAGATGGAGAACACGGGCCTCGCGATCCAGCGGGCGAAGGACAAGACCGAGCAGATGCAGGCGCGCGCGTCCGCGATCGACGAGCTCGTCTCGTCCGGCGACCTCGAGGAGCTCGGCTCCGACAAGACTCAGCTCGACCGGGAGCTCGCGCAGCTCGCCTCGCAGCAGCAGGTCGACAGCGAGCTGGAACAGCTCAAGGCTGAGGTTGGGTCAGGAGCTCCGCAGAAGGAGTTGGAGGGCTCTCAGCAGGAACAATCGCCCGGCGCGTGAGCAGGTAGGCGGCGCACAGCGCGACGCCGAGGGATTCGACGACGACGAGCAAGCGGTAGTCGACGACGGCGACCAGCACTGCGCCCACGGCGATCGAGACCGTCTGCGGCGTGCTGATCAGAACGTCCGCCGCCGACGAGACGCGGCCCTGCAGGCGCAACGGCGTGCGCACCTGAATCGCGGTCATCAGCCCGACGATGAACCACGAGATGCCGAACCCGGCGACGATGATCCCCGCGGTGATCAGAGGCAGGCTCGAGCTCACGAAGCTCAGCTCGCCGACTGAGAACCCGACCATCCCCAGGCCCGCGACGCGAAGGTCGCCGATCCTGCGCAGCCCCCAGGCGGCCGTCAACCCACCCGCGATCGCGCCGATTCCCTGCAACGAGCTGAGGACCCCGAGGAACGACGGCGCCCGGTGCAGGCCCCGGTCGATGACGGCGAAGATGATCGTCTCGGAGAAGCCGACGACGGCCAGCGCCGCCCCCGTCGAGAAGATGATCTGACGGAGCGGAATCGTGTGCACGATGTGGCGCGCGCCCGCCAGCGCTTCCGAGATGAACGTGTGCTCGACGCGCTCGAACCGCGGCTCGGGCTTGTGCATCAACAGCAGTGCCGCCACGACGAAGACGAAGCTCACAGAATCCAGGATTGCGACCACGCCGCCGCCCGCAGCGGCGTAGATGCCTGCGCCGACGAGTGGGGCGATCAGGCGGAGCCCTTCACGCACCGACTGGAAGATCGCGTTGCCGTCGCCCAGCAAGTCCTGCGGGATCGTCGTCGTCATCAGAGCGGAGCGCGCCGACGCGGCCAAGGTCCCCGCTACTCCCTGAAAGACAGCCATTGCGTAGATGAGCCAGACGTCGTTCCGATCGTGGACGAAGAGCAGACTGAGAACCGCGAACGCCTCGATCGAGTAGACGACGACGAGCAACGGCCGGCGACGCACGCGGTCGACGACCACTCCCGCAAGCGGGGAGAAGATCGACGGCGCCGCCAGCGCGAAGAACGTGAGACCTGCAGCCGCATTGCTGTCGGTGAGGTCTTTCGCCCAGACGGCGAGGACGATGATCAGCGCCCAGTCGCCGAACTGCGACAGCGTCCAGCCGGCGAGGAAGACTCGAACGTCGCGGATGCGGAGCAGCGCGCGCACTATGACCCCACGTGCTCTGTCGGCAACGGTGCGGCGTCGGCGACAAGCGGGGCGAGTACCGCGGCTGCCTCGTCCACCGGCTCCGGCATGTCCTTGATGCCGCGAACCGGCGAGAGGAGTACGGGCAGGAACGGCAGGCAGGCCCCGGCCCCGCCGACGATCAGCGTCTCCTTGACGCCGATCGTGCTGGCGAGCACCCCGCCGACGAACGACCCCACCGGAATCGTGCCCCAGACGATGAACCGCATCACAGCGTTCATCCGGCCCTGGATGCGCTCAGGCGTGATCGCCTGCCGCAGACTGATCTGCGTGACGTTGTAGATGACGTTCGCAAGCCCGCCGAGGACGAAGGCCGGAACGAGCAAGGCGAGCGCAACGTTGCCGTGCGGCGCGAACGGGATCGCCAGGAACGCTGGGCCGCCGAGAATCGAGGCGGCGATGATCGTCCGCCCAACACCGAACCGCGACGAGATGCGGTGCGCGTTGAAGGCGGCGAGCAACGGGCCGACGTTGCTGAGCGTGAACGCGAGGCCGATGGCGAGGGGGCTCAAGTCGAGGTCGCGCCGCGCAAAGACCAGCAGCACGGCGAAGCCCATGTTCCCGAAGAAGTTGAAGAGCGCGGTGCACGCCGCGATGTTCTTCAGGAACGGATGCGTCAGGACATAGCGCAGGCCCTCGCGGAGGTCCTCGCGCATCCGGCGCCGCGGAGCTTCGGTGCGCGCAGACTGTTCGCCCTTGCGGATGCTGAAGATGAACAGCGCCGAGCCGACGAAGCTCACGGCGTCGAACGCGATGGCGACGGGCGCCTTCAGGACGTCGATGACGACGCCGGCGAGCCCCGGGCCGCCCAGTTGCGCCCCGGCGCGGCTGATCTCGAGCTTGGCGTTGCCGTCGATGAGCTCTGTGCGGTCGACGAGCGCAGGCAGGTACGACTGGTAGGCGACGTCGAAGAAGACGGTCGCGATTCCGACGAGGAAGCCAACCGTGTACAGCTGCCAGATCGTCAGCGCGTCGAACGCGTAGACGATCGGAACCGAGCCGAGCAGCAACGCGCGCGAGGCGTCACCGGCAACGAGGATCGGACGCCGGCGCAGCCGATCGACCCAGACGCCGGCGGGCAGGCTGACGAGGAGAAAGGGCAGGAACTCGACCGTGGTCAGCGCCGCGACCTCGAACGCGCTCGCATGAAGGACGTCGATCGCGGCAAGCGGCAGTGCGAGCTGCGTGAACTGCGTCCCGAACTGGCTGACCGTCTGGGCCGACCAGAGCTTGACGAAGTCCGGATGCCGCCAGAGGCCTCCGGTCGGCCAGAGCTTCACGCGTGCGCGGGAGCGGGTGCCCGTTCGATCCGGACGTCGCCGGAGACCGTCTTCGCGAACACCTCGACAAGCGGGCTGTCGGGATCGGGCTCCGCCTGCGGCGCGTCGGAGAGCTCGAACTCCGAGCTCGTCGAGCCGCTGACCGTGTTCGCGTCGATGAAGACGCGGGAGCCACGACGCACGCCGACGGAGATGTCACCGGAGATCGCGCGCAGCTCGAGCCGGCCTTTGAGCACCGCCTCGAAGCGCTGGTCGCCGGAGACGGTGTTCACGCTGATCGAGTCGTCCGCCTCGGCGATGTACACGTCGCCGGAGACGAGCTGGAGATTCGACTGGCGCGCGACCGAGCCGACGTGCAGGTCGCCGGAAGCGGACTTGACGTCCAGCGAGCCGTCGACGGTGTCGAGATGCACGTCGCCGCTTGCCGTCTTTACTTGTACACCTGTCGAGCGTTCGACATGGATGTCGCCCGAGGCCGTCTTGACGTCGACGTCGCCGTACTCGCCGCGCGCGTCGAGATCCGCCGACTTCGTGTTGACGTCCAGGTCGGCGCGGTGCGGGCAGGTGACGCGCAGGCGCATCTCGGGTGAGCCGATCCGGATGTCCGGGCCCTTGCTGAAGGAGATCCAGACGCCGTGGCGCGTGCGCACTTCGACGATCACCTCGTGGCCGTCGCCCCGGCGCACCGCCTCCAGCCGTGCGCCTTCCACCATCTCGCGCACCTGGTCGTTCTCCGTCAGCGCCTCGAGCTCGACGTGCGTGTCCTCTGTGTCAGCGGTCTCGATCTCGATCGCGCCGGCGGGGAGCTCGAGATCCAGGCGGACCGGGCCGGGCGTGTGGAACGTCTCGCTGCGCATCAGATGTGACCCCGGACGTTGTTGAAGTAGCGGATGTTGCCGATGAGCTCGTCGCGCGGGCGAATCGCGTTCCGCAGGCGCGGTCGGAGCTCCTCCTTGCGGCGGAACGTGTCCGCCTCGCGGCGCGGCATCAGTGCCAGCGCGAGTCCGAACGGGAGTGGAAGCACATGCATGGTGACTCCTTTCAGCTCTGGCCGTAGCCGGTCATGCGACGACCGCCTGGGCGGTGGTGTCGCTTGCTGGGATCAGCGCTGCGCGTGATCTGCTGGAGCAGCCAGGTGTTCGCCGACACGCCCGCCTCCTGGGCGGCCGCGTCGACGATCGCCTTGAGCGTCTCCGGCAGGCGAAGCGTGATGCGTGCGCTGAGGTCTTCGAGCCCGGTGGGAGGAGGCGCCCCGGGCTCCGGGACGTAGACCAGCTCCGGCTCGCCCCCGGTCACGCGCACCTCCACGTGCCCGTCGGGAAGCTGGTTGGTGAGCTCCGCGGCGGCCTCGCCGAGGGCATCCGTCAGCCTGAGTCGGAGGGATGACTCGAGGGCTGCGCTGATCCGGCGGGCTGCTTCCGCGATTGCGTCGTCGCCGATCCCGGCGACGTTCGCCAGATCCTGCTGGAGCGCCTCGACATAGGCCGCCACGTTCATGGGCAGCACTGTGACATCATGATGATGTCATGTCAAGGTCACTTATGGCATCACCGTAACGCCACGATGACGGAAAGCCCGCAATTTGCGGGTTTCGTGCCAGGCGTGGGCTTAGACCTGCCTGTCGGAGAAACGGCGCAAAATGCGGCGAAAGACGTCGGAGTTGCGGTCCGATACTACGGGTAGTATCATCAACCGTGGAACTGAAACGCGAGCTCGCTGCGCTCAAGCTACGACGGCGGAGCGTCCGTCCGGTCGAAATACACGCGCTGATGACCGGGGCGGGCTTCGACCGACGGTACGGGAAGGGAGATCACTGGGTCTACACGCATCCACGGCAGTACCCGTTGACGATCGATCCCCGGAATCCGCTGTTGCCCGTATATGTGTCCAAAGCGATTCGCGCGATCGAGGAGGTGCTAGCAGAAGACGCCGATGAAAACGCTTGACGAATATCTCGCGTTGGCTTACCACATCACGATCGTCCATGACAGCGACGACGATGGCAACGAGGGTTTTGTGGCCGAGGTCGAAGAACTGCCCGGCTGCGTCAGCCAAGGGTCCACGCCCGAGGAAGCAGTCTCGAGCGTCTACGACGCAATGGCCGGCTGGATCAGTGTCGCTCTCGACGACGCTCGTGACATCCCCGAGCCACGTGATCCAGGAACTTACACGGGTCGTTTCTTGCTTCGAATCCCCAGAACTCTGCACGCAGAGCTCGCCCGGCAAGCCCAACGAGAGGGGGTAAGCCTGAACCAGTTCGTTGCCACGATGCTTGCCGGCGCGTCCGGCTGGCGGACGCGCGAATACGCCTAAACGGGGGCGTCGAAGACGCCGAACCAGCGGGTCAGATCCTGCTCGACCGGAAGCTCGGGCTCGAGTTTCGCCTTGAGCTCGAGCTCCTCGGCGTTGTCGCGCTCCTGCCCCTCCCCCGTCGGGACGAAGGGCCAGAAGGCGCCGCGCTTGTAGCCGTACACCCAGTAGACGGGATGCTTGCCGCCGTCGAAGCGGAAGACGGCCGCGAGCAGCTGCGGGCCGAAGCCCTGCTCCTCGAGCCCCTGCGCGACCGCGTGGACGGCGGTGACCTGATCCTCGAGCTCGGGGTCGTGGACGACGATCCAGGTGAATCCGAACTTGTCCTCGCGGCGCTCGAGCTTCGAGCCGGACTCGACTGCCACGCCGTCCAGCAACTGCTGCAGGTCGTTCTCGGCCCGCACGAAGTCGCCGGCCGACAGCGGCTTGAAGCAGATGCCGCCGACCCCGGCCGTCCGCAGCCCGAGCTCGGTCTGCAGCGTCACCGCCGCCGTGGTCAGCGCGAACAGGCGCTCGCGCGCCGGCCCCGCAAGCTTCTTCTTGCCGAAGAGGACGTCGCGAAGACCCATCAGTGCGGAGGTTTCTCCATCTCGCGGGCGATGCTAGCCAGGCGCGCGATGCGCCTCTCCAGCGGCGGATGGGCCATCAGGAACTCGAAAGTGCGCGGTGACTTGGTCACGGAGACGATGAACAGGGGATTGAGGCCTTCGACGGTACGCAGGTCGTCCCGCGGGATGCGCTCGATCTCATCGGCAAGCTTTTGGAGCGCGCTCATCAACGCCTCAGGCCGCCCCGTCGCGACGGCCGCTCCCTCGTCCGCCGCGTACTCGCGATAGCGGGAGAGTGCGCGCGTGAGAAACGAGCCCCACGCGAAGAGCAGGAATCCGACCGGCCAAAGGAAGAACCAGAGATAGATCAGGTCCGAGGTGAAGAGCTGCAGGCCGATCACCCGCGGAACGCTCGCCACGGTCATGACGGCCGAATCGCGATTGGCGACATGCGAGAGCTCGTGGGCCAGAACCGCCTCGACCTCGGCAGGCTCGAGCTGCCGGAGCATCTCCTCGCTCACGGTGACCACGCTCTTGCTTCGGCGTTTGCCGACCACGAAGCCGTTCGGGATCTCCGATCGCGCAAGCGCGATGTCCGGCGCCGAAACGTCCAGCATCGCCGCAACCCGCGCAACCATTTCGTGCAGCTCGGGCGCCTGACGCCGGTCGACCCTGCTCGCCTCCACCGCCGCGAGCATCGTGTCTTCTGCTGACCAGTATTCGCTGAGGACAGCCCCGGTGAGGCCGAGCGCGATCGCGCCCCAGAGCGGTCCCCACTCGGGGAGCGCGACGAAGAGCGAGACCAGCCCTGCCGTCACTGCTCCGAGCGTCACGACGATGGCGGCGAGCACCGCGGACATGCGCGCCACCAGTCCGCGCCTCACGGCGCCGAAGCTTAGGCGACGGGCCGGCCCATCTCGCGCGCGATCTCGGCCAGGGCGGCCAGGCGCTTCTCCAGCGGCGGATGTGTCAGGAAGAGCTGGCTCGTCGCCGTCTTCACCGACGTCGGGATGATGAAGAACGCGTTCATCCCCTCCACCTCGCGCAGGTCGCGCTGCGGGATCCTGAACATGTCGCTGGCGATCTTCTGCAGCGCGCTCATCAGATGCTCGGGCGCGCCCGTGATCAGCGCCGAGCCGCGGTCGGCGGCGAACTCGCGGTAGCGCGAGATGGCGAGAATCAGGATCTGGCTGAGGAAGTAGGTCACGACGGACACGAGCAGCACGATCAGCCACACCGGCACCGAGTTGTTGTCTCGGCTGCGACCGCCGCCGAACATCCCGGAGTAGAGGCCGAACCGCGTCAGCAGGCCGGCCAGCATCGCGAAGAAGCTGGCGATGGTCATGATCAGGACGTCGCGGTTCGCCACGTGCGAGAGCTCGTGCGCGAGCACGCCCTCGATCTCCTGTGGCTCGAGCCGCTCCCAGAGCCCGCGGGTGACGGCGACCGCCGCGTGCTTCGGGCTGCGTCCGGTCGCGAACGCGTTCGGCACGTCGGTGTCGATCACGGCGACCCGCGGCTTCGGCAGGTCGGCCATCGCGCAGAGGCGCTCGACCATGTCGTGCAGCTCCGGCGCCTGGTCGCGCTCGACCACCTTCGCGCCGGACGCCGCCAGCGCGAGCTTGTCGGACGTGAAGTACTGGAAGAACGCCAGCGCGCCGACGATCACCAGCATGAAGACGATGCCGACGTTGAGCACCTCGAAGAGGACGACGGCGAAGACAACGTAGAGGAGCCCGAGTAGGGAGCTCGTGAGGAGGATTCGCAGCGACAGACCGGCGTCGCGCCCGTAGTACTTGCGTTTCATCGAGAATCGCTCTCCTTGAAGGGGAGGTTTACGAGAGGAATCGTAGCCCTGGGGGTCATGGCTGGGTGGCTCCTTAACGCCAGCTCAACAGCCCAGGCGGCCCGGCCGGTGATCTACGTCCTCCACGAAGGGATTCCGCCAGGTGCCGCCGTCGGCCTCTACGTTCCCGGCGCCGGAGGGACGATCAGCCGTGAGGGAGCGGTCGCGTCGCTCCGGCGCGGCAAGGTGGAGAACGCGCTGCTTGGCGGCAAGCCCGGCGGCAAGGTCCTCGTCGACCTGGCATTCGGCCGCGGGCCGGGGCAAGGCCCGGCCGTGTACGTCGAGCTCCCGCCGCCGGGCAAGCACTCGAACACGCGCCGCTATCGCGTCGCGGTCGACGCGCCGGGCTTCGACGGCATCCTCACCTCGGACTCGACGCGCATCGACGGACTCGTCGCGATCCCGGACATCACGCAGACGGCGAGCGCGCTCGCCGAGGGCCGAAAGGCAGACATCCGCTCGGTCTCCGGGAACGTCGACGACCTGACCCGGCTCGACCGGCGTCTCGCACGCGTCCACCGTGACCGTGGCTGGACGCTTGCCGTCGTTGCACTGATGCTGCTCGCGCTCGGCCTCCTGCTGCCCCGTGCGGGGGTTCTCGTCGGCGCAGCCGCGATCGTCGTCTCGCTCTGGCTCTCGGCGACCGGCGTCACGCGCTTCTGGGAGGTGCTCCTGTGGATGGCGGCCGCCTCCGCCGCGCTCGCATTCCTGGCGTCCGCGCGCCGTCGCGTGCTCCCTTTCGCCGTGGCGCTCTTCTTCGTCGCCTTGCTCTTCGTGCTGACACTCTCGTCGGAGACGAACTCGCTCGCGGTGCTCGGTGCGCGGCCCGACGGCGGCGGGCGCTTCTACGGCATCGGCAACCAGGTGGAGACGCTGCTGCTCGTACCGTTGATTGCGGCAGTCGTCGTCGGCGGCCTGCCGTGGCTCGTGCCCCTGGGCGCCCTTGCGCTGGTCACGGTCGCATGGAGCAAGGCCGGCGCCGACGGCGGTGGCCTGATCGTCTTCGCCGTTGCCCTCGCCGTTCTGCTGCTGCGACTGCGACCCGCGCCGCTCACCTGGCGCCGCGCGGTCGTTGCAGGCGCGGCGGTCGTCGCGCTCGCGCTCGCCCTCGTGGGCATCGACGCAGCCCTCGGCGGCTCGAGCCACGTGACACATGCCGTCGGCACGGGCCCGGGCTCTCTGTTCGGCGATCTCGGGCACCGACTCCACATTTCGTGGGCAAGCGCCACGAAGTCGGCGTACAACATCGTCTTCTTCCTCGCGTCGCTCGCCGCGCTCGTCTGGATCGGCACGAGGAGGCCGCGCCGGATCGGCGTCGACGCGATGATCGTGGCGCTCGCCGTATCGTTGGTGGTCAACGACACGCCCGTGGACGTGATCGGCCTCGGCGCGCTCGGCTGCTTGGGTCTGCTCCGGTTCGAGTCAGTAGACTCGCGCCCCATGCGCCGGGGAGCCTTGACCCTTTTCTGCGCCACCGCTGTGCTTGCGCTCGCGGGTTGCGGAGGCGAGGGAGTGGTGTCGCCCTCGCCGAAGTCCGTCGTCGGGACGGTGCAGGCCGAGGCGCCAGGCAAGGCGATCTTCATCAATCAGGGTTGCGGCGCGTGCCACACGTTCACCCCGGCGGGCCCCGAGGCGAACGGGAACATCGGGCCCGACCTCGACAAGCTGGCGGACTTCGCCAAGGAGGCGAAACAGCCGCTCGCCACCTTCATCCACGACTCGATCGTGGATCCGAACAAGTACATCCAGAAGGGCTACCCGAGCAACGTCATGCCGAAGTCGTACGCATCCCTGCCGGCGACGGACCTGAAGGACCTCGTCGACTTCCTGAGCAAGCCGCAGGGCTGAACCTCCCGGCGGACTTCCCGCGCAAGGTCGAGGCCGTCGCGTGCGACCTTGACCGCACGCTGATCGGCGAGGACACGATCCTGCATCCGCGCACCCGCGCGGCGATCGCTGCGACGCACAGCGCCGGGATTCATTTCGTGCTGGTGACGGGCCGCATGTTCCAGGCGGCGCGGCCGTACGCGCTGGAGGCCGGCCTCGACGATCCGGTCGTCTGCTACCAGGGCGCCGTCGTGGCCGAGCCGGTCAGCGGCCGCTGGCTTCGTCACGTGCCGATTCCGCTCGAGCTCGCGCGCGAGACGATCTCCGCCGTCAACGAGGAAGGCTTCGGTCTCAACTGCTACGTCGACGACGAGCTGTACGTCGCGGAGATCACGCCGGAGGCGCGCCGGTACGCCGACTTCCAGCACCTCGAGCTGCATCCGGTCGGTGACCTGCTCGGCTGGCTCGAGCAGCCGCCGACCAAGCTGGTCGTGATCGAGGACCCCGAGGTGCTCGACGGGCTGAAGCAGCGGATGCTGGCGCGGTTCGACGGCCGTCTGTACATCTCGAAGTCGCTGCCGTACTTCCTCGAGTTCGCCTCGCCCGATGTGACGAAGGCGGCCGGCCTGGAGTTCCTCTGGGAGCACCTCGGCTTCACGCGCGAGCGGACGTTGGCGTTCGGCGACGGCGAGAACGACATCGAGCTGGTCGAGTGGGCGGGCTACGGCGTCGCGGTCGCGAACGCGCACGACCTCGTCAAGGAGGAGGCGGACTTCGTCTGTCCGCCGGTGGACGAGGAGGGCGTCGCGCAGGTGCTTGAGGCATTCTTGGCCCGATGATCGACCTGCGTGAAGCCCGTGCGAACCCGGACGCGTTCCGTGCTGCCCTCGCGCGCCGCGGCGCCGCCGAGGCGTTCGACGCGCTGCTCGCTGCGGACGAGCGCTGGCGCGCCCTCGTCCCGCAGGTCGACGAGCTGCGGGCGCGGCAGAAGCTCGACGGCAAGCCGACGCCCGAGCAGCTCGAGGAGCTGAAGCAGATCAAGGAGCGGCTGCGCACGCTCGAGGCGGAGCTCTCGGCCGCCGAGGCGCAGCGCGAGGAGGCGCTCGCGAAAGTTCCGAACCCTCCGCACGAGTCCGCGGCGGACGGCGTGACCGAGGACGACGCCGTCGAGATCAAGCGCTGGGGTGAGCCGCCGCAGCTTGCGGACCCGCGCGAGCACACCGAGATCGGCCGCTTCGAGCTCGAGCGCGCGGCCAAGCTCTCCGGTGCGCGCTTCGGTTTCCTCGCCGGCGACACGGCGTTGCTCGCGTTCGCGCTCTACCGACTTGCACTCGAGCGGCTCGTCGCCGAAGGGTTCACGCCGATGATCCCGCCTGTGCTCGTGCGCGAGGAGGCGATGTACGGCACCGGCTTCTTCCCGTCCGACAAGAGCGACTACTACGCGGTGCCCGAGGACGGGCTCTACCTCGTCGGCACCTCCGAGGTCCCGTTGATCGGCATGCACCTCGACGAGATCCTCGACGAGCTCCCGATCCGCTACTGCGCGTTCTCGTCGTGCTTCCGCCGCGAGGCGGGCGCCGCGGGGAGAGATACGCGCGGCATGTTCCGCGTGCACCAGTTCCAGAAGGTCGAGATGGTCGTGTACACGCATCCCGAGCAGTCCTGGGACGTGCACGATCAGATGCTCGCGATCGAGGAGTCGCTCGTGCAGGCGGTCGAGCTGCCTTACCGGGTCGTCAACACGGCCGCGGGCGACCTCTCGACGGCTGCGGCGAAGCGCTACGACATCGAGGCGTGGTTCCCGTCGCAGGAGCGCTATCGGGAGATCACGTCGTGCTCGAACACGACCGACTTCCAGGCGCGCCGGAGCGGTATCCGCTACCGGACCGAGGACGGGCGCTTGGAGACGCCGCACACGCTGAACGGGACGGCTGCAACCGACCGCTGGGTGCTCTCGATCCTGGAGAACTTCCAGGGCGAGGTCCCCGACGTCCTCCGGCAGTACGGCGCCCCCGCGCGGGTCACGAACGGGGTCTGACCCCGCAGGGGTCAGACCCCAGCAGTTCGCTTCAGTCGAGCGTGATGACCGTGCAGTCGGTCGCGTACGTCGCCGGCCCGCTGATCGTCCAGAACGCACTGACCGTCAGGCCGCGTAGCCCAGCCGCATCCTCCGGCGTGAACTTCACATCCGACCTCGCGTTGCCGTGTGCGTTCGTCGTGAGCGTCGCCGTCGGTATCAGGATGCTCCCACCGGTGCAGTTGAGACTCGCCGGAAAGATGTGGAGCGTGACCTGATACGTCCCCGACGCGGCGCCGTTCAGCACGTAGATCTCGTGCGCGTAGACGTTGGGGCCGTTTGCGTGGGCGTTGACGACCATCCCGCCGCCGGCGGCGCCGCCGACGCCGTGAAGCGCAAGCCGCTCGGTGTGGTAAGCCTGGTCGGCCCAGGCGGTCGATGCGAACGCCGCGGCGAAGACGGCCGCCGAGATGACCGCGATGAACTGCCGCATGTCTCCCCTCCTGCGGTTGACGTCCCGAACAGGATGACGCATCGCGCGCCGAAAGGCCGGGGTCGGCGCGGATACGCTGTCCCCCCACGGCGGGGTGCCGGAGCGGTCGAACGGGGCAGTCTTGAAAACTGCTGAGCCCTTCGCGGGGCTCCGTGGGTTCAAATCCCACCCCCGCCGCTGCGTCCTCCACTTCCCCCGTTAGGCCGCCGGCACTTCTTCGAGTTCGCGTTGGAGGCGTCCGACTTCGACCATTGGCACGGAGTCTTCGGGCGTACGTCGCTCGGGCTCCCCGCAGTACAGCTTCGCGGCGGCGAGCTCCTAGCGTTGCAGCGCACGTGACCTCCTACTGGTCGCATCTAAGGAGCGCCCGGCGACAGCGTCAAGAGGAGCGTCATGGCCCACCGGCGCCAGGCGGTCCGCGGGTTCAAAATCCACCCCCCGCCGCTTGCCTTTCTGGTCGGGTGTTCGGCGCGCCGGGGGCCGCAGGGCGTTGGTGATGGCCTTGCCGACCGACTCGTCGGCCCCGCGGGTCGAGGATGCGGGCACCCTCAGCGCCGGGACGAAGGTTGCTCGACCTGCCGTCATCCCACTTCACGAGCACCTGCAGAGAGTCCGCGTACCAGACGTAGCCGGTGCGGGTAACGCCGGTGAGTCGTTGCTCGATGCGATCTCCCTTGCTCGGGATCGGGTGGTGCGTCCCCGTCAAGAACCTCTCCCCACCATTCGCGACCGAAGGCGCCGGGGTCGGACGGGCCCACTCCTACGTCCTCGCCCCCGACTCCTTCAACTGGCTCCGATGGGATTGACCGTTCAGTCAGCGCTCGAAACATCCCTACGGCGGCCGTCCCCTTCAGGGGGGCGGCCCTCGCAGGGGAGACCGCGTCGGTCGGCTGCGGCCACCGCACGCGAACGAGGGCCAACCCCCGCTGACGCGTTCGCGGCGAGAGCCACAAATCCTGGACGACCCGGGTCAGAAAGCTCCAGCCCCGAGGCGGCCACCTTGTGCACGCCCCACCGCATGCACATAGTGGGTCATGTTCACCTTCCGGCGGCCGACGCGTTCGCTCTCGGCGAGACCTCAGCGCAGGACGTAGACCAGCAACGTCGCGATCGCCACGAGCAGCAGCACGAAGGCCAGATAGCGAACGGCTCTTGGATCCGACGGCGCCGGCAGGACGTGCACGCGCACGAGGAGATCGCCGGGCACCGACCCCGCCCCGGCGTCGTTGCCGTCGCCGCTGACCCGGAGCTGCGCCCCGTCCTCGACCCCGGGCGGGATGAGCAGCCGGATCCGCCGCACCGCGGGGACTGTTCCCGTTCCGCCGCAGCGCGCGCACGGCTCGCTGACACACACCGGACAGGGCCCGAACTCGCGGACGTCGGGGAAGTACGCGTGGAGTGCGGAGGCCTGCTTGCCGGATCCGTGACAGTACTCGCACTCCGGATCGGGCAGGCCCGCCGTGCCGCGGCCCATGCACGCCGTGCAGCGCACGACGGCGTCGAAGCTGAGCAGGCGGCGCGTCCCCTCGTCCGCCTCGAAGCTCCGTAGCTCGATCGCGGTGCGGATGTTCTCGCCGCGGACGACCTCCGGCGGACGCGCCTCCCAGAGCGCCTCGTCGAAGCCCTGGTTGCCGCGGCCGCGGTAGCCGTAGCGGTCGTAGAGGAGCCGGGTCTCCCGCTTCGACAGGGCCGAGTAGGCCTCCGCCAGCTCGCGGAAGCGCTCTTCCGCGTCCGGCGCTTCGGCGACGTCGGGGTGCCAGTCGCGCGCCAGCGCGTGGAAGGCGCGCCGGATCGCCTCGTCGTCGGCGTCGCTCGAGACCCCGAGCACCTCGTAGTAGTCGCGCTTGAGAACGGCCACCTTCGGAATTCTGTGCCCACGCCCCGACGGACCGCAACCAATCGCCGCCGTCGCGAGTTGTTGGGATATGAAGGCACTCGCTGCGCTGGCCGTTCTGGTCGGTGCCGGGCTCGTCGCCGGAACGGCGGCCGGGGATCCGATCCCCATCCCGCCGGTGCCGACTGTCACCGTCTCGCTTCCCGCGCCGTCCGTGCCGCTGCCGGTCGCTCCCGCTTTGCCGGAGCCGGTGGTTCCCGCCGCCGTCTCCGCGCCGGCCGCTTCGGCCGTCTCGCAGGCGTCGCAGGCAACGAGCTCGTCGGCCGGAAGCTTGGTCGGGTCGTCCTCCAGTTCCAGCTCCGGCCCGGGCGTCGGCTCCGCCGGCTCTGCGCGCGTCAGCCATTTCAACTCCTCGCGGCCGTGGATCGGCACGACGGGGTCGAAGAAGCGCCGCACGACGACCTTCACCTTCGTCCTGCCGAGCCCTGCGCGCGTCATCTTCACGGTCAATCAGGTGTCGCCGGCCTGCGTCGGGATCGGCCACTTCGGCGTCGCCGGCCATGCCGGCCTCAACCGCGTCCGCTTCGCGGGCCGGGTGCACGGCCGGCAGCTCGCGCCCGGCACGTATCGAATCGCGGCGCGCACGGACGCCGGGCGCCTCGTTCGCCGGATCACGCTGGTCGTGGTGTCCGGCTCGGCGCCGACGCGCGCCGAGCTGACAGCCCTACGCGCAGCGAATGCCTGCAGCGCGGCAGCGGGTCAAACGGGGGCGGGCGGGACGAGCGCCGCCCCGTCGGCCGAGCAGCAGCTCCCGCAGCCGGTCACCCAGCCCGAGGAGAGCGCCGCGGGGATCGCCCCGCAAGCGCCGAACCTGCACACGGGCGTGCTCGGCTCGGCCGTCGAGAGGACGGCGCGGGCGATCCGGCCGCTGCTCGTCGCCCTGCTCGCCCTCGCGATCCTCCTGCTGGCCGTGGCCTCGCTGCCCCGCGTGGCCGTGCCGGACCCCCGCGTCAACGACCTGCTGGCCCGGCATCGGATCGAGATCGCCGCTCTCGGCGCTGCGGCTCTGGTGGGAGTCGCCCTCGCGTTCCTGCTCGCCTGACCGCGCAGGGATTGACGAATCCCCTGCACAGACCCACACTTCGAACGTAAGGGGCACGAACGCGTCCCGAGAAGGAGGGGGTATATGAGAGAGCGTTCACCCATCCAGTCCGCCGCGATGCTCGTCGGACTGGTGTTCCTGCTCGTCGGGATCCTCGGCTTCATCCCGGGGATCACTTCGAACTACGACGAGCTGAAGTTCGCCGGGCATGACTCCGACGCCCAACTGCTCGGCGTCTTCGACACCAGCATCTTGCTGAACATCGTGCACCTGCTCCTCGGCGTCGCCGGCCTTGCTCTGGCCCGCACGTACGACGGTGCACGGAACTACCTGATCGGCGGCGGGGTGCTCTGCCTCGCGTTGTTCCTCTACGGCGCCATCTGGGGTGCCGACGAGGGGCGCGCGAACTGGCTCCCCGTCAACTGGGCGGACAACGTCCTTCACGTCGCGCTGGGCGCCGGCATGATCCTCACCGGCCTCGCGCTCGCGAGGGACGTCGTTCGGAGAGACAGGACGACTGCTCCGGCCGTCTGAGCCGGGCTAGGGAGGGCGGCGCGGCCCCGCCCTTCCTCCTCAGGCGCCCCACCAAAACGCCGCGGCGATGACCGTGTACAGGCCGACCAGAAGCGCGCCTTCCTCCCAGGTGCTCTCGCCGTCGTAGACGACGAGCGACGTGATCCCTGCGGCGAGCAGCAGCGAGATCGCGAGCAAAGTCGGGAACACGAGCGTCAGCGTCGTCGCGAAGAACAGGCTCGAGAAGACGAGCAGCGGTGTCAGCAGCAGCGCCACCTGCAACGAGGAGTTGACGATCACGGAGATCGCGAAGTCGGGGCGGTTGCGGGCGGCGAGCTGAACGCCGACGACGTTCTCCACTGCGTTCCCGGCGATTGCGACGACGACGAGACCCGCGAAGGCCTGGCTCATGCCGAGCGACTCCGTCGCGGGCTTCAAGGCGGCGACGAACCAGTCGCTGACGAAAGCCGCCCCGACGCCGCTCGCTGTGAGGATGCCAACGGTCGTCCGGAGCGACCAACGCGCCGACTCCGCCGCGTGCTCCATCCCGCCAGCGAGGAAGCCCGGCAGCGTCAGGAAGAAGAGCACGATCAGCACGCCCGAGCAGAACAGGCTCAGCGACTTGGCGTGCCCGGCCGCCGGCGCATGGAACGCATGCGCGAGCGAGGGAATGGCGAGGATCGTCGCCGCAAGCGTTGTCAGCGTCGCCATCGCGCGTGCGCGCGGGGAATCGAAGCGCTGCGTGCCGTTGCGCACACCGCCGACGAAGAACGCGATGCCGAGCACGAGCACGCTGTTGGCAATCACCGATCCGACGAGCGCGGATTGCACGACGCGCGTCAGCCCGTCGTGCAGCGCGAAGAGGGCGATGAAGAGCTCCGGCAGATTGCCGAGCGCCGACTGCACCACGCCCGCCACCGACGAGCCGAGCCGGCTGCCGAGCTGTTCGGTCGCTCCGCCGACGAGGCGGGCCAGCATCGCGATCGCCAGCGCCGCGACCACGAAGGCGAGGACGGGCGTCGCGTCGGCGAAATGAGCTACTGCGGCAACCACCACGAGCACGACGGCCAGGCCGAGCTCGACGAAGTCGCGACGAGTCACCTCCCTATCATCGAGGCATGACCGGGGAAGAGCTGCGGGAAGTGATGCGCCGGTTCCCGGCGCCCGTCGCCGTCGTGACCACGGAGCTCGACGACGAGCGGTTCGGCCTGACTGTCGGTTCGCTCGTCTCGCTTTCGCTCGAGCCTGCCCTCGTCGGCATCTCGATCGGCAAGGACTCGTCCTCCCACGAGCCGATCCGGCTCGCCGGCGGCTGGGCGGTCAGCCTGCTCGCCGCCTCGCAGACGCACGTCGCGCAGCATTTCGCGCGCAGCGGCATTCCGCCGGTCGCGCTCTGGATCGGCATGGACGTGCGCGAGGGCACGCGCGGGCCGCTACTCGAGGGGGCGCTGGGCTGGCTCGAATGCCGCACCGCCGCCGAGCACGAAGCCGGCGATCACACGGTCTTCATCGGCGCAGTCGAGTCGATCGAGCTCGGCGCCGCCGGAACGGGGCTCGTCTACCGCGGCGGGGAATATCACCCCGCCTGAGCGACCACCCACAAAAGAGCCGGAGCGTAGTGCGAGCGTAGCCGCACTACGCGCAGGCGAACTGATGCGGCGCGGCCACGCGAAGCCTGGCCGCGCCGCACGGAAGCAAACCCTCGCCCACCACCCAAAGAGCGCGCCGGCTTCGCCGGCGCGCGTTCAGCGCGAAGCGCCGTAACCCCCCAAGACCGAAAGCGAACCGCTTTCGGTCTTTACGGCGGCGGCGCTCCCTTGGACTCCCAGTACCGGTTGAGCGCGCCCTGCACCTTCACGAACCAGACGATGTTCCCGATGATCGGAAGTAGGAACCAGAGTCCCGTGAGCCCGCGCACCGGGCTCTGCTGCCCGTCGAGGTCCTCGTACATGTACCGCACCTCTGACGGGACGATGAAGAACGTCACCGGCGAGATCAGGATGTAGATGACGAGGCCGAGCACGCCGCCGACGCCGTTGCCGGAGTAGCGCTTGATCTCCTCCTGCGTCTTGTACGTCCAGATGATCCCGTAGATCGAGAGCGTGAGGATGAACCAGAGGATCGAAAGCCCGATCGAGCGCGTGTTGCCGACCGGGCCACGCTGCTGCTGAACGCCGAGCTCGCTCACGCCAACCAGACGAGGTTCATGCCGTCGCGCACAGTCAAGAGGACGTTTTTAACACGAGCGTCGTCGCGGATGTGCTCGTTGACGGCGCGGATCGCGCGCGTGTTCTCGTCGTCCTCCTGCGGATCGGCGACGCGGCCTGACCACAGCGTGTTGTCGAGGATCATCAGGCCGGTGCGAGCCAGCTTCGGCAGCGTCGCCTCGTAGTAGTTGACGTAGTTCGGCTTGTCGGCGTCGATGAAGACGAGGTCGAACTCACCGTCAAGGCCGCCAATCGTGTCGAGTGCTGGGCCGAGGCGGTACTCGATGCGGTCGGCGACGCCCGCCTCCTGCGCATACCGGCGGGCGATCTCCGTCGTCTCGGGATCGACGTCGCACGTGATCACGCGCCCGCCGTCGGAAAGGGCGAGCGCCATCGAGATCGACGAGTAGCCGGTGAAAGTGCCGAGCTCGAGGATCCGCTTGGCTCCCACGGACCGAACAAGCGCGCCGAGGAACTGGCCTTCGAGCAGGCCGACCATCATCTGCGGCGCGTTCGACTTCTCCCGGGTCTCTGCAGCGAGCCGCTCGAATAGCTCGCCGTTCGGCGAGGAGTGCGCCTCGGCGTACTCCTCGACGTGCGGCTCGACGATGAAGCTCATTCGACTCTCCCGAAGAGGACACAGCCGTTGTGACCGCCCAGCCCCATCGCATTCGAGAGCGCGACGTCGACCTGAACCTCACGCGCCTCGTTCGGCACGTAGTCGAGGTCGCAGGCGGGGTCGGGATTTCGGTAGTTGATCGTCGGCGGCAAGACACCCTCGTCGATGGCGAGGACGCACATCATCCCCTCAATCGCACCGGCGGCGCCGAAGGTGTGACCCATCACCGATTTCGTCGAGGAGACTGCGAGCTCATACGCGTGCGGGCCGAAGACGGCCTTGATCGCCCTCGTCTCCGCGAGATCGCCGAGCGGCGTGGACGTGCCGTGCGCGTTGATGTAGCCGACACGCCGGGGGTCGACGTTCGCGCGACGGAGCGCGTTGCGCATCATGTCCGCCACGCCGGTCGCCTCCGGCTCGGGCTGCGCCATGTGGTGCGCGTCGTTCGAGCCGCCGTAGCCGAGCACCTCCGCGTACACGCGTGCGCCGCGCGCCTGCGCAGCCTCGAGGTCTTCCAGGACGAGCACGCACGCACCCTCCCCCATGACGAAGCCGGCCCGCGTCGCGTCGAACGGCCGCGACGCCCGCGGCGGGTCCTCCTCTTCGACGGCGAGGCCGCGCATCGCCGTGAACCCGGCCAGGATCAGCGGGTGCATGCACGCCTCGGCCCCTCCCGCGAGCACCGCGTCGGCGTCGCCGCGCTTGATGATCTCGGCGCCTTCGCCGATCGCGTGCGAGCCGGTGGCGCAAGCGGACACGATCGCGTAGTTGAGGCCCTTGAGGCCGAGCGAGATCGCGAGCTGGCCACTGGCTGAGTCGACGAGCACGTTCGGGAGGAAGTTCGGCGAGACGCGGTCGGGCCCGCGTTCGCGCAGGATCTCGTCCTGCTCGAGGATCCCGTTCACGCCGCCGATCGCCGTCCCGAAGACGACGCCGACCCGCGTCGGATCGAAGCCGTTCAGGCCGGCGTCGTCCATCGCCTCACGCGCGGCGCCGAGCGAGAGCAGGACGTTCCTCTCGAGCTTGCGCACCTCCTTCGGCGAAGCGACCTGCGTCGGATCGAAGTCCTTCACCTCGGCCGCGACCCGCACCGGCAGTCCGTCGGCGTCGAAGGAGCGGATCCAGTCGATCCCGCTCCTCCCCGCGACGGCCGCCTCCCAGGTGGACCGGGCGTCGTTGCCGATCGGCGTGACGGCGCCCAGGCCGGTGACGGCGACCCTCTTCATCCCGGGAAGGTTACGAATCGGCAGGTTTGGGGAAACAATTCAGCGATTCCTAGCAAGGGCCAAGTCCTCGCCCTTCAGAACGACGGAGGTGCGACATGGCGGTGGCCATACCGGCTCTGGAGCGGCAGCAGCCGCGACTTGTGTTCTTCCACTCGACGATCTCGGGGCATTGTCGGCGAGTCGAGGGATTCCTGGCGCAGGTGCTGCAGCGGCGACGGAACCACGGCACGTTCAAGGTCCTGCGCGTCGCCGAAGAGGAACGCCCGGACCTGATTCAGCGCTTCAAGATCCAGACGCTCCCGACGCTCGTCGTCGTCGAAGGCAAAGCCGTCGCAGGGCGGCTCGAGCGACCCCGCGGGTGCAGGGACATCGAGGGCTTCCTCGCCCCCTGGCTGAACTAACTTCTGGGTCTGACCCCTCGTCGGCGAGGGCGAGATCGACGAGGAGCGTGAGAACTGGTGGCTCGACACCTACGTCTGCGTGAACGAGCAGGCGCAAGGCCCGCCCGCGCTCGGCGCCGAACCGCCTGAGCGCTTCCGCCAGTCCGGGGTCTGACCCCGAAGGGGTCTGACCCCAGCCTTTCGCTCTAGACGGTGACCCCTTCCTCACGCAAGGAAAGCTCGGCGAAGGTGTCCCAGTTCGCCTCGATCAGCTTCGCCATCGCCTGCTCCTCGGCGATGATCTCCTGCGCCGCTAGCACGGTCTGCTCGTCGCCGGCCTTCTCGGCGATGCGGCGCAGCAGTTCGTAGCTCGCGATCTCCAGGTGCTCGGTCGCGTACGCATCGCGGGCGTTGCGCCCGGCCTTCTCGCCGCGCACGAAGTCGAGCGGCATCTTCGCGAGTGCGCCGAGCACGCCGCCGATCTGCTTCACGGCCGACGGCGTCGCCTCGTGCGCCTCGAGCCGCTCCGCCATGCGGTCGGCGTGCTTTTGCGTCTGCACCTTGTGGTACTCGAGTGCGTCGAGGATCTCCGGATCGTCCGTCGTCGAGATCATCCCGTCGAGCATGCGCAGGACGTTCTGCTCCAGCGCATGCGCCTCGTCTATGTGCTTGATCAGCTGCTCCTGTAGTTGACCCATCGCATCCAGCCTCCTCAATGTGAATTGACCGATTTCGCGGCCGAGCAGCGTCGCCCGGCCGAGGTAGCCGGAGTCCTGCAGCTCGAGCCTGTCCACGAGCAGGCCGAAGGGCCCGCGGTAATGGAGCTCGAGCCCGCGCACCTCGAACGGCATGCCCGGAAAGTGCGGAAACTCCGTCGTTCCGCGGTCGCCGTGGATCCGCTTCACGCAGCCGTGCAGCGGCGGGAGCGCGCCCGAGACGCGCTCAACGGACCAGGCGCCGTCGAGCTGACCCATGCTGAGTAGGGTTCCGCGGGGTGCCTGGACCAAACGTTCCCTTCCCGCCGATGGAGGCCCAGCTCGTCAAGGAGCTGCCCGAGGCCAACGGCTGGCAGTTCGAGCCGAAGTGGGACGGCTTCCGCGGCGTACTCGAGAACGACGGCGGCGAGCTCGCGCTCTGGTCACGGAACGAACGGCCGCTTTTGCGGTACTTCCCGGAGCTGCGACCGCTCGGGGACCTGCTCCCGCCCCACTCCGCGCTCGACGGCGAGATCGTGATCGCCCGCGACGGCGTGCTCGACTTCGACTCGATGCAGATGCGCCTGCATCCCGCCGAGTCGCGCGTGCGCAAGCTCGCTGCGGAGATCCCCGCCGAGTTCGTGGTCTTCGACCTGCTCGTCTGGGACGGCAAGCCGATCCACGAGCAACCGCTCGAGGAGCGGCGCGCCGAGCTCGAGCGCGTCGCCGACGGGTTCCGGCTCTCGCCGACGACCGAGGACACGGACGAGGCGCAGGAGTGGCTGAACAGCTTCGAAGCGGCCGGGCTCGACGGCGTGATCGCGAAACGGCTCGGGTTGCCCTATCTCCCGGGCTCGCGCGACGGGGTGCTGAAGGTGAAGCCCTTCAAGACCGCGGACTGCGTGATCGTCGGCGTGCGATGGAAGGAGAAGCCCACGCGCATCGCCACGCTGCTGCTCGGGTTGTACAACGACGAGGGCAAGATGGATTACGTCGGCTCGGCGGCCGTCGCCGCCGGCAAGCACAAGGAGATCTTCGAGCGGATCGAGCCGCTGCTGAAAGGCGCGCCCGACCACGGTTTCTCCGAGCCGAACCGGTGGGGAACGGGCGAGCTCGCGGAGTCCGCCGTGCGGCCGGAGCTCGTTGCAGAGGTGCGCTACGACAAGGTCCAGGGCAACCGCTTCCGTCACGGGTCACGCTTCCTCCGCTTCCGCGACGACAAGGAGCCGAAGCAGTGCACGTGGCGCGAGGTCCGTCCCCCGCGCCGAGCGAACGATCCGACCTTCGAGAGCCTGCTAGCCGGGCGCGTCCAGGCCTAGCTTCGGGAACAGCGGCACGAGGCTGCGCTTGCGGCGCCACATACCGGCCGTGGGATCGCCGACCGCGGCAACTCGGTCGCGCATCGTCGGAACGGTGAACGCCGCCGGCTCGACGTCTGTCACCTCCTCCCACTGCAACGGAGCTGACACGCGCGCGTCCGGAGTCGGCCGCACCGAGTAGGCGCAGGCGATCGTCTTGTCGCGCGAGTTCTGGCCGAAGTCGACGAAGACGCCGTTCCGCTCGGCCACGCGCCAGGTCGTCGTCGCCACCTCCTGGTCGCCGACGCGCCGCTCGACCTCCTCGGCGAGCGCCTTCGCGAACCGGCGCACGTCCGGATACGGCAGCTCCGGCTTGATCGGCGCCAGGATGTGCAGCCCCGTCGCGCCCGACGTCTTCGGGTACGCGGTGAGGCCGAGCTCCTCCATTACCTCGCGCACGACGAGGGCGATGGCGCGCACGTACGGCCACTGCCCGTCCCGCGACGGGTCGAGGTCGATCAGCAGGTAGTCCGGCTTCTCGATCTCGGGTACCCGCGAGTGCCAGGTGTGCAGCTCGATGCAGCCGAGGTTGATCACCCAGGCGAGCGCCGCCTTGTTGCTGATCACCGCGAAGACGGTCGAGTGGCCGCTCGGGAACTGCACGAACTGCTCGCCGACGAAGTCGGGGTGCGCGGGGACTCGCTTCTGGTGGAAGAAATCACCCTCGACGCCGTTCGGGTAGCGCACCATGTGGAACGGCCGTTTGCGCAGGTGCGGGAGGGCGCAGTCGGCAACGTCGAGGTAGTACGAGACGAGCTCCCCCTTCGTCAGTCCGAGCTTGGGGAAGAACACTTTGTCCGGGTTCGAAACGGCCACTGGGACCAAGTATCTGCGTGGTAAGGTCGCCTTCGTGCGCCGAGCGCTGGCACTCGTCCTCGTCTTGGTCGTCGCCGGCTGCGGCGGCTCGAGCAACAAGTCCTCGGGCGGCACGACCTCGACGTCGTGCGACAAGGGCGACCTCAACCTCGTCAACGCGGGGCAGCTGACGGTCGGCACCGACAACCCGGCCTACCCGCCCTGGTTCGGCGGCAACGAGATGTCGCCGTGGAAGGTGAGCGACCCGAACTCGGGCCAGGGCTTCGAGAGCGCGGTCGCCTATGCCGTCGCGGACAAGCTCGGCTTCGCGAAGAGCGAGGTCAAGTGGATCGTCGTCCCGTTCAACACGTCGTTCGCACCAGGCCCGAAGAAGTTCGACCTCGACATCAACGAGATCTCCTACACGCCCGCGCGCGCGAAGGTCGTGGACTTCAGCGACTCGTACTACAACGTCAACCAAGCGATCGTCGTCAAGAAGGGGACGAAGATCGCGAGCGCCAAATCTATCGCCGACCTGAAGCCGTACAAGCTCGGCGTCCAGATCGGCACGACGAGCTACCAGTACATCAAGGACGGAATCAAGCCGGCGAAGCAGCCTGCCGTGTACGACACGAACGACGCCGCGGTTGCCGCGCTCAAGAACGGGCAGACGGACGCACTGGTCGTCGACCTGCCGACGGCGTTCTATGTCACCGCCGCGCAGGTGCCGAACAGCGAGATCCTCGGCCAGTTCGAGACGAGCGCGACGGGCGAGCATTTCGGCATGGTTTTCCAGAAGGGCAACTCGCTCACGCGCTGCGTCAACCAGGCGCTGTCCAAGCTCAAGTCCGACGGAACGCTCCAGCAGATCCAGGACAAGTGGCTCTCGAAGGTCGTCGACGCGCCGGTCCTGAAGTAGCGCGCTGAACGAGAACCGCGGCTCGAGAATCCTCGGCAGCGTGATGTCCGGCGGCGACGGCCGCCGCGGAGCCGTGGTCGCGATCGCCAGCACGGTCGTCTTCTTCACGCTGCTGCTCGTCGCGATCACGCATGCACCTGGGTGGCCCGAGGTGCGCCGGACGTTCTTCGACTGGGGTCAGTTCAAGGACTCGCTGCCGGAGATCTCGCGCGCGTTCCTGCTGAACGTGAAGATCTTCTGCATCGCGGAGGTGTTCATCCTCGTCTTCGCGCTCTTGCTGGCGGTCATGCGCAGCCTGCCCGGGCCGGCCGCGCTGCCGCTGCGGCTGCTGGGAATCGGCTACGCAGACTTCTTCCGCGGCGTGCCCACCATCCTCGTGATCGCCATGCTCGGCTTCGGTGCCCCGGCGCTGCGGTTGAAGCACGTGCCGCTCTCGACGACCTTCTGGGGCATCGTCGCACTCGTGCTCGTCTACACGGCGTACGTGTCCGAGGTGTACCGCGCCGGTATCGAGTCGGTGCATCCGAGCCAGGCCGCGGCCGCGCGCTCGCTTGGGCTGACGCACTGGCAGTCGCTCCGCACCGTGGTGCTCCCTCAGGCCGTTCGCCGCGTCATTCCGCCGCTCCTGAACGACTTCATCGGGCTGCAAAAGGACACCGCACTGGTCGGCTTCCTCGGCTCGGTCGAGGCCTTCAAGCAGTCGCAGATCGACGCGGCCGCGACGTTCAACTACACCTCGTACGTCGCAGCGGCCCTTTTGTTCGTGGCGTTGACGATCCCGCTCGCGCGTTTCACCGACTGGCTCGTCCTGCGTGACCGCCGGCGGCGGCAGGCGGCTCCGCGATGAGCGAAGCGCTCGTCCTCGACGGCGTCCGCAAGTCCTTCGGCCACGTCGAGGTGCTGCGCGGCATCGACCTGAGGGTTGCGGAGCACGAGGTCGTCTGCCTGATCGGCGCCTCCGGCTCGGGCAAGTCGACCCTGCTGCGTTGCGTGAACCTGCTCGAGCCGATCGACGCCGGCCGGATCGTCGTCGAGGGCCAGGAGATCACGACCGCAGGTGTCGACGTGAACCGCGTGCGGCGACACATCGGAATCGTCTTCCAGGCGTACAACCTCTTTCCGCACATGAGCGTGCTTCGCAACGTCACGCTCGCGCCGCGGCTCGCTCTTGGGGTGTCGCAAACGGAGGCGTCGGCGCAGGCGATGGCGCTGCTCGACCGCTTCGGACTCGCAGACAAGTGGGACGACTATCCCGAGAGCCTCTCGGGCGGGCAGCAGCAGCGCGTCGCGATCGTGCGGGCGCTCGCGATGAAGCCTGACCTGATGCTGCTCGACGAGGTCACGAGCGCGCTCGACCCGGAGCTGATCGGCGAGGTGCTCGAGGTGATCCGCGAGCTGGCGGCAGGCGGGATGACGATGCTGATCGTCACGCACGAGATGAGCTTCGCGCGCGACATCGCCGACCGGATCTGCTTCCTCGACGCCGGCGCGATCCTCGAGCAGGGGCCGCCGGGTCAGATCCTGAGCGAGCCGAAGGAGCCGCGCACGCAGCAGTTCCTGCAGCGGATCATCGAGGCGGGCCGGCTGTAGGTTGCGCCGCATCGACCTCACGCTCGAACCGCTCGACGACTACGTCGTCATCCAGCCGTCGGACGAGGAATCGGAGACGAACCTCGGCCTGATCATTCCCGCCTCGGCCGAAACCGATTGCCGCACGGGCGTGGTCACCGCAGCGGGGACGGACGCGGCCGGCATCGAGCCGGGCGACAAGGTGCTGTTCCCGAGCGACGCAGGCTACGAGGTGCGCCTGGCGGGAACGGCGGTGAAGGTGATGCGCCGGGGCGACCTCATTGCACGTGTGCACGACTGACGTCCGCGGGTGACGCGCAGCCGAGCAGCGCGAGCCCGAGCTGAATCTCTTCCCGGAACATCCGCAGGACGTCGCTGACCCCCTCTTCGCCGGCGACTGCGAGGCCCCACACCATCGCCCGGCCGATCAGCACCGCGCGCGCTCCGAGCGCGAGCGCTTTCAGCACGTCCGTGCCGCGGCGCACGCCGCCGTCGAGGAGCACCTCGGCACGACCGTCGACCGCGTCGACGACTTCCTCGAGCACGTCGAGCGAAGCGGAGACGCCGTCGAGCTGGCGGCCGCCGTGGTTGGAGACGACGACCGCAGCGGCGCCGTGCTCGCACGCAAGCGTTGCGTCCTCCGCGGTGAGCAGCCCTTTGACGACGACGGGGAGGCCGTAACCGGCGAGCCACTCGAGATCGCGCCAGCTGACGGTCGGATCGAAGCCCTCGCCGAACAGGTTTCCCTGCACGGTCAGGTGCTCCGGCACCTTGAAGTCGATACGGAGGTCGCGCTCACGCCGGCCGAGGTAGGGAACGTCCACGGTGAGGACGAGCGCCGAGTAGCCACTCGCCACCGCCTCCTCGATCGCCGCCTCCGCCTTCGAGCGCGGGCGCCACACGTAGACCTGGAACCAGCGGTGCCCCTCGGTCAGCTCCGCCGGGGCGCACGTGGCTGCGGAAGAGAGGGACATGATCGTTCCCGCCGCCGCGGCCGCGCGCGCGGTCGCCTCCTCCCCGTCCGGATGGGCCATGCGCTGCATCGCCAGCGGCGCGATCAGCACCGGCAGGGCGACCTCCGTCCCGAGCACAGTCGTCGCGGTCGAGACCTCGCGGACGTCGACGAGCACGCGCGGCCTCAGCTTGCGCCGCTCGAAGGCGGCCACGTTGTCGCGCAAGGTGACCTCGTCCCCGGCCCCACCGGCGAAGTAGGCGTGCGCGTTCGCGTCGAGCTTCTCCTCGGCGAGCCGCTCGTAGTCCCAGACGTTGACGGGCCGCATCCCGCCGAGACTAACCCCCTACAAGGCGAAACCCGCCTCGGATAGCCGCAGACGGGTTTCAAATGCCGGGGGGTATGAGGGGGGAGCCGGCAAGCCACATTTTCGTGGCCGGCCCCCTGGATTCCTCCCCCTGAAGGGGGAATCAATGAAAGAGCGGAGAGGGCGGGATTTGAACCCGGCGCGAAGCGCCCGTCCGCGAAGCGGACCTGTGGAGGGGGTTCGGGGGAACCGGGAGGTTCCCCCGAGGAAGCCGTCCCGGAAAAGAGCGGAGAGGGCGGGATTTGAACCCGCGACGCACCTTTCAGCACGTACGCGATTTCCAGTCGCGCTCCTTAGGCCACTCGGACACCTCTCCGTGCTGCGAAGCGGCCTTAGTAGAGCAAAGTTCGAACCCCGCCGCTAAGCAGCGCTGTGGGCGTGTCCTCGACACGCCCACAGCTTCCGTCAACGCGTAACTCAGACCTGCTGACGGCGGCGTAGCAGAAACAGCAGAGCGGAACCCGCAAGCAAGCTGACGAAAGAAGAGCTCGCTGCCGCGATCCCGGCATCGCTCCAGTCGAAGCCGTCGCCGGCAGATTGCTCTCTGCTCGCGGTCATGCTGGGCCCGCCGGCGTCGACTGAGTGCGACGGGTGGTTTGCCACATAGCGCTCGATCAAGTCGGGTGGCACAGGCTGCGAGCCACCGCCGCGGATGCCAGCCCGGTCGTCCGGGGCAACCGCGTGCGTCCGGTGGTTAGCCAGGTAGCGCTCGATCAAGTCCGGGGCAACCGCGTGCGTCCGGTGGTTAGCCAGGTAGCGCTCGATCAAGTCGGGGGACACAGGCTGCGAGCCACCGCCGCGGATGCCGGCCCGGTCGTCCGGGGAAACCGCGTGCGTCGGGTGGTTAGCCAGGTAACGGTCGACCGCGTCGGGGACGCTGCGCTGTGAGGCCTGCGCGGCTGCGGCGCCGAACGCCCCAACGATGAGTCCCAGCACAATCGCCTTCGTCGAACGAGCGATATAGGTCGAGGCTGACATCGTTCCTCCTTCTGTCCCAGGCCGCCCATTGCGGCCTTCTACGCGCTCGACGGGCGATCGCCGAAATCTGGGTAAACGCTCGGTAAAGGGCCGTGGGGCCCTATTCGGATCGGCGCCTGGGTGTTACGTTCCAAGCCAGGAGGCGGCGATGGACTTTGGGATACTCGGGCCGCTCGAGGTATGCGAAGAGGGACGCCCGCTTCAGCTCGGCGGGCGAAAGCAGCGCGCGCTCTTGGCTCTCCTGCTCCTTCACGCGAACGAGGTGGTATCGGCAGAGAGCCTGATCGAGGCGGTCTGGGGCGACGAGCGTCCGGCTACCGCGGTGAAGGCGCTCCAAGTCCACATTTCGCAGCTGCGCAGGCGGCTCGAGCCGCTCCGCCGGCCGCGGTCCGACAGCCGGCTGCTTCAGCGCCGCGGCTCCGGCTATGAACTCCAGCTCGAGTCCGACCAACTCGACCTCTACCGGTTCGAGCGTTTGCGTGCTGAAGCCCGACAGGCGCTTGATGTTGGAGCCGCGGCGGACGCGGCAGCGAAGCTGCGCGACGCGCTCGCGCTCTGGAGGGGACCACCGCTTGCCGATCTCGCGTCTGAGCCCTTCGCCGTGCTCGAGTCGGCACGCCTCGAGGAACTCCATGTCGCCGCGCTCGAGGAACGAATCGATGCGGATCTCGCCGTCGGACTCGGGGCCGAACTCGTCGCCGAACTCGAGTCACTCGTCAGCCGACATCCACTGCGCGAGCGCCTTTGCGGCCAGCTCATGCGCGCGCTCTACCGTTCGGGCCGCCAAGCCGAGGCGCTCGATGCATACAAGCGAACGCGGCGCACGCTGGTCGAGGAACTCGGGATCGATCCAGGTCCCGAGCTGCAACGGCTCGAGCAGGCGATCCTCCGGCAGGACCCGGGTCTCGA